>JGI24702J35022_10000390_pt1 | contig 26068 bp, 10 predicted proteins | sample TergutTh196P4_FD_35022 | JGI IMG/M metagenome (IMG submission 35022)
GTTTATAAGACATATGGTGGATGAACTGTTCGCGCTTAATATACCCGTTGTCACGCCGGCGGGCGGGCTTGGCTGCCATCTTAACGCGAAAGAATTTTTAAGCCACGTTTCTCAGGACAGATATCCTGCCGGCGCGCTTGCCGTTGCCATGTATATAATAAGCGGAATACGCGGTATGGAACGCGGCACTCTCTCCGAACAACGCAATCCGGACGGTTCAGAACCGCTTGCGCATATGGAACTTGTCCGCCTTGCCTTGCCAAGACGCGTTTTTACGCTCTCTCAGGTTAAATACGCGATAGACAGAATTAACTGGCTCTACCAAAACAGAAAATTAATAGGCGGGCTTAGTTTTACGGAAGAACCTAAAATTTTGCGTTTCTTTTTCGGAAAACTTATGCCTGATTCCGACTGGCAGATAAAAATCGTCGAAAAGTTTAAAAAGGATTTCGGCGACAGCCTGTAAAAGATTTAAAACCGGCTGTTTTTTATCGCGCGGCGCGGAAGCCGGCAATGAGAAAATTATTTACGAATATGTGTGAACACGCCCTGATTTTTATGCTGCAGGTATTTGAAAAACTTAAGCGGTATTGTAGCGCGGTTTGCGCTTTATTTTGTTGAGTCTTTGTTTCTGATGTAAGCGGCAAGGTTAAAGTCAAAGCCTTTAATGTGATATGTGAGCCAGTCCGCCATAAGGCGTATTGTTTGTTCAACAATTTTATTATCGTAGTTTTTGCCGTCAAGTTTTTTAAGAATATTGGAAAGTCTGTTTCTTAAATTTTCATGGCTGTTTTTATGTTCAAGTATATGCGGATACCCGCACTCTTCCTGAAGTTTCTCTTCATCGTCAAAATGTTGTATTATGTATTGCGCAAGAAATTCCATGGTTTTTTGTATTTCCGAAACGGCTTTGCCCTGTTCCTTTACGGCTATAAAATCATTTAACGCCGCAAACATACTTTTATGTTGAGCATCTATTGTATTGTTGCCCGTTTCTAATCTGGGATCCCAGTTATATATTTTTTGCATATAGTGTCTCCTTAGCGGATAATGTTTGAATAAGTATAACATTAAAAAAAGGTTATTGTAAAGTTTTTCTGAGCCGTCTGATCGGGTTTGTCATTCAGCCGAACTGTGTCCCGATACGGCGATTCATTTTATTGAATCTTTATCTTTGATATAAGCGGCGAGCTTAAAATCGTCGCCTTTAATATGTTGTGTAATCCATTCGGTCATAAAGCGTATTGTGTGTTCAACAAATTCGTTGCTATAGCCTTCGTTGTCAAGATTTTTAGTAAGAGCGGCAACTTTATTCATTAAATCAATATGACCGTTTATATGTTCAATTATATCAGGATATCCGTACTCTTCCTGAAGTTTTTCTTCGTCGGCAAAGTGTTTTATTATGTATTCTACAAGAAAGTCTATTGTTTTTTGTATTTCCAAAGGGGCTTTGCCATGATCATACGCGGATATCAGATTGTTTAAAGCGGCAATCATACTTTTATGCTGAGCGTCTATTGTTTTGTTGCCCGTTTCTAAACTTGGATCCCATTCATATGTTTTTTGCATGCAGATCTCCCTATCAATTTAGAGTCTGTCGACAGGCTCTTAGTATAACATTAAAAAAAATGCATTGAAAGTTGTTTTTTTGAAAAAAAATACTTGACTTAGCATATATGTTAAGTTTATCATATATTTTACATAAAATACGGAGGGATGAAAAATGAGAAAACCGGATTGTTTTAAAATTTTACTCTTGTTGTTTGTTGCCGCGGCAATGGTTATGGGATGCTCGGCAAAAAAAAGCGGCATATCTTTAAACGATATGAAAGAGCTGGTGAAAGATCACGCTTTGGTTGTCGCTTATAATGACGGCGCGGTTAAAACTTATGACGATAAAGGAATAAAACCTCTTTTTAAGCATCTTGAAAACGGGAATTTTAAAGACAGTTATGTTTTTGATAAAGTTACCGGAAAAGCATCTTCGCTTATACTTGCTTACGGCGGAGCGGATAAGCTGCATACCGGCATTCTTTCAAAAGAGGCCGTGCCTGTTTTAAAAAAATATAATATCAAGTATTCCGCGGATAAGATCGTTGACTATATAATTAATAATACCGGCGATGATAAGTGTCCTATTGAAAAGACCGTCGCAAATATAGACAATCCGCAAGAAGCGTACAAAGTTTTGAAGGAAAAGTTTAACGAATAATTACGAATAAACGGCGTTACCGTTTTGTTTTTTTGTCTTTGCCGTCAATTCGCGATTGGTTTTTTGTTCTTCTGGCGAAAAGCAGCCCTACTTCAAATAAAAGATAAGTCGGCACCGCAAGCGCGATCTGGCTTATCACGTCGGGCGGCGTCAGAATCGCCGCGACAATCAGTACGCCTATAATAATATAAGATCTTTTGGAACTTACCGATTCATAAGAAATAATCCCTGATTTTATAAGCGAATAAGTGATCAAAGGGAACTGAAACATTATTCCGAAAACTACAGAAAGGGTCAAAGAAAGCGTTACGATATTCGATACGCCGAAAACGGGCTGTATATGCGGCGAAGAAAAACTTAATCCGAATTTGATTATCATCGGCAAAATCGCAAAAATACAAAAAAGTATTCCGAAGCAAAATAGAAAAGTTGACGAAAACACAATGGACTTGATAAACTTCTTTTCTTTGCTGTATAAAGCGGGCAGGATAAAATCCCAGATATTTTTAACTATATACGGAAATGAGAGGATCAAATCCGTAAAAAGAGCTATTTTCATCTGCAATATAAATACTTCCATCGGAGAAAAATAATTTAAAGATATATTTGAATCGCCAATAAGAAGCGTTATAAAAAAGTCCAAAACTTTAGGAGATATCCAAAAACAAAAAGGCAGCAGTACGCCTATGCAGATAAAACTGCGTATGAGCGCTTTCCTTAATGCGGCCAAATGCTGCGAAAGGCTTTCGTCTTTATCCGTCATGGATTATTGTTCGCTTCTTTATTTTCTATGCTGACGGATTTGCTGTCAGCCTGTTTGGCTTCTTTTTCTGCGGATTCTTTGAGAGATTTAACTTCGTTTTCTATGGATTCTCTGGCTTTTTTAAATTCGTACGAAGCCCTTCCGAGCGCCCTTGCGAGCTCGGGAATCTTTTTTCCTCCGAATAAAATTACTATAGCCAGAATAATTAAAAGTATTTCACTCATTCCTAGAGACATGGCAAACTCCTTTAGAAATATAAATATATAAAATATAAAGAATAAAACATTTTCAAATTTTGGTCTTTGCCGTTTTTATATTTTATATATTATATTCTCTTCTGTTCTTTAACTCCGTAAATTTTAATATTGCCTTCCGACGCAGCTACGCATGCTCCGCAGCCTATGCACTTTGCGGCTGAAAACATAGGTTTTCCGGCCGTCAATGCCAGCGCTCCGGTAGGACATGCTTTTGCGCACGCGGCTAATTCGTTAAAATTTTCAGCCGGCGGAGAAATCATTCCGATCCGCAAAACTTTCTTTTCGGCAAGTGAAATCTTTTTCAGCGCTCCGGCCGGACACGCCGCCGAACATTTAATGCAGTCATACTCACAAAAATTTTTACCGTAATCTATGCTTACCGCCCCATAGTTGCCGTCGGCTTTTTTGATTATATTTGCAGGACAAACCTTAACGCAAAGATTACAGTTTAGGCATTTGTTCGCAAAACGTTCTTCGTTTACCGCTCCCGGGGGAAGAATTACGCCCGAAAATCTTTCGGATACGGTTTTCTTTATTACCGCGCCGGCTTTTGCCGCAGCTGCAAAAACGGCGACGGTCGAAGCCGTTAAAATCAGGCTGCGCCTTTTGAAGCTGAATTTGATTTTTTCTTTAGGAGCTCTTGCGTATTTTACGCCCTTTTGAGGGCACGCGTTAAGGCACTTTAAACATTTTATGCAGATTTCGTTTGTAACGGTTTTTTCCTTTGAATCTATGCATCCGGCGGGACATGCTTTTTCGCAAATCCCGCATGAACCGCAGATATCTTTTTGAAGATATATTTTTTTGACCGAAAACTTTGATATCAAACCGAGCGCTGTTCCCACAGGGCAAATATTAGCGCAGAAAAATCTGCCTCTCATAAACACAGCAAATGATATTATAATCACGGCAATTATGCCGGCTGCGGATAATGTAAAAGCCGAACCGAAATATGTATACGGTTCAGCCAGACGCAGTATGTAAACTGTGCCGCCCGCCAGCGTTCCGAAAACGGCTGCGGCTATTATATACTTGAAAGGCATATTTTTCTGCTTTCCGAAGTTGTTCTTTTTAAACGCGCCTATCAGTTCCTGAAACAAACCTAAAGGGCAAAGCGTTGAACAGTATATTCTTCCGAAGATGACGGTAATTATTAATATAAAAAGCAGCATAACTAAAGCGGCGGCTGAAAAATCTATAAATACTCTTTGCAGCGCTGCCGCGAACTGTAAGTCAAATATTTTTACCGGATAAAACAGCCCTGCGAAAGCGGCAGCCGCTAAAATTCCGACGCAAATCGCGATAATCAATCTGATACGATAGAGAAACATTTTTTTATTTTATACCGCCGGTCTTTTTGATTTTAAATCTTTTACGGTTTCGTCGACCATTACCAAAAGCGTCGGAATGTCAAGAAGCTGGGGGCAGTGCTCTTTGCAAAACCCGCATTTTATGCATTTATCCGCTTTTTCTCTTTCTTTGAGCGAATCATATTTTTTAATGAAAGCTTCGGCTTCACCCGTCGCTTTATAATCATTATATGCGTCAAAAATAAACGCTATTGCTATCCCTGTGGGGCAGTCTGCGCAGTAATTACAGGTAGTGCAGTTTATTTCGCCGTGCTTTTGAACTATCATAGCCACTTTTTCGGCGATTTTTTCTTCTTCTTCGGTAAAAGGTCTGTAATTAATGAAAGTTTCAACGTTTTCTTCCATTTGCTGTAAAGTGCTCATACCGCTTAAAACGGTAAAATTATTTTCTCTTCCGGCTACCCAGCGCAATGCAAAAGACGCTTGCGTGTCATTAGGCGCTTCATCTTCAAGAACGGCTTTTGCCGAACCCGTAAGTTTTGTTAATGCGCCTCCTCTTAAAGGCGACATAGGCAGCACCGGAATATTTGCTTTTGTTAAAACTTCGTAATTTTTATGAACGTTTCTCGGCGCGCGGGGGTCGGCATTCGGTCCCGGCTCGTAAAATTCTTTCCAATCAAGATAGTTAAGCTGTATCTGGCAGAAATCCCAAGAATGCGCATTCGCTATTTCTTCCAAAAGCTCGGAATCTCCGTGATAGGAAAAGCCTATATTTCTCACTTTGCCCGCTTTTTTAAATTCCGTAAACAGTTCGTACACGTCGAACGCGCGGAATTTGTCTATTGTCGTAACGGAGATATTGTGCGCCATATAAAAATCAAAATAATCGACCCGGCATTTTCTTAACTGTTCTTCAAAAGCTTCTACGACTTCTTCTTTTGAATCCATCGCGCGAAACGGACTTTTTGTCGCAAGAAAAAAGCTGTCTCTTTTATAATTGCTTAAAACTTTGCCTACGGCATTTTCCGATTCTCCGCCGTGATAAAACCAGGCCGTGTCAAAATAATTGACTCCGTGGCGCATAGCGTGATCCGTCATTTTTTCAAAATGGGGCATATCAATGTTTGCAGATCTCGGGTCGCCGTCTGTCGTAGGCAGGCGCATGCAGCCGAATGAAAGCAGAGGGATGTCCAGATCTTTAAATTTTCTTGTCACGACCTGCCCCGCTTTTATTATTTCTTTAGGCGCGTTATTTCCTAATCCGCAGCTGTTCAGCACGGCGGCCCCGCCTATAGTTAACAATGAATTAACTATGAATTCGCGTCTTTTCATTATTTCCCCCTTTTTGGAAGCTGAGATGTTGAGAGGAGCTTTCTAGAAGATGAGAGGGTGGGAAGCGGAGAAGTTGAGAGGAGCTTTCTGGAAGATGAGAGGTTGGGAAGCTGAGAAGTTGAGAGGAGCTGTGGTCGTTTCTTCTTTGTCGTTGTCATTGTCTTTGCTCATCTTCCCAACATCCCATCTTCTCATCCTCTGCCCTTTCTTTCTTTGCTCATCTTCCCAACATCCCATCTTCTCATCCTCTGCCTTTTCCTTCTTTTCCCAACATCCCATCTTCTCAGCTTCTGTTTTTTAACTCCACACTTTTTATTATAATATCTCTCTCTAATTATTTAAAAGATTATATACACAGGCCGGACAATTTTTGTGAAATGAATCAAAGCGTCAACAAAATAAATTATATAAAAAATGTTACCGTTTGGCAAAAATAAAATGTAAAATATAAGAAAGTCTGATTTTGAACCGGTTTTAAACAATACGGTTTAAACCGAAAACGGCGGTCAGGCGGAAAACGGGAGGACGTATGAAAAAAGTATTTTTCAGATTTGTCAGCGTTGCGGCTTTATGCGTTACGCCGGCAATGTTTGTTCCGGCAAACGCGGTGGAAGGCATTGAAATGAGTAAGAAAGTTCTTGTCGTATATTATTCATGGTCGGGCAATACGGCTGAGCTTGCAAAAATTATACAAAAAGCAACGGGCGGAGATATTTTTGAAATTCAAACGGTAAAACCGTATCCTAAAGAATATAAAGCCGCTACAGAGCAGGCAAAAAAAGAAATAAACGACGGGTATAAGCCCGCAATAAAAGAAAAAGCGGACAATATAGGCGAATATGATGTTATTTTTATAGGTTCGCCGAATTGGTGGGGTACGATAGCGCCGGCGGTAACGACATTTTTATCCGAACATGATTTGTCCGGCAAAACCGTAGCGCCTTTCTTTACTCACGGCGGCGGCGGAATGCAGAGATGCGCTTCCGATACGGCAAAACTTCTTCCGGATTCAAAAGTCGCGGATGCGCTGTCTTTGTCCGGAAACAAAGTAAAGAGCGCTCAGAAGGAAGCGGAAGAATGGGTGAACAAAATTATTAAATAAAACGGTTTTTAGAGACGCCGAATTCATTAATTGGGTCTCTCTAAAAACCTATCTAAAGCGATGTCATTCCCGTGAAAACGGGAATCCATTTTTGTCGTTATCGTCGGACACATTTAAAAACAGCATGGATACCCGTTTTCACGGGTATGACAAAATTGGGTTTTTAGAGAAACCCAATTCCGTATCTTTGGCCATGTAAATTTACAAAGATTTCACGTTGTTTTCTGTATATATTTTTTATTTTAATATAATATATTAATATATTGGGGTTTAAAATATATTGAAAATTGAGAATATAAGCGCTATCCTATTATTATGGCAAGAGTAAAAATAATTTATCATGTTTTATTAAGAAAATCACATGCCGCTAAAATTGCGGCGGTTGTGGTTTTTGCTATGTTTATGAACATGCTTAATTTTGGCGTTTTTATGAGTTTTGGCGATATAAAACCCGACGGTTCCGCGCTGAAGTTTGAAAATGAGCTCGGAAGAATTTGCAGCGCGGTCAACCTTCCGATCAAGATCGTCAGTGACATGTACAAAAAATGCAAAGAAGTGACAAGAAATAATAAAGATAAAAGCAATAATGCCGACAATAGGCTTTTTGCATTGATGATACCCGTGAAACAGGCTAAAAAGCAGGGAAGCATTTTGCGGCCGGAGGCAGTCGCTCCTTTTAGCGGCGGAAAATTTGTATTTAAATCCGAAATCTTTTCTTTATTCGCCGATCCTCCGCCGAAGTACGGCAGCATGTTTAATTATTTGGCAGGCATTGATATGGTGAGATTTATGCTGCTGTTATTAATGCTTATGCTTTTATTGCCCAGAGGAATTCCCGTAAAAATTAAAAATTTTATAAATAATAATTTTGCGTGTCCCGTCTTTATGTTTAATAAAGCCGGGATTTTCATTTTATTACGGAACGCAAAAGGAGACTCAAATGAAAACAATTAATAATTTTATCGCGGGGGTCCTGCGGCGGCTGAAAAAGCCGGCAGGGCTGACTTTAAATTGGGTAAAAGATTTAAATTCCGTGAAAATAATCGCTTTGATTGTCATTAATTGTTTCCTTCTAACTTCAGTATACGGACAGGCCGCAGCCGCGGTCATTGATAATGTGAAAGCAGCCCAGAATTTCAAGCAGATGTTTGAAGATTTTAATCTCCCTTATTCCTACGGCAAGATAACTTCCGCGAATTTTGCGGGAAGCGATGCCGTTGTTATCAATATTCAGGACTTGCATTCCCATCCCGACGTCCAAAAAAATATAAGCAAGATCATAGATCTTTTTGACCGGAAATACGGCGTAAATACGGTTTATCTGGAAGGCGCTTACGGGCAGGTCGATACTTCATGGCTTTCGGTAAGCGACAGGGATTTAAGGGAAACAATTTTAGAGTCAATGCTTAACAGCGGAAGATTGACCGGCGCCGAATATTATTCCGTAATAAGCGGCCGCCCGAAAGTTATAAAAGGTTTGGAAAACGAAAAAGAGTATCTGGGGAATTTGCAGAGATTCGGAAAAATACTTGAATTTCAGGATGAAATAACTCTTATTATCAACAGTATGTCGCAAGACATTGACAAACTGAAAGAGACATATTATAACAGGCAGCAGAAAAAGATTGAAGAACTTTCAAAAGAATACTACGACGGAAAAGTTGAAGCGAAAAAATATTTCGCTCTCATATACAAATACACTGACAGGCTCGGCATAGACATATACAAGTATGAAAATATAGACGCCTATAAATCGCTGCTTGCCAATGAAAGAAATCTTGATTACAAGAGAATTTCATTTGAATTAAACGCTCTTATCTCTAGCCTCAAGGATCTTCTTCCGTATCAGGCGTATAAACTTATAGTCGATAATACCGCTAATTTCACGGAAATAGACAAGCTGTACGTTTATCTTATAAAGTTTGCCAGAGAGCATAACATTAACCTTGAGGTGAACTTTCCGAATCTTAACAGATTTCTGGATTATGTCGATCTCAGCCAGAAAATAAATCCGCTGGAACTTATAAAAGAAGAAAAGAAACTTATTGACGAAATAAACGAGAAGTTTTCGGCCGACCCAGGCGAACGCAATGTTGTGTTTATGGTATCTTTCCAGAGATATCTTAAAGATTTCATGTCCAGCAAAATAACTTCCGACGATTACAGATATTACGAAGAAAACAAAGAAGAGTTCCGTAATTTGTGGGTAAGGTACATAGATAACAAAAAAATAGAACTTTTGGACGAGTATCGGAAAGTTGCCGAGGAATTTTATGAGGTAAACATAGCCAGAAACAAATATTTCTTTGACAATATCGAGGGTTTAGAAGCTATAGAGACGCTTTCCGGCGTAAACACGGACGGAGACGCCGCCGAGCAGGTGATCAAATCGCTTAAAGACGCAAAAAATATATATGTGATAGTTACCGGAGGGTTCCATACCGACGGAGTTGCCGAATATCTGACCGAGAGAGGAGTTTCCTCGTTAACCGTTACTCCGAATGTGGCCGGCGGAGTCAAAGCCGCGGAAGAAACATATTACCGGATAGCAAAAGAACAGAGCGAAACGCTGTTCAACGCATTGGCTGCTTTGAATTTGACACAGTTTGTTGAAAAGTCGCAAGCGGATTCGGTGAAACAGTATAAAGCGGTAGCCGAATCAATTATAAACTCCGGAGAAATCACCCCGGAAGACATAAAGAATATTAACAAATTTCTTAACGCTATGTTGAAAGATAATAATGATTCCGCAATAGTGTCAATAGAATATAACGGCGAAAACGATATAAAGCTTAGTATAGACAAAGAAGTTCTTTCTTACGATGCTGCCGTGAAGCAATTCATACCTTCAGCCTCCGAAACAGGCAGGTATAAGTCAATACAGAGCGAAAACCCTATTTTAATAGCGTCATCCGTCGCGCTTGGCGCCTCAATTGTTATGATCGGGCTGGGTTTCTTGACGGTTCTTCCTTTGCTTCCTATTGTCGGGATCTTTGGCGGAATTGGAGCCTTATCCATTTCGTTTTTAAGTTTATCGGCAGCTAATAAACTGAAAATGCAAAAAGCCAAAAACGAATTAGCCAAAAATTCCATGGCGGAAACTGGAGAGCGGAGGCCGGATTACAGAATTTTCCTTAAGATACTGGAGAATATTTCGCTTGATTCAAGAAAAAAACTTATACCTTTGATGCTGAAAAACGGCGATTCTCTGTCTTCCGTAGACTTGTCAATAATCACGGAAGCCGCCGGAGTTCAAACCGAGATCGAAAGAATAAACTCTGAAATCACCAAGATAAGCGAAGAACTGGAATCCGCCAATCTTGTAAGAAATGAAAGAAGAGAAAAAAATAACAGAAAAGCCGAGCTTGGCGAGAGAAAAAGCAGACTTGAAGCCGAACTTCAAAAATTGGAAAGCAGACTGTCGGCTGAAATTTACGACAGGGTCGGCGATAACGATATTGCGATGTTTTTTGACGGCGGAGCGGTGCATCTTAACTACGATATTTTGTCGAAACTCTTTTTTGACGGCGACAGGGTAAAAAATCCGAGCCTGCTTGAAACTTTCATAAAACATGAGATCAGACATGCAAATTTTGGAAAAAAAGGTTTATCCAAATTCATAAGAGACCGCAATATAGGCTGGCTTGAAGAACTGTTGGTTTCGCTTGGGGATCTCCGGAGTTTGATAGGAGCATATGCGTCGAACATTGCTTTAAAAATTAAAATAAAACGCAAGATTGACGAACTTAAAAGTACGGAAGACGACAAAACGTTTGTTGAGCAGCTCATCGGGGTCCCCGTGCATTTGACGGAGGGATTGACCGCCGAAGAACAGGCAGAATTAAAAAAACCGGATTTGAGCGGTCTGCAGAAAGCGCAGCTTGTAAGAGCCGTTACCGTTTTAGGAAAAGATTTTGTTACTTTTTTTATAACAAAACAGATGGATAAATACGGTCCTGCGGCATTAAACAGCATACAAACAATAAATCAGATTATTGCAGCGGCGGAAATGGTTGAAGGCGGTATTATCGAGCTTGGGACCGGAGCCGGAAAAACGGACGCGTTCCAGCTTGCGACTGAAAAACTTTTAAGCATGGGTAAAAATATTTTATTCCTTACAAATACCGAGGACCTTGCAAAGAGAGACATCAGAGGAATATTTGAAGATATTTACAAAAACCAAAAACAAATGATAAAACTCGGCGTTCTTAAAGACGGCGAGCCTTTGCAATTTGGTTTTGTTCACGAATCCGACGATTCAAAGACTATTTTATACAGCTGGGCAGGGAATGGCGTTGAAGAAAAAGTTGCCGATAAAAGGGCTGTTTACGGAACGGCAAGAGCCGTTGCCGGTTCGTCAGCCGCGGCTTTAGTCTGGGATATTGAAAGAGACGCATGGGCAAAAGAAAGCGAAAAAACAATAACACAGGGCAGGAAGAAGTGGGTTCTTCTTTTGGACGAAGCCCACAGGCTTCTTTTGCAGGAAGCAAACAATACTTTTTCTACTTCCTACGGACAAAGAAGAGACGCTTTGAAAAATGCAATGCAGCAAGAGATAGCCCATAATGTCGCCCGGGCTTTTGTTGAAGGGCAGGATTACAAAGTCGAAGGTTCTAAAATAACGATATTTGACAAAGCTAAAAGGAAAGCAATACGGCAATACAGAGAGAACGGAGGGATTGGAGCAGAAGCCGACATTCTTGCCAGAATCAGCAATTCTTTGACCGCAAAACATTATAAACTCGGTTCGGACTATAAGGTTATGATCGATCATACGCCGGAAGGAGATTATGTTAAAGTCGCACTCTTGGATAAAACGACTAAAGAAACAAAAGGCAGCGTAAAGTTAAGCAATAATCTTCATTATGCTTTGGAACTTGCAGTAAAAGACAGAATTGATGCCGGAGAAAGCGGCTATGCGGAATTCAAAGGGAAAGAGATCGCCTACTCTTCCGAAACGATGCAAAGCACGTCAATGACGTTAAACGTATTTCTTAGCGAAAGCGAAGTGATTGAGAGCTGGGCGGGCGCTACGGGTACTGCCGACGCGCACGCGATGGAAGCATATTACGGAAAGAGAATTATTTCATTGGGAAGCGAAGGCGGAGCCAATCCTATTCAAGTTGCGAGTCATATGACCGCGGATGAGGCCGCTCAAGAAGCAAAACTGATGAATGCCGCAGAAAGAATAAATAATATGGACGGAAAAGGAGTTCTGAGCAAAACCCTTACTCTTGTAAGAGCAAAAAGTACGGTAAAAGCTGCAGATTTTGCAAAAAAACTGTCCGAACAATACGGAAAAGAAAGAGTGTATACGATAACCGACGCGGATGATTTGTCCGCGATCGATGAGAATCTTATACGGAAATATGCGGATATGCTTGGAGAAACGGAAGCAAACGCGACGGAAGCGGATAAAGAAAAAGCCGCAAGAGAAAAAGCCGAATTTTTGGAAAAAATAAAAGACTGGAAAATAGTAGTTGAAGACGGACAGAACAAACTTAAACCCAATCCTAAATCCGCCACCATTGAAGATATCGTACAAATTTTAGCGGCAGCCGCGCCCGGCATGTTTATAGTAGGGACCAACCTCATTGCTACCGGCATCAATGCAAAACCCATGGGCGAAGTAAAGCGCATGATAAGCATAAATACCGTTTTTGACAAAGACCATTTTGTAGAGGAACAAAACAAAAACAGGGTCGGAAGAAACAAATCCATAGGTTTGTACATCAATATTTTCGCTTTATCCGACATAGATAAAGAAGAGATGACGCAGGATGACAGAGACGTGCTGGAGTCAAAACTGAAACAGAAACACAGAAGCATTTCCGGAGCCAGAGCTGAACAGAGAGTCGTAAACATGACGGCGGGAGTAGCGGGCATAGGCGATGCCGAAAGAGATTTTATCAAGAGTTTTATGAATGAAACGGACAATATGTATAACGATTTTGCAATAGACCGGCAGGGCAAAGTATCTTCTTACGGCAAGTCCGACGCGATAATGACAAGCATCAATAATATAAAAGACAGCTATACTTCCGGCGAACTTGCGGGAAACCTGCAGCTTCAGCGTTACGGCCAGGATTTTTGGGATCTTATTAAAGAGTTCGCGCAAGTCAGAGAGTCTTATAATACCGACGAATGGATAGGTCTTTTGTTCGGCATGTCGAAGGAGCGTTTTAAATCGGAATATTCGTTAAGCAATGAGAGAGTCGAGGAGTTAAGAACGGCTTTAGAAGCGTCTTTAGACGAATCATGGCTTGAATTTTCAAGCGCGCTGTCAGACGCTAATTATAATATGGGCAATATTTTCAAAAATGAGTTTTTTCAGGCTTTTTTCCAGTTCGGAGAAGTTGAACAGGACACTGAAAAAGCGGCATTGCTTGCCGGATTAAAGGATGATTTTGCCTTCAAGATACAGCAAAGGGCTTTTGACAAAATAAGAAAAATCAATAATGAAAATATCGCAAGGCTGACCGCAGGTTTAAACTCCATTGATGCTTTGCGCGAAAAAGTTATTTTAAAATACGCCGATGAAATTATGAGGAATTCAAATGCCGCCAAAAAGGCGTTTGACAAATTATCGGATAGAGAAAAAGAGTTGGAGAAGGAAAAAGCAAGGAAAGAAGCCGAGGCGGAGTTAAATGACTTTGCGGTTCTTCGCAGTATTGCCGTATTAAGGCGTGCCGGCGAAGATCCAAGATACATAGAAATGAAGACGGTTGAAGTAGCTCCCGGGTTGGCGCGGCTTGAGATGTCTGACAATAGCGATGTGTATAGAGACGCGGAAAAATGGTTTGATGAATTGAAGGGTAAAGAAAAAGATGCGGAAATAGAAAAATCAAGAGAAGAATTAAAAGCGGAAACCGCAGAACGTTTGCGCCGGGCCGTTATATTGCAACGCGCAAAATCCGATCCGAAAATAGCAAATCTTATTCCCGGCATGCATTTGACCATACAGGATATTGACAACCAAGCGCAGGCGCATAGAGACGCGGAAAAATGGTTTGAAGATCTGTCTGCGGAAGAGAAAGCCGCAGAAATTGAGAAAGCCGGAACCGACGATCTTTTAATAAACAGAGTTTTGCCGAAATATAATGTTTTTAAAGAATCCGATATTCTTGATAAAGCCGTTTCGCGGTTTGGCGGATTGTCCGATAATGAAAAAGACGCGGAAATCGCAAAAATCAGAAAAGAGGAAAAATCTAAGTTATTTGCGCAGTCAAGTTTTAAGAAAGTCCTTAACAGCGATATAGAACTTCCGGAGCGCAGTTTTAGAACAAAATCCGTGAAGTTCGTCCACAAAGTTATCGGGCAGATAATGAAAGCTTCGGCATTGGTCACCAAGACCGCGCTTATCGGATCCGGAGCGGTATTGCTTGGGAAAATTCTTGCAGGTTTTACTATCGGAGGAGCGGTATTGTTTTCGCCCGGTATTTTGGCTGCGGCGCTTGTCGCGTTTGTCGCGATAGCGGTAAGTTTTGCCATAAAACCTTTGTTAAATAAAATAAATTATGAACTACAGGTCAAAGGGATAAATTCGGAACTCAATAAATACGCAAGCACCGGAGACACAAGATATTTCAAAGGCGCTTTGCTGTCTTTTGTAAATAAAACTTTGAGCGGCATTATACAGATATCCGGCATCGGCGCCATAGCATTGCTGGCTTTTGCTTTTGTATTCGGAGCGCCAGCGCTTGTTACGGCTGCTTTGATCGGCGGCTTGACGGCTTTGGGCGCGGCGGCGTTTTTAATTTTGTTTAATGCGGCGTTCAAAACTGTTCCGAGAAGCTTCAAAGGTATCAAAAATATCAAAATACCCGCAAATCCGCAGGAAAACAAAACAAGAGTGATACTCGGAGCTTTTGTTACGGGTTTGATAGGTTTGTCCGCGGCCGTTCTTTTCCCTGCCGCAGGTATTGCCGCCGTAATTGCCGGAATTGCCGCGATCGGCATGTTTTTGCTGACTCAGTCGGGGATCTTCAGACGGCTGCTTGGGGACAGTTCGGCAGTTCAGACAAAAACTATTTTTGGGTACGGGCTCGGGACTTTGGCTACTATAATTCCGGTCTTAGTTTTGGCAAAGTTCGGAATTATTACGCTTTCGGCTTTAGGCGTCGCATTGGGCGCATTGTTCCCGATGATGATCGTTATGGCAATGATAGGTTTAGGGGTTTATTTTGCAAATACAAGGTATATAAACAAACCTCTTGACAGTATGAAGAAGCCTAATATGGCAGCTAACTTTTTTAAAATATTTGCGCCTCTTTCGGTCATATTAGCGTCCGTTATTTTTGCTGTATTGAAAGGGAGCGCGGTTGTTGCCGCGCTTGCGGCCTTTGTTTCTCCGGTCTCCTGGGGGATCGGCCTCGGCATTGCCGTGATATTTGTGGGATTATTATATTGGGAGAAATCAAGACCTTTCGCGAAAGTCCTTTTAGCCGCTTTAGGTTTCGCGATACCCTTGAGCGGCGCCGTAGCGCAGGTTCAGGGACATGAGCAGCAGGCTATTATGGACATAATATCAAGAACCATGGGTATGGGAACTCGGGGAGAAACAACGGAAGACGCGTCTTCAATAAAGAGTTCTTATGACGAAGCCATGGAAATAAGTTCGCAGGCATCTTCTGCAAAATCAAGCTCGGAGGTTGACGAATCGGTCAATGCTCTTCTGGGTTTATCGGGCAATATTAAAAGTCAGATAGAGTTTTTGGAAGCTAGAGAAAGTGGACTGGATGATAATGACGCGGAAGCTAAGTCCGAGATTGAAGAACAAATAAAAGACGCCAGAGAAAAGCAGTCTGCCGTTTTCCAGATGGCGGTCGAAGCTCAGATGAGGCTGAATAATATGAGAGCTTATCTTACCGAAGAAGAGCTTAAGATCGAGCAGGCGGAGTCTATTTTGAAGGGGTCTGCGAACGCATTAGCCCGCGTATTGGGAATTCAGTTTAATCCTGTCGATGCTGCCGCCGAATTGTCAAAAGTAACGACAAACCTTCTTAATTTTTCTCAAAGCAAAATAGTTGAACTCAGAGAAGATCAGATAATAACTCCCATGAGCATAATCGCGCAGTTTCTTTCAGCCGAAACGGGAAAACCGTACAAAGGTTATGAAACGGGGATAGCCGGATTATACGAATCATTATTGAATGACGGAGATTCCGTAGTTTTGTACCAAAGAGGGATCGGCGATAATTACGGGCGTTTTATATCGTTGACGGCTGCAAACGGCAATATAATGATCCAGGACGGCAATTTAAATACGACAGTGGAAAGGAACAAACTTTCGGAATATTTGAACGATACTTACGGCTGGACAAGAGGAGCCGTTCTTTCGTCTAAAGAATTAAATTCAAATACAAGCAGCTATCCTATTGATACCGATACGATGAAAAAAATTGAAGGAGCGGAATATATACAGTATCAGGGCAACCTTGAGCAGCTGAGAATAAAAATGTTTGAAAGCGTAATTCCGCTGATGTATTTCAATAATAATGAATTCTATTTGTCTCAGCTGTTAAGAGAGTACAATAATGATATAAACGCGATACTCAATACGGTGCTTATACCCGAGGCCGAAAAGAACCGCGCTGCAGGAACTCCCACAACAAGTTTCGGAACAACCGCCCAGGTCCGGCCTGGCGCGCAAGCCGGACCCTCGCAAACGCCTGCAGGGGCTGCTGCGGATAATATTCCGGGCAGAGGCGGAATGACCGGCACGAATATTTTATATGACAGGGTCAACCTTACAAACGTAACCATGGAAGTGCAGAGATTGATAGAAAGATATCCCCATTTAAGAAATTCTACCGCGCTTGCCGAAGTTTTGGTGCAGCAGGCCGCTTCCGACGGAAGCATGTCTCTTCGGACATTGCAGACTTTACAGCGCACGAACAACTTTTTATACACGATGCGCCGCGGAATGTCCATGCTCGATATGCTTGACGCTCAGGGCGGATACAATATAAAAGGGTTTTTATCGGATATGCCTATAGTTTCGGTACTCGGAATGATTGAGCAGTCATTGGCTTTAGCCGAGCAGGACGGCATAAGAAGGGTAAAGCTCGAATTTCAAAATCAGCTCGGATACCAGACCGGCGGACATGCGATTGATCCGAGATATGCACTTATGCCTAAAGAAGACAGGGATATAAAATACCAGCTGTCGCAGTATGACAATAATCCGGCGAGGACTTTCGATCATCTTATGTTTCCGTTTATTTTCGCCCAGAACGGACTGGGGCAGTATCTGCCGGCTAATTATGAATTATCGCCGAAATTACGCGAAACTATAATGAAAGATTATGACGAAAAAATTCACGACAGCCCTGATGCGTGGGGACAGCACATATTTAAAAAATACGGCAGAGACATTTTGATAGACGCTTTAACGCAGTACGCCGACAGAAGCGCGGACACAACAAGAAGAGTTACCTCTTTGGATTTTATAGAACTCTCGCGTCTTCTCGTAAAGATGCCGGATCTTTATTACAGAACGATAAGCGGTACGGATTTATGGCTTAACCAGTCCGGAGAACTCGGCAGATCGGAAACTACAAGAAGAAGCATATATATTCCGTTCGTAACTCCGATAATCGATGAAACGGGCGATATGCAGAAACTTATAAAAAAGATACAGCATATGAGCGGAGGTTATTCTTCGGCTGATGTGGCGAATATCGTCAGAGGTCTCACCGATGAGGGACTTCCCAAAGAACTTGGCATGTACAGTTCCATTGATGAAAATACGGTCATAGAAATTGTACAAGATATAACTCCGTGGACTGCTCTGGATCACGCCGCTAACAAACAGTTTAAAACAGCCGCGGTTTCCAAAAGCGTGACGGATGGGATACGCAGACTGGAAAGAGACAGTATCGGCGGCATTGCGGATTCGGCGCAGTGGGCCGGCGATATGCTTGAGAAATATAAAGCCGACATTATTATTGACACGCTCAAACAAAAAATAGCGGAAACTAAAAAAGATAAAAAACTTTTAAGCAGTCCGGAATTCTATAATGATCTGCAGAATCTTGTCGACCAGTTTAACAGCAGCAAAGATTCTTTAAAAATACTGAAGGCAGACGACGCGGATAGAGTTATCGCTTCCGCGAACGCGCTCATTGAGAAAAAAGAGACGGAAATAGGCAAAGTTGAATTGACGGAATTAAAGAACCTGATAAAAAGGAATCTTAAATCTAAAAGCGGTTATCTGCCTTCGGATGATGAAGTCCTGCGTCAGGCTCTCAGAAAAAATAATAATAATGTGTATAAAACTTTCCAGCAGCTTCTTTATGAAAATCTTTTCCTTGAACCCGCGATGATGGCCGACGGAAACGTAGTCGGAATGAGCTGGGCGGACGTAAAGACAGGGCAGGAAATAGAGTGGCTTGATAAGCCTGAAAAAGTCCTTGAATGGAATAACGGCTGGACTGCGGCGGATTCGCCGGAAGCGGTAACATACAATAAAATTATCAAAGAAATGGCAGACGCTTTGAAAAAAGGGAATTTCATACCGCAGGATTATGTAATGTCCAGAGAAGCGGATTTCAGCATACGTTATGATTTTTCGACATATGCCTACAGCGGCGACTTGGATCTCAGAATGGACAGGATGTTTGAAAAATACAAGATTTGGATACTTCAGGACGCTTTGAAACAGGAATTTGCAAGAAGCGAAGCGGAAGGAAGGGAGCCCGACGCTTATACGGTTGAAATGCTTCTTGACAATATATCTCTTATGGCGGACAGTTTCTATGCCCAGCAAAATAAAACAGATTTGGTCGGACAGATAAGAAACGGCGTTTTCAACGTGTCTTCTTCGGATCACGTAGTAGTTCCGGAAACTCTTGTTAAAGACGTTCTTTCAATTTTGGGCATGCCTGCGGATTTTAAACTGGACGGAAAATTAAAAAGCGCGATGATCCAATATTATCAGGATAATAAAAACGCTTTAGACATATCTGGCAGTTACGCATGGATAGAGGCTCTTATCGCAAGATATCAGGGCGATATCATCCTTAACGCTTTTATACAATACAAAAAAGAGAATTCCGTAGGTTTTAAGGATATAGCCAAAATGATATTAGGTCTGGGCGCGGACATTTTCGGCTTTAATAAAAATATAAAAGATTTTTCAATAAGAGCGACTGCCGGCTTTACCGGAAGCAGCCCCGCGGTACAGCTTGCCAGCAGAATTACCAGCATAAATTATGAGTCAAGAGGCGAAACGCTCATGCAGTGGTACGCTGCTCCCGGATCTTTGAACTTTTATACGAAAGATGACGCGGACAGCGCTTTGAAATGGATAAGCGCGAACGAGAAAAAGCTTATTTTAAAAGATTTGAGGGCGAGAGCTAAGCGGGAGTTCGGCGTTATAAAGTTATATGACCATGTCGAAGAAGCGATGCTTGCCGATTACGGATATGTGTTTGCCGCGGACAAACAGCAGTGGCTTGACGAAACGTGGCAGAGATTTCAGAAAGATATTTATCTGAGCGTTTTGGAAGAGAGAGTCAATGTTTTGCAGAGCGACAGAGCTTTGCAAAATCTCGGCAGAAATCTTTCAAGGTCAGCCGCAAGAAGAGAACTTGCGCGTTTGGATAAAGCGTTTGCCGATATTGAAGAAATGTACGCTTACGTAAATTCAATACCGGGCGCGGCGGATGCGTATTCTTCGGAGAATACGCGAAAAGTTTTAGAAGCGGCCGAGAATTTGCTGCAGGAACAGAAATTCTCGGTTCTAAGCGCTCTCGCCGGAAGCGAGTTAAGCGCTTTGAAGGATTTGATGAATCAAAACCTTGCGGGTCTAAGGAGATTTTATCTTTCCGACGGCGAATTGCTTTTGGAACTTAAAGCCGCAAATTATGACGCTTCCAAAGCATATGAATCCGTGTCCGTAAAAGTAAGAAATGCGGCGCAGATAAACGGCGTTTTAAACAAGATCGAACAGAATTATGCTCTGTCTCCGGAAACGAAATCACGCATAGCCGGATACTTTAAAAACGCAGAGGGAGAGGTAAGCGAAGAGTGGATGTCGAGAATAGCGGCGGCTATGATTCTTGCCGAAACATCCGAAGCGGACAGCGCTAAAGTTCAAAAACTTTACGAAGTATTAAGCCTTTCTGCCGTAAGTCCCGCCGTATCCGCGTCAGAGCAAAACGCGGATGCCGTACGCAGGGTTTTAGGCGAGATCAGACTTTATATGCCTAGTAATTATGCCATGCCTTCATGGGCGCAGTCGCGCGCGGCAAGATATTATGAAGACGCGCTGTCGCTCGGTTTGGGCGATTTGGCGGGCAATATGACCGTTTTGACGGTATTGTCCGACATACTTCAGCAGGAGATTTCCGACGGCGGAGAACATGTAAACAGACTTCAGGAAAATCTTAATCTCGCCGCGGGCAGTTTAAACGCCGCTGCGGCAAGACAGGGATCCCGGACAGCGGCCGAGGAAATTATAAATCCGAACGCTTTGATAGCGGATGTCCACGGAATACTTTCAATATATTTGTCGGACCAATATAAAATGTCCGATAAAATCAAAAACGCCATAATAGACGATTTTCTTGAAAATAAAACTCTTAACCTTACAAAAGAGCAGTGGATCGAAAGGTTTCTTGAAAGGCATCAGAGAGATATTTTGGTTGACGCTCTTGAACAGTACAGGGACGGGAAAATAGTTAAATTCAGCGAATATTTTCCGGTCATCGCGATGACTGTAGCCGGATATCTGCCTTACGGTTGGGGGAGGCTTATCAGGACAGCAGGAGAAGCCGCGAATCTTCTTACCTCCAGACAAGGACAGGAACCTTTGGTCCAGCGTCTTATGAATAAAATTGACCAGAGCGGATACAGCTCTTATGATCCCGTTAAAAATGATTTGATCAGGGCTTTGCAGCAGGAAATAGGCGCCCTTACGGTGAAAGACGTATCTACCGAAAATAAGATAATGAACTGGATCAACAAGAACGAAAGAAAAATCATTGAAACCCATCTAAAGGAGATGATACAGGCTGAGTTCGGAGACTCCGTTAAATTATCAAAAAATCTGACAAACAAAATACTTGAAGGATACGTTTATAATCCCGACCAAAGCAAGAGAGAATGGCTTGCAAATATAAGGATCAATTACGCAAAAGAAATCGCTCTTGAAGTTTTACAGCAGAGAATAAAAGAATTAAGAAACAATAAATTTGAATATGATTTGGGTATAGATTCGGATCCTGACAGTCTAAATAACCGGCCTGAGCTAAGACGTTTGATACATGACGAAAGAATGTTATTCCAGATGGCGAAGCTGACAAGAGAACTCGATGCGCTTTACGACGGGGATTCTAAGCCTTCGGCGGTCAGCGACGCTTTGAGCGGCGCGGAAAGCGTAAGAAACAGGTTTATAACCAAAAATCCCGCCAGGGAAGGCAATATAACTTTGACCGAACAGGATATTCTCAGGGAAGAGATGAGACTGTCCGTATCGCAATCCGAAACCGTTAAAGAATTTACCGATAAAGTTTTGGAAAAATTAAAAGACTTGCTTCCGGCCGGTTATGAAATGTCTTCGTATGCGAGAACGCTGATCTCTAAATATTTTGCAGCCGACAGCAACTCTGAAAAATATCTTGCGATGGAAATGTCCGTTCTTGCAATTGTTACGGAAGCCGTTAATGCCGAGTTAAAGAAATCTAATCCGGATACTTCTTTGATCAACGGGCTTGTCAATATGGCAAATTTGTCCGTCAAAGAACTTGAATATATCGCGCAGGCTAAAACCAACGGCAGAGCGTATAATGTGTCCCGTCAGGAAACGCCGATAGATATGCCCGACGTTTTCACAGTTCCTATAAACGGCGATGAAAGCGCTAACGCTGTTTTGGACGGAATTATCTCGAGAGAAATTGAGAACGGCAGATTGCCTGCGGACTATCGGATAACGGATACAATGCGGTCTGAACTTTCGAAATACATATCCGATTCTTTCTCTGGTTTTGAAGATTTTTCTTATAAAGCGGGAGTATCGGCAAATATAATTTCAATGCTCAGAAAAGAAACGTTAAATACCGGAGCGGCAAACTATCCCGCGATGAGTAAAATAGTTTCGGCTTTATCGGAAGCATTAGGCAATTTGAAGGCGGCTGCGGCGGACGTCGGAAGCATTGACGGAAAGACCGCTTTAAAATCGCAGCTGGAAATTGAAAATATCGAATACGTTCAGTCTGCAATTGCGGAAATGTATACGGCTCTTGCCGCCGCAGAACAAAAAGTTGCAAGAGATTTTTATCAGGTAAACAGCAATCTTTCCAGAGCCATGGGAAGTTATTATGAGTTTATGAATATAACCCAATATCTTTACGATTTGCAGGCGCTTCTTGCCGCGCAGAAGGAAATAGCAGGTTTAAGAGAGCAGCTTGCGGCTGCGGAACAAGAGATCGTTTCGGTTAAAGCCCGGCTGGAAAATGAAAGAACGTTTATTGCTTCCGATGACGACGCAAGGCTAAAACTCATGCAGCTTTTCCCGGAAGTTTACAAATTTATGAACGATGCCGGCCTGTCAGTCAACGGTTTAGACGCGGCTGTTGCCGGGGAAACAAAACCGGCGCAGACGGAAGCTCCTTTGGCATCCGCTCAGACAGTTGTTGAAAAAGCTACCGATGAAGAAAGAAACGCGGCGGTTGACAGCGTTGTTGCGGCGCTCAAAGATTTTCTGCCGGCGGATTATACGGGTCCGCTTTCACGCGCCGTACTGAGATCAAGAATAATCAGAGACTATGAAACAAGCAGAGGCGTGATAAGTTTTAACAGAGAACAGTGGGTAAGAGATGCCGTTAAGAAATTCGGCCCCGGCATTTTTTCGGACGCTTTGCAGCAGGAAATACGCAAGCCCGACACAGGCAGAGATATGTTTGAAGTTGAGAAACTGGTATCCGTTCTTGAAAATATTTATATGCGCGACGACGTGACGGTAACGGATGCCGACAGAAGAATATTGGAAGACGGAAAATCAATCGTTATATATTCCGCCGAATCGCAGACGGGACAGGCTTTTATTGATAATGTGCTTAAACGCGTTGACGGACTGCCTGCCGGTTTTACGATGTCAAAAGCTTTGCAAACGGCCATACGTAAACAGTATATTGCCGATTATCTTGCGCAGTGGGAAATACAGTTCAATAATAATGCTACCGTCAGCGTGGATTTACAGGGATGGGATTCCCACGCGGCCGATAAATTCAGAGAAGATATTATGCTGGACGTTCTCACGCAGGAACTCGGCAAAGAAAATCCCGACAAAGATACGCTTCAGGCGCTGGTTAATTATTTTGAAACGTCAAGAAGAATGCTGGGGTATTTTAATGAAGAAACAAGAACTATAGCCGTAAAGTACGCAAATGAAAGAATAAGCGGTAAAAGAGAAGAGCTGACTGAAGAAAGAATAAGCGCTTCAAAGGCCCGCGCGCAGTCAATTATTTCATCGGACATGGGATCAATAGACCAGCTTTTTGCTCCGAAAGTAAGCAGGTTCACGCAGGTAAAAAATAAAGCTTTGGAATATTTTGAACCCATGGCCAGCCTAAGCGTCGGGTATACGTACAAATACGGTTCAGTAGAAGTTATGGGTTTACTGAAAGGCGACAGGATCTGGTACAACGTCGGCGCGAGATTCGATATGAAGAAATTATATGAAGATTTTATTAAACCGAAAAAAGCGGCGGCTGCCGAAACTGAAAGAGAAGAATCATCAAGAAGCCGCAGATCGGATGCGCAGATCAGAGCAGCCGCTGATGCGGCGTTTGACAGGGCTCTCAATGCTCTTGCCGAGTATCTGCCCGAAGATTTTGTTTTATCCGATGAAATGAAAGCCGCCGTAAAGAATTCCATATACGAAGAATTGAAAGAGACTCTCGGCAAGAGGGGCGCCGTAAGCGCCGCAGAACAGGAAACTTCCGAAAAAGCCGCAGCGGAAACGGATACCGGAGAACAAGCGGCAGCTGCCGACGAAACCGAAGAAACAGCGCCTTCTTTACAGGTGAGCGCTGCCGTTGATGCAGCCGTTGACGCGGTTGCTCCGGAGCGGTTAAGATCTGCAAACCGCAGAGCGCGCACGGGCATAAGCAATGAAGAGCTGGAAACGCTGGCAAACGGGATCGCCGCAAGACATATTCTTAACGCGGCTTGCGAACATGAGATGTCAAAAGTAAATAATGACGATTCTAATCTTTTAGGGATAGAGAAAATATTTAGAGGATATGCGGCAATCTATAATTATCTTACGGATGAAGGCAAAAAAGCCGTTGACGGAAAAATCGATGAAGTTATTTCCAAATTGGAAAAGATCGGCATCAGTGACGATAAACTTGAGAACCTTAGACAGGCTTTTTCATCCGTGCAGACAACCGCGTCTGAAAAGATATTCAAGGCTTCTTCCAGCATTACGATCGAAGATCTTCTCAGCTACATTATTAATAACTCCGAAAATCTCAGACTGTATAATTTGTGGCACGGCGTAAACTTGGAAAATCTCAGCCCCGAAGAACAGTTTGCAAAGATATCCCAATTGATGAGGCTTGGCACAAATAACCCTATTTCAGCTGCGGAAGCGATAGAAATATTTGACGCGCATGTCGCTCTCTATAAAGCCATTACAGGCAATACGGCATATACAAACCAGTTTAAAGAGCGTTTTCAGAATGTCGATATTGAAAGCCCGCAAGGGATGGAGGCTTTATCGGTATTGCTGTTTGACGCGAATGGTAATTTAAGAACTACTGACCTGGCGTTAAGCGAGCTTGATACCGCTTCAAGAATGGCGGAGCTTCTCGCGGTCATAATGAAAAACAAAGACTTATATAAACAATGGTACGGCGTAGATTTGGACAGCATTGGCGACAAATATACGGAAATATCCAGACTAATGCATCTTGATACGAACGGCGACGGAAAGGTAGATAAAGAATTGACAGCTTCCGACGCTGCGGCCGTATTTGAAAGATATGTGTCTTTGTATAATGCTATAAAAGGCAATTCCGCATATTCAGCGCTGTTTCAAACCAGTTTTAGCTGCGACATAACAAGCGCGGCAGCATTGCAGGGACTGACAGCATTATTGTTTAACAGCGAAGGAAATTTAAGAAGCGAGGCAGTAATTCTTGAAGGACTTAATATGTCTGCGGCAGTTACGCAATTTGAAAACGATCTTAGCAATAACAGCTTCACAATAATTGAAAAAGGCGTAAAAACAATTGACGGTAAAGAGACTTTGTATTACGTAATACGCAAAAACGGATCTTCCACAAATATGGAAGTTTATCCTTTTGACGTAAACGAGGCATTTGTGGCGGATGTAGGAAAACTTAATGCCTTATATAATGAAATAATAGCCCTTGAAGCAATGGGATATTCCATAACGGTTAAGGCGGACCGTAATAATTATTTGGTATATACCTTAAGAAAAGGAGGCAAAAGCGTTGACGTATATCCGGTTGACGGAGGCAATCAAATAGTAAACGCTGACAGCATGAATAATATATTTAATCAGAGTGACAACGTTGATGCTGCGGAAAAAGCTTTGAAAGAATATTTCGGCGAAGATAATGTAAAAAAAGTTGTGGACGGCAGCGTGCTGTATTACGAAGTAAGCAAATACGGAATAAACGGAAAAATATATCCTTTTGACGAATATGGATATAATTTCGATATAAACAGCGTTAAGGAAATTTTTGAAGACGGAAATAGTCTGAAAAATAACGGATATACTATCGTGGACAATGAAGTAAAAGTTGAGAAAAACGCAAGCGGAAAATATATAGTGTATTATCAGGTGTTTAAGGTTGTGGCCGGCACTGCCATAAGCACTAAGGTGTATCCTTATAATGTTAACGGCAACCACAATTTTGATATTTCCGATTTTAACAAGATGTATGATGTGGCGGAGTTGTTAAATCAGAATGGTTATGCAATAGAAGGAAATACAATTAAAACAGAACTGAAAAACGGCAATTATATAGCGTATTATGAAGTAAGTAAAAATACCGTTACAAAGATGAAAGTATATCCGTTTGATTCAAAAGGCAATTATCAGTTCAATAT
>JGI24702J35022_10000392_pt1 | contig 25987 bp, 20 predicted proteins | sample TergutTh196P4_FD_35022 | JGI IMG/M metagenome (IMG submission 35022)
GGGGCGGGAGACGCAGCTGGAGAAGCAGTTAGTGCTGCAACCGGGGCTACAAACGGCGCAGCGGCGGGAGACGCGGTCGGGGCGGTGCTCGGGCCACGACCGGAGACTTAGCTGGGGTTGACACGGCGCCGCAGCGAAATACGCAGTTAGGGCGGAAGATGGAGCGCCTCACGAGCGCAATGCGCCCGTGAGGCGTGAGGAACTACGCATCGCCGTGCCGACGACTCTCATAATAGTTGCCCATCCTCCGGCAACTACTCTACGATATAGCACTTTTCAATCTTGTCACTGCCTTTTGTTTCAACATAGACCTTGTACGCACTAACAGTGAACGTACCCGAACCGTTGTTGGCAATTTTTATGGCGCCTGAGTCGAATGCCTCAACAGAACTATCAGGGTTAATAATAGTTACTGTTATGTACAGTTCGTTTTGATTCCCGGAGAGTTTTGAGACTCTCGCCGTGGGAATTACCATAGGATTATCAGGATCTGCCACTGCCATTATCTTACACTCCCTGATCTGGTCGTTCCCCTTAGTATCGACATACACCAAATACTTATCTACTTGATGTGTCCCCGCCGAGTTGTTGTATATCATGAATGCGCCCACGACGTCATTCTCTGGAAGGCCATTTTCATCGTACTCCGTAACAGTAATTGTAAGCATATTCTGATTTCCATCGACTTTTTTAACAGACGCAGTAGGTACTGCATGTTCGAATTCGCTTCCGCCTCCCCCATCGTTCATCCCTGTCACTACACACACCGCGTTAACATCCCCGTACAGTTTGTCAATTGAAATCTGACTAACCGTCTCGCCATTCGTCCCGACGCCACTCCACGCGTATGTATAAGACGACGCTCCGGCGCCATTCGCTGATATTGTCAAAGTCTTGCCGCCAATGACCACATCTCCGTTTACAATGCTGCTTCCATTGTATGTCGCCGAAATCCCGCTTCCGGATGCGGCGCCGGCGTCTATTACTGAGAACTGTACTTTATAGACGTCGACTTCATATACTATGAATTCACTGAATCCGAGTCCCCTTATATCCCCTGCTGCATCTGCGCCGTGTTCTATTACCGCTCGAAAGTCCGTCGTTGTAACAGGAGTAAACGTAATCAAGTTGCCGAGGTTAGCGAAGGAGTTTCCAGTGAAGTACCTGTCGCGCGACTGGTTCTGGACATTTACATAAGCCTGTGTGACGTCGTCCCAGTATTGTAGCGTTATCCTGCTCGGTATAACAACCCCGTAGCCGTCGTGTAAAATATACAGTGAGAACGCGTCAATCATCCGAGCAGTGTTCCACGTTACGCCTATAGTTGCGTGCTCGGGGTAAATATAATCCCCTCTCCAGTCCGCCCACAGTGTCGATGAGGAGCCATCATACATGAGTATACCGTCGTTGAGGCAATTAACGCTTTTGCCCGGTTCCTCGTATGTCTCGTCAGTTATATACATCTGGCCAGCTAGCGCCGCGTTATTCCGGACGACTACTACGAAATCTTTCGCGTATACCCCGGCTGTCGCCGTGACGATGGCAACTCCCGGGGATGACGCCTTAAAAACCGAACCCGAGATCTCTGCGCCGGTGGCGCCCTGATCTTTTACGCTCCAATTTATGCTCTGAACAGCTGCATTTGCCGGCAATATTGTCCCGTTAAGCGTCAGGCTTTCACCGGGCGATGTGATGGAAGATACGACTGATATGTCTTCCACGGCGATCGGGCTAATCAACACAGGTATAGCATTATCGGTATCACTCAGGCGTATTGTCACGGATCCCCTGGCGCCATTGACAATGCTGCCCGGCGTACCATTGTAGCTTCCCCAGGCAAGATCGGGATAATACCACTTATCATTAATAATCAATCTACTCTTTTGGCCTGCCGCGTCGTCCGGCGCTACAGTCATCACGCCAAAGGCGTCAACCGCCAGTTCGCCTGCGCCCTCGCACTCTATCCTTATCGTGTGCGCGCCGTTTGAAAGTCCGCTTATGCTGTAAAGCACGCGTCTGTTGGACTGGCTCATCCAGGCAAAAGAATCTACTCTCTTCTTGAAAACACCGTCTACATATACTTTCAACCATCCGTTCGCGTCTTGTCTGGAGCTTATAAAGCTGACGCCAACCCCTGCAAAAGTCAATTCAGCGTATGCCCCGGCCATGCCCGTTACCGTCTCAGTGAGGTTGTACGCTAAATTCCTTGTGCTGGTGTCGTTTACAGGTGAAACCTTTCGTTCCCTTTCAGTCCATATCCCGCTATAGACAATACTTGCGTCCCTGTCGTCGACTAATGTCCAGCCCGGCGCCACCTCGACCCTTGCCGCCTCGCTCGTATCAGATTCAACGCTGATCTTGGCGTCTGTTCCAACGTAGTTAACATTATAGTACCAGATATTATCCCTCATTGTTTTAAAATCGTTTGTGACAATACCATCCCTCGGATCATCTGTAACAAAAAGTGAGAAATCAGCCATGTCCATGTACCAGTCCCATATAGGCAACACGCCATATTTGTCTGGGTTATCTTTATATCCGGCGCGAACCTTCGGCGCCTTGCCTTTCTTACGCGCTATATTGTTTTCTGGGTATGCGCTATGGAATGCGATATGATCCCAATCGACGCTCTCAATGTCAGACGGTATGTCGTAGCTCACGCCAACCTCCCTCATCGCCCCAGTATCGCCCGTATAACGTATCTCGGGCACGGTGGTCAGCACATAATCGGTGGTGATTATGCCGTTTCCCGATATTTTCACAGTGAACTCAACGCCTTGCCCTCTCGCGTAAGCGCCTTTGAGCGTCACAACGGCGAGATTACCGTCTATAGCCACAAATACGCCGCCTGCCGCCGCAGGTATCCATTCGTTATCGAGGCCGGCAACACCAAAATCCATATCGGTTGCATGGAGGTACGGTCCGCCGTTTATCAACGTTTTAGTCCCATATGACGCCTCTCTGATTAAACCTTTAGCTTTGTCAAAGACTATGCTGAAGTTTTCGCCCGAAACCGTTATTAGTCCTCCTGCGTCGTTTACGGCGGGTGCGGCGGGGCTCGCCGGCGTGAATGAGTATGTGGTTATCATGAGGGCGATATTGTATTCGTCAATCAGCAGCTTATTGCCGCCGAACTCAGTGAAAAACTTTATGTTTACATTTTTCGCTCCATCTAAGCCGGGGTCAGCAATGGTCAAACTTCCCGACCCGTGAGGGGCAATTGACGGAGACGCCACAGTTTTGATCACTCCGCCGTCGATCGAGTATTCGATAGATACCTCCGAAAAGTCTGTGTGGTCAAATGCATTTCTAACAGGGATTTTCAAGGCGCCTTCGTTGTTGGAAAACTCTTTTTCAGCTAGGCGCGTCGGCGAATAGCCCTTCTTTACAAGCCAGGCTTCCGGCTTTTCGCGTTTGTATGCGTCATGGATCACACCCCACAGCGCGAGGCCGGCAGTCTTCCCGTCGTAGTGTCCCTGTACGCCTCTCGTATCTTTTGTCGTCCCATCAGGGATAAAGAAAATATCGTCGCCGGCAGCCCAGATAGCGCCGCCTAACGCCCCGTCTGTCACGAGTATATTATCCCAGAACTTATAGATGGTTTGCTCGTAAAATGCCCTTGCGCTAAGATCCTTTTGAATCTCGTAGTAATGATGGCAAGCCGACGGTGCATATTCGTCTATCAGAACTGGCTGCCCATCCGGGACGCTTGTCCCCAAGTATGTTGAATTCCAACTCAGATAGTGGTAGCTGTAAATGTCAAATACGACGTTCTCGCCAGCCGGTACTGTAGTTGGATAACTGAATATAACAAGCCGGGTGGGATCTTCCTTCTTGATATATTTATAACACTCCCTGAATTGATCAGCCCACGTTGCTTCGTTCGCTATAGACCACATGATTATGCTCGGGTGGTTTCTGTCGCGTATAAGCATCTCCTTGACCTGATTGAGGTTTTCCTCTGTAGTGCCTGTTGGTCCCCAACAGGCGCCGTTTTCTTCTTCGACGTATATGCCAAACTCGTCGCAGGCGTCCAGAAGATGCTTGGATACGGCATAGTGGGAGGTACGTATGAAATTGACATTGGCTTCCTTATACGCTTTTATCTCAGCGTAATCCTGTTCCTTTGCGGTGGAGCGCCCCATCGTGTATGACACGTCATGGCGGTTCACGCCTCTTAGTTTTACTTCTTTTCCGTTTACATACACTTTGTTTGTTTCTGTTCCATTCGACCCTCCGAAATCTATCTGCCGGAGGCCAATCTTCTGCTCAGTGATTTCCTTTGTAACGCCGTTAACTGTCAATGTGGTTTTCAGTGTATAGAGGTTCGGATGCTCGGCGTCCCATTTCTGCGGATTGGCTACTGGTAACGATATGTTAACCAAATCGGACGCGTCGCCTGTTGTTCTGGAAAAATTCTGTGTCATAGTTGATGCAATCGATCCGTTCATACCTATGAGATCAAACCGTATCACAGCGTCTGCGGATTCAATCATTCCAAGTTGCGCCTGGATTTTCAGGTTGGCGTCCGTAAAGCTCTTGTCGGTAAACACCGTTTCGGTGAATACTCTCATGATGTAGTCCTTTGGCAGCGCCATCAACGCCACATCACGATTGACGCCTCCGATCCTGTGGATGGCGTATGCGCTGGCGCCTGACGCGTCTTCTTTCCTGTCAGTAACCCCTATGATCATGGTAGCGGCGGAACCCGCATTGACATAATCCGTTATGTCACAGTCCCAGGTGTTAAAGCTGCCTTTATGCGACCTGACAAACTTCCCGTCGACCCACACCCGGGCCTCGCCGTACACGGCGTAAAAGCGTAGAATGATTCGTTTACCTGTATAGTCGTTTGGTATGCTCAACAGTTTCCTGTAATAATACTCATTATCATAAACTATATCGAAGCCTTGCATCACCAGTTCCCCCGGTACAATGACCGGTTCCCAAACCGATGAGTTCCACGTGGTAAAGTCATAATCCTGTTTGTCGTCTTCAAAAAAAGGGGACGGCGGCTTACTTGACGGCGCAAACGCGAACTCCCACTGGCCGTTCAAATCTATAATCGGCGTTGATACGCCGTCTACCCCAGTGGGTTCCGGCGGTATTTGTATGTCAGCGCCGACGGGCTCCGGTTGAGTGGCATCCTCCCAGTCTTCAGCCGTAAACGCGCCGATTTCAGTTATTCCCACCGCCCTGCCTTCGGGCGCCGTCTTTGTGTGCTCAAATATCAATTGGATCGTTTTGGTCTTTATAGGCGAATCAAATGTAATGATATTGTTAAAATCTGTAAGAGTAATTTCGTCTCCAGCACTTATACCGGAAGTTATCTTCTTTACTTCCACATAATCATCCCCGTCCAAGTATAGGACGGTTATCGACGCCGGCTTCATAATCCCCCCGCCATCGTCATAAAGAGCCAATTTGATATCTTCTATCTTGTACTCTTTGTTGAACTGCACGGCAACCTTAAGATCGTCCGGATAATCGCCGCCTGTATAGTATTCCAGATTGAAATCATCATATATCTCCTCATTAGTACCGCGGTAACTACTGTAATAACCATAGGGGCTAATTAAATCGTTGATAAGTTTATCAGTGCTTTTTGGCGCGTTTTTATTGGTTGCGCTAGCGGCCGCCCTACCGCCGTTAGACATTAGCGCCACATTTGTAACGCGTGAAAACACGCCGATTTCTGTCATTCCTACCGCATTGTTCCAAGGACCAGGCTCGTGAAAATGCTTAAATATCAGTTTGATCTTGCTGGTCTTTACAGCAGGGTCAAGCTGAATGGTATTGTTGTAATCCATAATTGGCAAGGCTTCAAGGACAATATCGCTACGGAGTACAGTCTTCGCTGACACATAACCAACTCCGTCATAGTATTGGGCTTCAATCGATGCGGGACCTTTCGCGCTGCCATAATCGGTAGATAAGACCATTCTGATTTCTTCAACAGTATATTCAGCGTCAAATTCTATATCAACTACCAGATCCGGATAACCGGCGGGGTCCAGCCAATAAGTTCCGTCCCAATCATCCCAATAACCGGAAATATCACCATCGTTGAGTAATCCGTCATCTAATCCTTTTGTGGAAGTCGTTCTGAGAATAGTACCTTTGCTTGCGAGCGCTATGTTCGTGAGTTCAGACTGCGGCAAGACTCCCTTCCACTCATCAGATGTGAATACGCCAATCTCCGACATTCCAACAGCCTGACCAGTCGTCCTGCCTTCAGCCTGATGTTCAAATATCAGTTTGATTCTATTGGTTTTTACTGCCGCGTCGAGCGGAATAAAGGTGTTGTAATCCGTTAGCGCACCCCAATTATGAACGATAATACCACTCGTTATTTTCTTCACAAACACATAACTACTCCCGTTATAATACTCGACGGAAATCGAGGCCGGAGGTACTCCGGTGTCTGCAAAATGGGCAATCCTGATCTCTTCTATATTATAAACATCATTGAATTCCAAAATAATTTCCAAGTCCGGATAGTCATTATTGCTATAATGATTCCCGTCAAAATCATCCCACAAGTATGGCTGGTCAGTCGCCTGGCTGCGGAGTTCAATCTTACCGTCAATGAGCAGAAACGTAGGTTTCCCACCAGTGGAAGTCGTTGATATTACTGAACCGCCCTTGGATGCGAGCGCCACATTTGTGAGCTCGGCGGCAGCAGAAGTTAATATCCCTGTGGAGTTTTGAGCGGTCAGGTCAGCTAAAGCGCTTACAAGCGCGACTGTTTCACTTGAATCGCCAGGAGACGCCTCGTTGCACTCCTCGTTACCATCAAGGCTAGGGTCGCAGTGATCATCCCCGCCGTCCTCGTTACCCTCCTCGTTATCATCAAGGTCAAGGCCGAAGGGAACATCCCCGCCGTCCTCGTTACCCTCCTCGTTATCATCAGGGTCAAGGCCGAAGGGAACATCTCCGCCGTCCTCGTTACCCTCCTCGTTAGCCTCAAGGCCAAGGTCGCAGGAGACGCTATCTTTTCCCTCGTTATACGCGCAAGCTGCATCATGCTCATGTTCGCATGGTACGCCTTCGGCGTATCCGCAATCCGCTCCGTGTACGTGGGTACAGGCGGCGCCTCCCCCCTGTGCAAACATCGTCGCGGGCATTGCGCCGAACACCATAGCAAAGGATAACACCAATGCCAGCGTCCTTAAAGAAATCCTATTAGTTTTCATCTGAAAATCTCCTTTGCATTTAAAAAACTATTCAGCATTTTCCATCAGCCATACACACTTTGATCCAGCGTTTTACAATTGCTTTTATCTCCCGAACGACCGGTTTAACGACGTCCAGCGTGTACGGGTTTTCTCCGAGCCTGTTTAGTTCGGCTCGCATGCTGTTCATGTAAGTACAGTGTATTATAGTACCTATGTTGACCTTGTTGATACCTTCCTTTATTGCATGTCTTATGTCTTCGTCCGGTATACCCGTACCACCATGAAGCACGAGTGGTGTTTTGACAACGTCGTTCACTTCGGCAAGGCGTTTGAAGTTAATCTCGGGCTTCCCCTCATAAAATCCATGCGCCGTGCCTATACCAACAGCTAGTGAGTCCACGCCCGTTGCTTTTACCAGCTCTTCGGCGTCGGCAACTTCAACGAGGAAGTCACCGCCGGCGAAGTCGCCCTCAATGCCTTTCCCCCTAATCCTACCTATCTCGGCTTCAACGTGAACGTCCCTTTTGTGCGCGTATGTCACGACCTCCCTGACACACTGGATATTATGTTCCAGATCGCATTTAGAAGCGTCTATCATGACGGACGGATAACCGTTGTCGACTGCGGCTATGCACATATCTACTTTGAAGGAATGGTCAAGGTGGTGAACTAGCGGTATCTTCGCGTTTTCCGCCGCCGCCTTGCCAATAGCGCCGCATATCTCTATGGATATGGCATCCACCACAAGTGGATTTGAGGCAACCATAACTGGGGCTCGCTCTTCTTCAGCGGCTTCGATGATCGCCAGAAAATCCCAAATATCAGAATAATTAAATGAAGGTATCGCATATCCGCCTTCGTCGGCTTTCATCAGCAAATTGTGCAAAATCTCTCTGTCCATAATACTCTTCCTCCTTAGCCAATTGCGCTGCTTAACCCAAATACGGCGTCGACCGTGAATGAGGATTGATAAAAACTCTCTGTGTATTGCTTTCGATAATCCTACAAAAAAACAAGATTCTGACTCCTGACTCCTTGCTCTTGACTCCTTGCTCCTGACCCCTTGCTCCTGACCCCTTGCGGTCGAAGACCGCGATATGCCATTCGATATAAATTGCCCGCGCTTAACCCTTAATAGCGCCTTTTGTCGCGCCCTCGAGGAACTGCCTTTGTAACAGCAGAAACAACGCCAGCATCGGCAGACTGACAAGTATTACGCCGGCGAACATTGTTGCGTAATCGCTGTAATACTGACCGACAAAGCTCAAAAGGCCGATCATAAGCGTCTTTTTTGCGGGAGTAGACACCATGATCATTGAAAAAAACATGTCATTCCAAATGAACATGAGATTAAAAATAGTAACGGTCATGATGACTGCGGTGGAGAGGGGCATTATTATGCTGTAATACATCCTGTAGTTACTGCATCCGTCCACTATCGCCGCCTCTTGAATCTCTTTTGGAATGGTCTTTATAAACCCATACATGACAAATGTGGAATATGACAGGAAGTTCACTGTATACACAATCATCAACCCCACAAGCGTATCTGCCAGCCGCATCTTTACCATCTGTAGATACAGCGGTATTATGCCCACCTGCGACGGTATTGTCATGCCTACTATTATCGCGATAAAAAGCAGCTTTTTGAACTTAAAGTCGCGCCGCGACATCACATACCCAATAAGGCTTGAAAATAGGATAATGACCGCCACTGAACCGAGCGTTACAATAAAGCTGTTAATATACATCGAATACAGTTTTCCACTGATCCAGGCCTTAGAAAAATTTGCTATGGAGAATTCTGTCGGCAATCCGAAAGGATCCATGAGTATCTGTGTATTTTTTCTAAACGAGCCGACAGCAACCATATATATCGGATATATAATAAGAAACAGGAAGATAATTAATAATGCGTATTTAATTATTGTGAAAACATTCACTTTTTTTACCATATTTCCGATCCTCAATACATGATTACATGATTACATGATTACATGATTACATGATTACATAGTTTCATCTTTAAATATGTTTATCTGAACGAGCGCGATTACCGACACGGTTATTGACAGTATTACAGCCATTGCGGAGGCGTAACCTACCTGATTATATAAAATTCCCTGTTTGAAAAGCCAGGTGGCGATGACGTTCGAGCTTCCGTCACCGCCACCGCCGGTGAGTACCCACACGTAATCGAAAGACTTAAAACAGCCCACCGTCTCCAAGACGATCAATATAACAATCACAGGCGCCAGCAGAGGAAGCGTGATGTGCCTAAAGGCCTGAAAGCTGTTTGCGCCTTCGACTTCTGCGGCTTCATACAGTTCAACGGAAATATTTATAAGTCCTGCAATCAATAGTATCATGCCCGTTCCGACAGCTTGCCAGATATGAACAGTCGCGATCGAGAACATGACGATGCCTGGATCGCCAAGCCATGATTTCTGCAAACTAGCAAGACCAAGCTTTATGAGGAGCGTGTTGATTACGCCCAAATTCGGATCAAAGATAAAACCCCAAGTAAAACCGACGGCAACGGACGACAATATAGTGGGCAGGTAAAACGCCGCTTTAAAAAAGTTATTGATCCGATTCTGCCTGACTAATAACACAGCGAATAACAAGCCAAGCGTTGTCTGGCCGATAATTACGGTTACTACGTAAATGATCGTGTTTACAAAAGCCATGCCAAATTTCCGGTCGCTCAATAGCATTACAAAATTCCGCAGACCGATGAACTCAAAATTTACTCCGAATCCATCGTAATCAAATAGGCTGTATACGTAAGTTGTGGCGTTGGGGACTATGAAAAAAACAATGTAGAATAAAAGCGGGACGGATAGCAACAGCGCATAATCCCTTGCGTTATTGTTCTTTTTTTTTGTGAACATCGGCATTCTCCCGATTACTTGTTTAAACTTATTAACTTATTACAACTTATTAACTTGTTTCAATTCACTTGTCAGCCAGTCCTCAAAGGATTTACGGGCTAAAAAGCCCGTGGGTTTACTCCAGTCGCAAGCATAATAAAGCGGGCTTTGCCCGCAACCCAACTCGGCTCGGCGAAGCGCGGTTCCCCTCGCCTCACGAGCGCGATGCGCTCGCGCCACGCTATTCGCGCGGCAATTAGCAACTTCCGGCTTAAACAACTCGCTTTTTATTGGCGTTCCTTGGCCGTAAGTTGCTAAATATCACTGTCGTCTGTTTACCGCATCCGTCACCACAATGTCTCAAGCTTCTTCTGAGCGTCCGCCAGAATAGTATCTATTGGTTCTCCCATAATGGCGCGCGATGAGATTTCACTCACAAGATCCTGATCGATTTGGTTGTTTGGAGAGTTGTAAAGAGCATACAACTGACCGGAATTGCCAATCGGCGCCATCGCGTTTAAATCATCGTTATTTAGAACTGCATTTACGTTAGGTACTTCCTGCCCGGTACCATTGCCATAATCTTCCATCGCATCCTTGCTGAATATATAGTTGACCCATTTCAATGAGGCGTCCATATGGACGCTCTTGTTGAAAACACAGATGGCTTGCGCCGGAGCAACGCCTGCAACCAGTTCACCGCCGGGAGAAGGAACAATGAATATCGAAAAGTCAAGGTCGGGGTTTATCTCTCTAATCGCGCCAATAGCCCAAGTGCCTGTGTTGAGCATGGCGGTTCTTTCACTGGCAAACAGCGTCAGGGACGCGTCGTATTTAGTTCCGTTTGCGTTGGGTATCCAGTAGCCTTTTTCAGCCATAATACTGATCGGCGTAAGCACTTCTTTAAACAGGGGATCGGTGAAGTTGGCGCGTCCATCCGCCAGTTTGGGGTATATGTCCAAATCTGTGGAGTACTGGGCCAGAAATCCTATCCACGGCCAGAGAGAGGTATACGCCTCAGCAAGGCCGGTGGAAATAACGCCGTTTGGCGCCAGTCCCTTGTCGTTTGTCTTAATCGTCTCGCAAACGTTCATGAACTCATCCCACGTTTGTGGCGCGGACAACCCCAATTCATCGAATATACTTTTGTTATAGAATAATCCGACAAAGCTCTTTGACATCGGTATTATCAGTTGCTTCCCGTCCAATTGGCCAGGTCCGAGAAATACTGGGTTCATTTCTGCGATAAATGGTTGACCATTTAAATCGTAGAATGGATCTGATTCGATAAACGATTGAAATTGTGAGCCAGGGTTGACCTCAAACACATCAAGCCCCTGCCCCGACAGCACCCGGGCCTTTAGCGTAGGATAATAGGAACCCTCCGGCAATATCTCCATGTTTATCCTGACATCCGGGTTCTCTTCCTCAAATTTGGGGATAAGCGCGTCCCAAACAGTCTTTTCCTCGCCCTTCCAATGGAAGAAGCTGATCTCCGTCGGGGCGGCGGATGCGGCGGCAGCTTGTGTCGTGGTTTCCTGCACGCCATTCTGTTCCTGTGTGTCTGCTGCCTGCGACGCAATAGCTGACGTTGTTGTCGCGTTTGCCGGAGTGTTACCTCCGCCGCAGGCGCCAAGTAATGAAACAATCAACAGCAGCGATACCATTAATGCAAACTTTCTTTTTACATACATACATTTGACCTCCTCAAATATTTTTTCACAAGCCCTTTGGGCGTTGTATCTGATAGTTCCCGCTATTCACTTTCTCATGCGTCATCCATATGTTTCATCCATTTTGTTCGGAAATCGCCTCATAGAGCGCAATCACATTCTCCGGCGGCGTATCGTGCTGCATATAATGTGCGCTTGTACATATGTATCCAAGTTTGTCTTTACGAAAAGCTTTTATATATCGGCGAACTTCCTCTTTGACTTCCTCCGGACTGCCAAACGGCAGTGTTGTTTGTACGTCTATACCACCGTGAAAGCACACCCTCTCACCGTATTTTTCAGCCAGAACCTCAGGATGCATCTCGGGCGATGTGCGCTGCATCGGGTCAATAATATCGACGCCGCAGTCAATGAGCCTGTCATAAAAAAAGTGGGAACAGCCGCAGGTATGAAACATGGAATACGCCCCCAGCTCATGCAGGCGATCGTTCATCTTTTTAATATACGGCCCGATAAATTCATCATATATCGCCATCGAGAAAAATGGCCCCAATTGCGTCGCCAAATCCCCCATTATAAGAAACATATCGATGCGCCCGCCACTTTCTTTAAAAGCTCGTGTATACTCCTCGATATAAAAATCAGTAAACTTGCTTATGAGGAAGTGTGAAAACTCGGGATTCTCGTAAAAATCGACTAACATCTCCTCCATACCACGCACAATAGCTGGTCTGGTAAAAATGTCGGCAAAACCATATAATATGCCATATTCATCGTATTTTGCGCACAGTTCCGGTATTCTGTCATAATTCATCATATCCACGCGAGGCCAATTAAACTCCTCTAGCTCGCGTAGCGTCGTCGCACTCGAAAGCGCGCCCGCCATTGTTTCCCGATAGAATCCCCAATCTGTCTTCTTGTAAACATACCGCTCGCCCCAAAAATTCTCTATGTAAGCGCCGCAATCTTTCTCCGCAGGTTCGATACAATTGATATATCTCATATCTACGTTTAAATCACACAGAAGTTTGTCGCGATCGTTGTGCCCGTAATAAGCGTATAACCGCGCGAGAGTCGGCTCTTCCGCCCTGAAGTCAGACGGTATCCTGTCAGGATTTTCACGTTTTATCGCCGCTAATACCCTTTCCCTGCTTTTCAAAAAAACACCTCCCAATTCTTGCTTCTTATTCAGCTCCCGCCTTCGCTTTCGCTCCGCTCCAGCTCACACTTCAGCCTCTATTCGGCTTCCGCTTCCACTTCGGTTTCCGCTTTGGCCTCTATTCGGCTTCGGCTTCCACTTCGGTTTCCGCTAATTTCACAAATCTTCTGACTGTGTCATCAGGCATTGAATACTCAATGTCGGCTACAGACAGCTCACACATCCCGAGAGTTTTGCATATGCGCCGGATATCATCCCTCTGCTCCTGCACTGTTTTTGTTTCCATGAATGAAGGCGTATAGAAAACATGCTTGCGCGCGCCTTTAAACGTCTTTCCAACGCGCTCTAAGTCGGAATCAAAGCCAAAATCTATATAGCCTATGTTTTCTATTTTTGCAAACGCATTGATATAAGGATCGATAACCCAATTGCAACTATGCATTCCGAACGCCCCAAAGGCTTGCGACAATAGGACGTCCCATGGCAGGACGTGCTCTGCGTACGCTTCCCCGGATATCATGTTCACAACGCAGTTACTCGCGCACATGTTATCAACATTGAAGCCGGATTCGCGCTGTTTTTGCTGAACCATACTACCGAGTCTTATCATTGTGTCGGTAATGTGCCCGAAAATATGACGTACCAGCCCGGGGTCGTCGATCATATCAAGAAAAATATCGCTTCCGCGTATCTTAAACGCGTTATTTAACACGCCCTGATAGTTAAGGTAACCGTCTATTACACCCCAATTTTCGTGTATGACTTCCATTTGCCTGAAGAGCTGTTCAACGACGGGGTTATTTTCCAGATCAAGCGGTTTAATTCGCTTAATCTCATCCAGGCTTAACTTGCTATCGGGACTTATAGCAGGCCAGTTGTTATCGAAAAAGACTGGCTTTAGCCCGTAGAGCATGGCAATCAGGCATGTGCCGTACAGCCCTGAAATCGTAGCGCATTCGCCATCAAACCCCTCTGAATCATGTTCCTTAAAATATGCTATGCCTGGAAATAACTCATATATATAACGTTTCATCCTTAACAGCGTCTCAAACCGGTATTGGGGATCAGAGTGATAATACTCGCCAAAACTGACGCCCAGCCTTTTGTGGAACCAATTAACCGTAAAGCTCACCATGACTCGTAACTTAGGCTCATTTCCCGTGACCGGTTCCCAATTCAAAGGGGCGCCTAATGGGAAATAACCTCGCAACTGTTTCGATTTGTTTTTTTTATCCACGGCTGCAACCATTCCTTCCCGCATTATTTCAGCTTCACTTGCGTTAAACCTGTCTACTTGCTTTTTATTCTATTGCCCTGGATTCGGCTTCTCGGTGTCTCAGTGTCATTTTTATTAACTTTTACTATGAAATCTATTTCATGAAACCGATTTCATATGAATAAGTATATCATCCTTTTTTTTTAATTACAAGTGTTTTTCAATTAGCGTTTTTTATTAGTCGACCATTAGTCGACCCATTAGTCGACCATTAGTCAACCCATTAGTCGACCATTAGTCGACCCACCAGGCTCTAATATCTTAATCTACTGAATCAGGCATGATATCGCCAAGATATTTGCACGCCTCATGTAATATGTCTTTATATTTTCCGTGCGCTCCGACTACGTGATGAATATATGGACCATATATAAGCTTTTTTTCGCGTTTGATCCAATCGGGCGTCTCCATCCAAATGTAATTGCCGTCTGTTTCCGGGCCTTCGACTCCATAACCTTCGTCTGCGAACAAGCTGTATTTGCCTTTCTCCGCATCGAAGCGCGCTATAGTAATATCTCCATGCTTAAGCTCCCACCAGCCGATACCGTCGTTACGTATTGCAGGTCTTGCGCCTTCTCTGGCCAAACAGCTTGGAAATGGCCCGCAATGCCACAAGAGTTCGGCGTTATCGTTATCAGGATGGCGGATAGTTACGTCCGCCAGAAATGTTGGAGTCTGCATACGCGTCGCTCCCAGCAGGAGCGCGCTGGTAATACTCCCGTGGATATCGTTTTCACACGAGACAGGTAACCCCTTCTGCGTCAGATCGCCGAATACAAAGCAGGGTCGAACTCCGTATTTCGTAACAAACAATTGCCAGCATTCTCCGGAAACAACAGAACAGTCATAAGTAGACGCAAGCTCTGCCACGCCAATTTCAATAGCAGCTATCTTTTTAAGCCTTTCAAGACTCAACCCGCTTACGTCAAGACTCCCTTCCCAACCGCAAATCAACTGTTTGATTTCATCTTCGCGGTTTGCCAAAACAGAATCTATGCAGTTAATGATTTCTGTACTCTCCAGTACGGCAACTTCAATTCCAAATTTCTCTAAAAGCTCGCTTTCATTGACTTTTACGCTTAAGAACTGCCGAGGTCTAGTGCTTAGTTGTAATATCCTTAACTGCTTGAATGCCCGGACGGTTGACGCTACCCTCACAAAATCGGATATTCCCTTTTCAAGTATAGGTGCGTCCAGCCAACAGTTTTCAATATAAGTAAACGGCGCCCCGTACCTGCTTAGCGCTTTACTACTGGCAAAAAGTCCGCATTGTACGTCAAAATCCCGTACGGGGGCATTGGGTTTTGGGCACGGATCTCTTGGCCCCCAGAGTAGGAACGGAAGTTTAAGCGCATGTCCAAGTTTGCCTACAACCTCCTCCTGCCCAAAATTCAAATGCGGCATAAAAACCGCATCTACATTATGATCCCGAAAGAGCTTTTCAGTCTTGGCAACATCTTCGTAATCACTAAGTATCCCCTCGTCGTTAATACAGTCAATATCAACAATATCAAGGTCATCGACACCTGTGAAGATTTCCCGTAACCTTTTTATAACAGGAGCTTTATTTGCAATCGCGTTTTCTGGCGGAGGGAAAACGTCTCTTCTTGTGGGAGCAACTCCCAACACAATCTTTTTAAAATCGTACATGTGATTACTCCTTCGTTTATAAGTAAGTAGATTTTATTGTTTACTAATTTTTTCTGGTGTCTTAATCACCGTTAACGCCAACAAAAAACAAGTCGCTTAATTTTAGCGCTTAAATTTGAATGCCGTAGACGTCCGGTATTCTTGCCCCGCTTTGTATATCGGGGAGGTAAGCCACGGCAATTCAGCTGCGCCGGGGAAAGTTTGCGTCTCGAGGCAAAAAGCCTGATGACTGGCATAATTGGCGTCGCCTTTCAAAGCAAACTGCGCTACAAATACATTCGTGGTGTAGAGCTGAACCCCCGGTTGGTCGGTCCAAATTTCCATAACACGACCAGACGCCGGATCGGAGGCTTCTCCCACTATTCGCCATCCCCTGCCGTTGAGGGCAAAATTATGATCATATCCGCTGAACATCTTAATTTGTGTATAATCAGAACGAATATCGCTGCCGAAAGTTTTTCCACTGCGAAAGTCAAAAGGCGTACCCTCGACGCTCAAGAGCTCGCCTGTCGGCAGTACTTCCGAATTGTTCGGGGAATAATAGTCCGAGTCCAATCTCAGGATTTGTTCGTATATTGGCCCGTTTGCGTGACCTGCAAGGTTGAAATAGCTGTGGTTCGTCAAATTTATGATTGTGTCCTTGTCGCTGACGGCCTGGTATTCTATACGAAGGCTATTCTCTTTGTCAATCGTATATATAACCTGAATATCAAGATTTCCGGGGAATCCGTCAGAAAAATCTTCAACGGCGATAGATAGGGTTAGCGCTACACTATCCCGCTCCTCTGAAGTTTTTGCTTCAAATAGCCTATATGCGATACAACCCTTTCCACTGTGTAGATTGCACCTACCGTTGTTTTTTTCGAGTTCATAGACCTGCCCTGAAATTTCTATTCTCCCATCTCTGATCCTGTTTGTATTGCGTCCGATCAACGCCCCGAAATAACATGGATTATTAAGATATCCATCAAAGTCCCGAAAACCCAATACTACATCCTCCGCAGCGCCGTCTCGGTCAGGAGCGAAAAGGTTGACAATGCTGCCGCCCAGATCGCTGATTACTGCCTTCAAACCCCCTTCATTCTCAAGCGTGTACAAATGCGCGCACCTTCCATCCGGCATTTTCCCAAAGTCACTTTTGATAATTTTCATAGACTAAACCTCAACTTATTCTTTTATTTTAATTGCGTCATGCAAAAATAATCAAACCGCATTTTGACAAATGCTTTCAGCAGTTCGAGCCATGCCATTGTAGGCATACCTTTAAGCTTTGAAAGTCTCCAAGTTAAATCTCCAAGTTAAATCTCCAAGTTAAATCTTTTTCCAGTAACTGTCTAACCTATCTGACACATCTTGATACAGCTTGTACTTCTTCCTGTATGCTTCAAATGTTTTGGGGTTCGGCGCCACGCGTGTTTTTATCTTCACCATCGATTTAGCCGCATTTTCAATGTCCGAATACTCGCCCGCAGCCACGGCGGCCGCCATCGCACAACCCAGCGCGCCGAGTTCGTCTCCTTCGACAAGTTCTATCGGCAGTTCCAGAATGTCCGCGAATAGCTGTGTCCACAGAGAAGATTTTGCAGCGCCGCCGGCGAGCCGGATGGCCTTTGTAGTTTTGCGGTTTTGCAGTAGCTTTTCTATATGTACCTTGTGGCAGAAACAAACACCTTCCAGTATGGCGCGGGCAATATGATTCTTTGTGTGATGGCTGTCGAGTCCCAGCAGTGTTGCCTTTGCCTGCGGATTGTAGTTCGAACCAAAGACATAGGGTAGAAAAATCAGGTTCTGACCATCCGGCGCCACACTTTCGGATAACTTGTCAAACTCACGATAGCTCTTAACGTCCGGCATAAACATCTCCATAAACCATTTCAAGTTGCCTGCAGAAGTGGGGCTGCATTCCTCGACAAGATAATACCCTTCCATACAGTAAAGTGAGTTCATCATTACACTTTTGTTGAGTACGGGACGCTTCGAGATATACTCGTTTATGCTCCACGTCCCAGCAATAACGGCTATGTTTTCATCGTTTGTAATATCCATGGCAATCGCACAGGCGTCGATGTCAAACATACCGCCTGCTATCACTGTGTCCTCTGTTAAGCCTGTCAACTTTGCCGTCTCACTCGTTATGCGCCCACAAACATCAAACGAACCCTTTAATGGCGGCAGGAACTCCCATATGCTGTCAAGCCCGTATAGACTTAACAGTTCTTTATCATACTGCCGTGTTTTGAGGTTTAACAGATTACTGCCGGATATGTCGGTAAGCTCCGCATTCGCATTGCCTGTCAGCCTGAAGCGGATGTAGTCCTTGACCTCGAACACCTCCATGATATTGCTGAAAACCTCCGGTTTGTTATCACGGATCCAACAGAGCAGCGATACAGGCTGGCAGGCAAGTATTTTCTGGTACGTCTTTTCAAATACCTTATCGACCGTACCATCTCTCGCCCAGCGTTCCGGGTACTCCCACGCGCGGCTGTCGGTGCTGACAATACCGTTCATTGCAGGTTTGCCATTCTTGCCCCAAAGATACAACCCCTTACCGTGACCGGAGCAGGCGGCGCCCTTTATATCTTTCGGGTCAATGCCGGATCCTTCCGCCACTTTACGGACAATTCGACAATTGGCTTGCCAAAGCTCCTCCATGTCACGCTCGGTGTGTCCGGCGTCCGGCGTTAGCATCACAAGCTCCTCAGAAGCGGAACAAATATATTTACCCGCGCTGTCAAATAAGACCGCTTTACATAATGTGCCGCCGTTGTCTATTCCCATGTAATAATTCATTGACAATGCCTCCTTCCAGCCGCATCAATTTTTGGACGAATAAAATCATGCGCGTGTTTTATTTGGTTCTCATGATCACCGTTATCCCAAAACTCTGTCACAAACCTCCGTACGCCCAACTCCCAGGCAATGTTAATACCCTGAGCAAAATCCACCCAACCAAACCCATATTCCATGTCACGGAAGCGTCCCTCATCTGTCTCTTTTAGATGTAGCGCAACAAGTCTCCCATTCGCTGTCAGCATATCCTGCTCCACCGTGTTGCCATACAGGCGCGCCGCATTTGTCGTATTGCCAAGATCAGGGTACATTTGCAAATATGGCGAATTGATTTTGCTGATAAACGTCATACATTTCTCAATTTTGTCCATAAAAGTGTTTTCCATGTTCTCGAAAGCGAGGATGACGCCATGCTTCGCAGCGATCCCGACACATTTTCGCAGGTTGATTTCAAAGTCTTTGCGAGTCTGTTCCGTGGATTCCTCATAATATACGTCGTATCCTGCAAGATGTATGATCCGCACTCCTAAATCGGATGCTAGTTCTGCGGCGCGTTCCATAATTTGCACAGCCTTTTTTTGTTTTTGGACGTCGGGGTTCCCGAGCGAATATTTCCTGTGCGCAGACAGACAGATACTGCCGATTGGCACGCCGATCTCGAAAATATTTTTTATGAGCGTACGGCGTTCGATCTTGCTCCAATTGAGCCGCGCTAGCTTTTCGTCCGTTTCATCAATACTCAAATCAAGGTAGTCAAAGCCGAATTTCTTTGTTGTTTCAAGTTTTTTACATAGAGAAAAGTTCTCAGGCATGGATTTTTCGTATAAGCCAAGCCGGTAATCATTATGCATATACAAGCTCCTGATAATCATCATTATTTGTATAAATAAATCGGTCTTTTATCTGCATGACATAAAAATTCCACTAGGCCGAATCTCTCACAATTAATTTTCCGTTCAATAAGACCTCGCGAGGCGAAGAGGAAGGTTTATGCCTCTGTCGAAGCAATATTTTCACTATCTCTTTTCCGATACGCTCAAAATCTTGGGCATATGTCGTTAGCGCAGGGAGAGCTAGCTTCCCCATAGAAATGCCGTCATATCCCGCTACTGCTATATCGCCCGGAACCAAAATATTATTTCTCTGCAAATAATTCATAGCGCCGATTGCCATGTAGTCCGTATAAGAAACAATGGCGTCAGGCTTTTCCACTCCCATTCCAGCGAAATACTTCCCTGCGTCAAAACCGCTTTGAAGACTGTAGTCGCCGTTAAATATATAATCATCCCTGGGCATAATTCCTGCTTCGTTTAGCGCAGTCTGATAGCCAAAGAGGCGGTCGTTACAGACATATGAGTCGGAGCACGCGATAATGCCAATCTTACGCCTGCCGCTCTCCAAAAGATGCTTTACAAGGATATTCATACCCTCGCTAGCCCGCACCATCACCTTGTTGACTGGGCCTTTGAAAGTATAATTGTCGAGAAATACAACCGGTTTTTTGAGGGATAATTCATACAGATAGTCGCCTAATTCCGGTTCAATACCGTACAAATTGATAACAAGCCCGTCAACCCCACGGTTTACCAATTCTCGTATTCTGCCTATCCTGCTTTCACCCGTACCGACAGATGTTATGACGCTGTTGCAATTCACTCGGGCTGCAGCAAGCTCGATATGCTGAATCAACTCGTACCCAAACGGATTCATATATTCCGGAAAAACAACCCCAAATATACCGGTTATCTTGTTTCTCATTCCCCGGGCGTTTAAATTCGGAACATAACTGAGTTGCTCGATAACTGTCATTATTTTCGTCCGCGTCTCACTATTGACGATTGCGCTACTGTTTAGGACACGCGATACCGTAGTCTTAGAAACGCCTGCCAACTTCGCGACATCTGATATAGTTGCCACAGGATCTCCTTTGTATTGTAACCAATTTCATGAAACTAATTTCATAATCTTATTGCGCTGAGTATATATCATATTGTTTTATAATACAAGTAGTTTTTAAAAAAAGCGAAATTGAATCCATTGAATCCATTTATATCCAAAATGTGCAATTTGCCGTTGTAATCCGGTGTGAGCAGACGCTAGTTTTTGGTGAATACAGCGATAGATTGAAAGCGTTGCATTCGATTATATTGCTATGATTAACTCGCCGTAGGTTAACTCGCCGTAACTATGATTTTTGTTAGACTTACGGCGAGTTATTATCATTGACTTCCGAATTAAAAATGCAATGAAACGAGTTGCCAAGTATAAAACCCCTGCCACTAACTGCTGTAACGTTCAATTTGCAGGCTTCGTCCACATTGACCGTAGGTAACTGCGCTTTGTCACAAAAATAGTATATAATATATAACTCGCCGTAACTATGATTTATAATAGACTTACGGCAAGTTATATGATACACTTACCGAAGGACGGCTACTGTATTGCAAATCTAATTATGGAGTGACAGTATGATGCAAAACCAGAATACTATTATCGGCAGAAAAGCAGAGCAAGATATCTTGCGGGAGAGCCTTACCTCAAAAAGATCTGAATTCATTGCGCTATACGGCAGACGCAGAGTTGGAAAGACATTTCTTATCAGGGAAGCGCTTGGCTCTGATTTTGTGTTCTACGCGTCAGGAATCCTTGATGGAACAGGCAAGGAACAGATAGAAAACTTCAACAATGAAATCGCAAATTTTGGCGGGTACAATCTCAAACCCGCAGAGAACTGGAGCGAAGCCTTCAGTAGCTTAAACGCATTGATTGTAGCTTCGAAAAAGAAAAATAAAAAAGTCGTCTTTCTTGATGAGGCGCCTTGGATGAGTACGCCGAGATCCGGTTTTCTGTCGGCACTGGATCATTTCTGGAATCGATTTTGTTCCATGCGAAAAGACGTATTACTCATCATCTGCGGGTCGGCGGCTTCATGGATCATCGAGAATATCGTGAACAATACAGGCGGGCTGCACAATCGCCTTACGCGTGAAATCTACCTACAAGCTTTTTCTCTGCTTGAATGTGAAGCGTATTTTCGCGCAAAGGGGATCGACATTCCAAGATATCAAGTTGCAGAAGCCTATATGATTTTTGGTGGAATTCCGTACTATATGGACTTTTTCAGGCCCAAATACAGTCTGGCTCAGAATGTGGACGAGATTTTTTTCAAAGAGAACGCTCCTCTGAGAAATGAATATATGAATCTTTACCGGTCACTTTTTAGGAACGCCGATGGCCATATACGGGTGATTGAAGCGCTCGCTACGAAGAATTTAGGGAAAACCCGTTCCGAGATTATAACCGCAACAGGTATGTCAGAGGGGGGCGGGCTCAGCAAAGTTCTGAGCGAACTCAGGGCCAGCGGGTTTGTGAGGGTATACCTCGCTTATAACAAGATAAAGAGGGACCGGCTATACCAACTTATCGATCCGTTCACATTGTTCTGTTCGCGGTTTGGATCAAAGCACGGCGCCTATAGCTCCGATTACTGGCTGCGGTTCTGCATGACGCCTTCGCATTCCGCCTGGGCGGGCTATGCGTTTGAGATCCTGTGCCTTCTGCATATACAGCAAATACGGAAGGCGCTTGGCATATCAGGCGTCATGACGGAAATCTATTCATGGAAAAGTAAAACCCATGACCCGGGAGCGCAGATAGACCTTGTTATAGATCGCGGCGACAAGATTGTAAATCTGTGTGAGATGAAATACTCTTCATCTGAATATGTGATTAGTAAAGCGACGGACCTTAATCTGCGAAACAAACGGTCGGCGTTTCTAGAGGAAACGCATACGCGCAAAGCGGCGCATACGACAATGATCACAACTTACGGCCTCCGCAAAAACGCGTATCAGGCGGGCATCCCTTTTGAGGTTACGCTTGATGATTTATTTATTTGACCGTTTGGGTAACCATAGCGGCGTGAATATGACCACTGCTCCGGGAGCAGCGGAGCCGGAGGGCTCTGTGCCATGCCTAACTACAGCTACGTGAATCTGACCGCTACTTTTGGGAGTGACGGCGCTGGAAGGCGCTGTGCAATATCCAACAGTAGCGTGAATCTGACCGCTGCTTCGGGAGCAGCGGCGCCGGAAGGCGTTATGCCCTACTACGTCATTGCTCTACCGACAATCTCCAAAGATACAAACTCGCTATGCTTCCGTATGGCGAATATCTCTTTTTATATCTGTCGAACTGTTCTTTGGTGAGAGCTTTGTGACCATACAGCTTGCATATTCCGCGACGAATTGCCAGATCGCCATAGCTCAGAACGTCCATCCTCCCTAACGAGAATATGAGCATCATCTCGGCTGTCCATACGCCGATGCCGGGAAGCCCGGATAATAAGCTAATGATTTCCATATCGGTCATGTCGCTCAGAGAGAAAATATCAATTGCGCCATTGTATACAGCTTCGCCGGCTTCTTTGATGTACTGCGCCTTCCTCATGGACATCCCGCACTTCTGGATTGCAGTTATGTCAGTTTCGTGAATATGCGTCGGCGTTATCTCTTCACATAATTCGAGCAATCTATTCTCCACCGTATCCGCTGCTTTGCCTGATATCTGCTGCGATATTATGCTGCGGATCAATGCCGGGAACAAATCCTTGTTGACCTTGCGCTTAATGACGCCATAGCTCTCAATCACGGCAGCGAGCTTCTTGTCCTTTTTCTTCAGGGCGTCAAGTTCAGCTAAAGTGTACTCAAAGAATTCAGCGTGTTTATTATCGATCATGGCGCAACAACTCCCGCAGTTTTATCTCAAGTATGGATGTTCTTTTTTCACCGCCGAAAAAAGAACCAAAAAAAGCGCCGGGGGTTCCGGTCCCCCCGGACCCCTAAACGGCCAGGGGCAAGCCTCTGGATCCCAAAAACCGTAGGTATACGTAGGGGATTGCGGGCTGCCGGATGAACATCCATACCGTTTTGTGACTTCCAAAGGAAGGCATGGCCATAAGTATAATATATGAGGTGCGTAGTCAATATTTTTTTCTTTGACAATGCTTAAGCATGTTGTCAATCGTTCATCGTGTAATCAAGTTCTTTATAAATATTTCTTGCACCATACATAATACGAGTGACTGTTACAATCCGATTTTTATTATCCACGATATAAAAAACAAGATAATTATCTACTGGCATTATGCGCAGATTACAACTTCGCCATGGTTCTTTCTCAAATCGCCGAAACCGTTCAGGCATATTGTCCAAAGAGTATATTGCCTTTTCGATGCGTGTATACTGCTTTTCTGCAATCACAGGTTCAAGCAGTGTATCAGAAATATATTTGTATACATCTTTCATATCAAGTTGAGCCTGACCCGTTATTTCCACCTCATATATCATATGCCAAGTTCTCCGCGCAGATGTTCCAATGCCTTCCTGGCCGGTATAACATTTCCGCTTTGAACATCTGCATAGCCTTTTTCAAGCTCTACGTGTAATTCATCCTCGGTTAGAATAGATATATCGATCGGTTTCGAAGCAGGAAGGACAACATCAAACGGAAGCCCTCGGTGTAATATTACCTGCTTCAAAAACATACCTACTGCATTTGACATTGGGATTCCGAGTTGCGATAAAATAATCTCTGCGTTTTCCTTTACATTCGGTTCGACTCTGATATACAAGTTCGTGCTTTTATTCAACGAAATCACCTCCATCACCATTATAATTTAACGTGCGTACATTAGCAATGCGTTTGATGATTTTACAGTCATTTTTTGAAAAGGCCTTTTTTTGAAAAGGGTGGCTAGATGGCGGCTAAATCCAAAGGGGAAATACTTTTGTTGTTTATTTATACCTAAAATGCCGCTATACTATATCTGTGCACAAAAATTAAGGCCTAACGGAGACGCCTGTTGAAAAAAACAAGACTACTTATCGCGATCACATCCATAGCTATGCTGCTCCTTTCAGCATGTTATGCGCATCCGCGTAACGAAAATCAGACATCTGATACTATTGTACCCGGATTCACTATTAACTATATTGACGTCGGGCAGGCTGATAGCGCGCTTGTCGTCTGTGATGGCCGCACAATGCTGATTGACGGCGGTAATGTCGCTGACTCAGATCTGATTTACACATTTCTCAAAAACCACAATATATCCAATCTGGACTATATTATCGCAACACACGCTCACGAAGATCACGTAGGCGGGCTTGCCGGAGCTTTGAATTATGCGACCGTCGGCGTCGCGTTCAGCCCGGTGACAGAATACGACAGCAAGGCTTTTGCCAACTTCGTCAAGTACCTTGGCGAGCAAAATGTGTCAATCACCATACCTAACGCAGGCGACACATTTAAGCTCGGCAGCGCCGACGTCATGATCCTCGGCCCCATAAACCCGTCAGAAGAGCCAAACAACACGTCGATCGTGCTACGGATAGTATATGGCGCAACAAGTTTTCTTTTTACCGGCGATTGCGAAAGACCCGTAGAGCAAGACATCCTTGACGCCGGGTATGATCTGTCGGCGACGGTTCTAAAAGTCGGGCATCACGGGAGCGACACTTCAACAACCTACCCGTTCTTACGGGAAATCATGCCGCAATACGCTGTGATTTCATGCGGCGTGGACAATCCTTACGGGCACCCGGACGAAAATACAATGTCCCGGCTGCGCGATGCTGACGTTATTGTTTACCGTACGGATATGCAGGGCACGATCACCTGCATAAGCGACGGCGAAACCGTGAGTATAACAACGGAGAAAAATGCCGGCGCGCAGACGAATCCGGCTGAGTCGGATTCTGATGAGGCGTACTACATTGGCAACATAAATACGCACAAATTCCACCGTCCGAGTTGTTCGGGGTTGCCAATAGAGAAAAATCGCGTGGTATTCAATACGAGGGAAGATGCGCTCAATGCAGGGTATGATTCGTGTGGGACTTGCCGGCCCTAGCGTGGGACATGAGCCAACCGCAGTGTTGAGCACGCTGCTGACCATGGCGTGGGACGCGCCGGCCCTGGTGTGGAATGTGCCAGTAATGTCCATATTACACGCCCATGTTGCAACATATGTCCATGTTACGCCCATATTGCAACATATGTCCATGTTACGCCCACGTTTTAACCTATGTTCGTTTTACACGCCAACGTTGTAACCTATGTCCATGTTACGCCCACTTTTAGCCTATAATTATGATACGCTCATTTTATACATCGCTTCATACTCTAAAGAGGGCTTCGCCCATAACCCAACTCGGCTCGGCGAAGCGCGGTTCCCCTCGCCTCACGAGCGCGATGCGCTCGCACGCCGCCTCATCCGGCGTCGTGTTTAGCAACTTCCGGCTTAAACAACTCGCTTTTTATTGCAGTTCCTGGGCCGTAAGTTAATAAAGCGGGCTTCGCCCATAACCCAACTCGGCTCGGCG
>JGI24702J35022_10000393_pt1 | contig 25954 bp, 18 predicted proteins | sample TergutTh196P4_FD_35022 | JGI IMG/M metagenome (IMG submission 35022)
CCCGAATATACAGACCACGAATACACCGGTCAGCCGGGCGAGTGGGCGTGGATACCCGCCGGGTCCGGTGCGCCGGGAACGCTCAGATTGGGACTGCAAGACGGTTTTGATTATGTGACGTCAGCGCCCGCTGCCCTGACAATTGTAAACGGAACGGATATTAACATAGATATGGTTGGCGCGAGTTCGTTTGTTTCAACGGGAACAGGCGCTAATGCGGCAGGGATAAACAGCGCGTCGGCAAATATAACAGTGACGGGCGCTGGATCGCTCAGCGCAAGCGCGTCCGCAGGCATGGGCATAAACAGCGGGACCCGCTCATTCACAATTAAGGGCGGCGTAGTCAACGCCGCTGCGGGCAACGGATCAAACACTCACGGTATATCCGTTGGCAATTTGACGATTGAGAGAGGCGCCCTGAACGCTTCGTCGGGCGGACCGTCTACGACCGGCGCTTATTTTGGGATTAACGCGACGTCGCTGACGCTATTCGAGGGCGACGGAGTGATTACAGCAAGCGGCAACTCGAGGGCAATCAACAGCACGCCGCTTTCCCTGCCCGGAGGTTACGAGTATTTGAAAGGCTCGAAGGCGGACGGCAGCAACGCCAGCGCTTTCAGCGTACCCGGCGAACCGCCGCAGCCCTATGTTTATGCTGCAAGCAACTCTTATGTAAGAATACAGGCGCGCGAGCGGCACATGCTGTCCGTTTCGGGCGGGACAGACGTAACGGGCTTAGGCGCCTACTTCGCCGGGGAACTCGTGACGGTGCGCGCAGCAGCTGATCAACCAGGTATTGTATCGCCGACCACGAACCCGACGAACTATCCATTCGAGTGGGATGTGTTCAAATCATGGACGGGAGGCGACGGGGGAACGTTTACCGACTCGAGTTCAATTACAACGACGTTCAAAATGCCTGACAACAACGCGAGTATTGATATTACCACACAAATAGCCTATAAGCTTTATGTGAGCGGCGGGTTTATTTACATGGGACCTTACCAGAGCACCAACAATAAACTGGGTTACTACCTGGAGGGCTCGCAAATCCCGCTTGGGTCGTATGCGCAAGTTCAGCCAAACTACTATTTCAATGGTTGGGAGGTTGTCGACAGCGCCAGGGAGATAGTTAACGGCTCAAGCTTGTTTTCTGACGCTAATTCCCTCTTTACGGTATTCACTGTGCCCGCAGGAGGCGCGGCAATTGAAGCCAAATATTTATATAATGATCCCGGCTTTGTAAATCAATTCACGATTAACGTATTAAATGGAAGTATTGTAAAAATCGATGGAACATTTCCTAAGTCAGAGTTTATCGAGAGGGGAACAACCATTACAATTTTAGCGGACGCCCCGCCCCGGGGACAGGAGTTTGAACGCTGGGAGATCACATATTTCAGCGGAAATTCCTCCGCGTATGCGGGCGCTTTTTCAAATATAACCAGTCCGTCGTCTTCATTCACGATGGCTGAAGGGAATGTAACAATTACCGCGATGTATAGGTATATTGATTATTCGCTTAATGTTGTCAACGGTGAAGGATCGGGGTCACACAGATATGACGATAAAGTTGACATAAGCGCTGAAATGCGGGTAGGGGAGGAGTTTATAGGTTGGACGATTGGCGAAAGCGCCGATAACGGTGGCGTTAGTGGTGGCGATATTGGCGAGTTTGGCAAGTTATTTGACTCGAGCGCCCTCTCAACGACCTTCACCATGCCCGCAAACAATGTGACTGTTTTTGCAAATTACGAGGATATTTACTATCAGTTGACAGTTGATAAAGGAAAAATTGAAGGAGGATCCGACGAAGGGAGCTATAAAGCCGGCGACATAGTTACCATCATCGCCGATACGCGACCCGGCGAGGTTTTTTCCGGTTGGACCTGCGAAGACGGCGGCGAGATTGTCGATGCCGGTTCTATGAAGACAACTTTTATCATGCCTCCTAATGTTGCTGTTGTCTCTGCAAATTATGAACCCCAGCCCGCTCCGGAACCAACTCGCCATCTAACTGTCGATGGCGGAAACGGTTCGGGGGAATACAGAGTCGGCGAGGCGGTTGACATTAGTGCGGATGCTGCTCCTGCGGGCATGAGATTTGACAAATGGACAACAAACAACGGCGGCGCATTTGACAATTCGAATTCTATGGAGACAACATTCTACATGCCTGGTGATAATGTGACGGTCACGGCGGTATATGATTATATCACATATACTCTCACTGTTGAAAACGGAACTGGTTCCGGGGATTACATAGAAGGATTTCCGGTCACGATTGAAGCCGACGTTGCGCCGATAGGCCAAGAATTCGCGCGCTGGATAGGAGGCGACGACGCGGCTTCCGCCGGGATAGCGGGCGATTCTTCCTCTCCTACCACTTTTACTATGCCTGCCGGCGATGCGACTGTTACTGCTCATTATGAAAATATTATTTATCACTTGGATGTTGAAGGCGCTGGCGGTTCAGGGGATTATGCGTTTGGCGAAATTGTTGAAATCACAGCCGAGCCGCCGGAGGGGGAGAGGTTTACAGGCTGGACGGGAGGCGACGGGGGAGATATTGGAGATAGCGACTCCATAAAGACAACGTTTATCATGCCTCCAAACGATGCGACTGTTACCGCAACCTATACGCCTATTAATACTGATGATGATGATGATTATCTGCTCGAAGTCGTAGATGGCATTGCCATTACGGAAGTGTACTTATATAAGAATGGCGAAGAGGTGGTTATAAGAGCAAACGACCCACCGTACGGGAAAGAATTCAGCGGTTGGACGACAGACGACGGAGGTGCATTTGACAATTCAAGCGATCTGGAAACCACATTCCACATGCCAGATAATGATGTTACGATAACGGCGAATTATACTAACACTAAGTATGCGCTCACTGTTGAAGACGGCGTCATTGTTGAAAATGGCGATGCGACGGGGAAATATAGTGAAGGTGAGCTCGTCCCAATCAAGACTTTTCCGGAGGAGGAGGAGCATAAAGGGCAGGAATTCACCGGATGGACTGTTTCAGGGAGCGGCTCAGTGGCAGACCCGGAGGATCCTGAAACCACATTTACCATGGGAGACGGCAATTCAACAGTCACGGCAAATTACAAATATATGGAATATTGGCTTGAGGTAAATGAAGGGTCGGGTTCCGGCTTCTACAGGTATGGCGACAAGGTTGAAATTGCGGCGAATCTCAGGGGCGGCAAAAGGTTTACGGACTGGACAGTCACTGGCGGTGGTGATATCGGTGACGTCAACTCGATGAGAACTGACTTTATTATGCCCGATCGTGATGTTATCATCACGGCAAATTATGTTGTTGATGCTCTCGCGTATTATCTCACGGTTATAAACGGTTCGAGCGACAGACAACAGTATTTCTATCTGGATCAGGTCGATATTACGGCTGACGTTGCGCCGGTGGGGCAGGAATTCTTTAGTTGGACGTCTGATAGCGGAGGTATATTCATAGATTCCGGTTCACAGTCCACAACTTTTTACATGCCCGGTAGCGATGTTATTGTCACAGCTAATTACGTCAACGTCACATATACGCTCACAGTTGAAAACGGTGTCGGATCGGGACACTACGGGGCGGGAGAACATGTGGACGTATTGGCCGAGACGCGGGCGGGGCAGAAATTTATAGGTTGGACGGGCGGCGACGGCGGCGAGTTTGAAAACGCGTCCCAAGTCGCTACAATCTTTAACATGCCCGCCGGTGATGCTGTGGTTACCGCGGTTTTTGAGCCTGTTGATTTCGAACTCATTGTTGAAAAAGGTTTCGGTTCCGGGCGTTACAGTTCGGGGGAGCAAGTACTCATAACAGCCGATCCCCGCCTGGACGGGCAAAGGTTTAGCCATTGGGAGGTTTTAGAGGGCGCCGCGCGCGACAATCTTGTAAATCCCGACGTCGGAACGACCACTTTTATAATGCCGGAACACGATGCGACAGTTGCGGCAATATATGTGAATTTCTATGAACTCACCGTTGTTAACGGCTCAGGATCGGGAAGGTATAACAGCGGAGACACGGTCGTCATTGAAGCCGACCCGGCGCCGGAAGGTCAGGTATTCGACAGGTGGACGACTGACAACGAAAGAGGCGCCTTCCAAAACGCCAATTCCGGGAGGACTGTATTCACTATGCCTACCGGCAATACAACCGTCACTGCTACATACAAAGACGCGTCTAACACTGACGGCGCGGATCGTGATCGCAACCAAAACCGCGGAGGCGGCGGAGTCGTTCCTTTAGTTTCGGGCGATTTAAGTGATTCAGTTGGCGAAAGCCGGGATGAAGCTTCTGATAAGGACGGCGAAGAGACCGGCGGCGGCGATATGCGGCCGGTTGATGTTTTCAACCACATTCAGTATATACAAGGAATCGGCGACAATCTGTTTGCGCCCGAGGAAAATATGACGCGCGCGGAAGCCGCCCAGATGTTTTACAATTTGCTCGAAAATAGAAATAATATAGAAATCACGAAGTCTTTTCCCGATATCCCGGCGGGCTCTTGGTATGAGAGGGCGGTTTATGCATTGGCGTCGCTCGGTATCATCGAGGGTTTCCCGGACGGTCTTTTCTATCCGGAGGCATTCATTACGAGAGCGGAGTTTGTTGCGATTGTAGTGAGGTTTGACGGAGAGAAGGCCGGCGAAGGAGCTGTGATGTGGTTTAATGACGTTCCCGAAGAGCACTGGGCGTATGGCGTGATAAACGCCGCAATTGACTACGGTTGGATAGCAGGAGACGGAGTCGGGAGTTTTCATCCGGATCGCGACATCAGCCGAGACGAGGCTGTAACGTTGACAAACAGGGCGCTAAAACGCAGCCCGGATAAATCGTACATCAACAGTCACGACGGATCTGCCCGCGACGCCGGCGCCGAATCTGCAAACGGCGCAAATAGCGCCGGACTCGCCCAATTCTCTGATGTGCCTAATGAGCATTGGGCGTACTATGAAATTATGGAAGCCTACCACACCCACCGCTTTTTGTGGAGTGGTAACGAAGAGAAATGGGAAGGTGTGGACTACTAAACGCCGCCGCCCAACCCGTGACGCTTCGCTATATAAACACTGACTGCCGGTATTCGCCGAATACTTCGCGCAGGACTCCGCATATTTCGCCAAGAGTCGCGTACTCATTGACGGCGCTCACGATGAAAGGCATAAGCGCCCCGTCTCCTTTGGCGGCTTCTTCTAAATTGTCCAATGCTTTTTGAACCCTTTCGCCGTCCCTTTGACTCTTGACTGCCGCTATTTTCTCTTTTTGGATTCTTTCAACTGATGGGTCTACTCTGAGTAAAGACCCCGGCGACTGCTCCTCCACGACGAACTTGTTTACTCCGACGACAGTTTTTGCGCCGGACTCAACAGACATTTGATAACTGTAAGCGCTCTCCATTATCTCTTTTTGGACATACCCGCTCTCTATCGCTTTAGCGGCGCCGCCCATTTTGTCTATTGTATCCAGATATTTCTCGGCGCCCTGTTCTATCGTGTCTGTCAGGTTCTCAACATAATACGAACCGGCGAGCGGATCAACCGTATCGGTAACTCCGCTCTCATAGGCAATTATCTGCTGCGTCCTGAGCGCGACCATAACCGCGTCCTCAGTTGGTAGCGCGAAAGCTTCGTCCCTGGAGTTGGTGTGCAGCGATTGCGTGCCCCCCAGTACAGCCGCCAATGCCTGAAAAGAGACCCTGACGATATTGTTTTCCGGCTGTTGGGCGGTTAGCGTGGATCCAGCCGTCTGTGTGTGAAACCTCAGCATCATGGATTTTGGGTCTTTTGCGCCGAACCGCTCCTTCATGATTTTTGCCCAAAGCCGCCTTGCGGCGCGGAATTTTGCGGCTTCCTCAAAGATGTTGTTGTGTGAATTGAAAAAGAAGGATAATCTTGGGGCAAATTCGTCGACGCCAAGGCCTGCCTTTACTGCCGCCTCGATATATGCGACGGCGTTCGCAAATGTGAAAGCGACTTCCTGAATGGCTGTAGAACCCGCTTCCCTGATATGATAGCCGCTTATCGAGATGGTGTTGAATTTCGGCAGGTTTTCGGAGCAATATCGAAATATGTCTGTAGTTATTCGCATCGATTGCGCAATCGGAAAGATATACGTGCCGCGCGCAATATACTCCTTCAAGATATCGTTTTGAATCGTGCCCGTCACTTTGTTCGGCGACGCGCCCTGCCGCTCGGCAATCGCCGCGTACATTGCAAGCAGAACGGCGGCGGTGGAGTTTATGGTCATTGAGACGCTGACTTTATCCAACGGTACGCCCTCGAGGAGTGTTTCCATATCCTTCAATGAATCGATTGCAACGCCTACTCTGCCGACTTCTCCCTCAGAGAGGGGGTGGTCGGAGTCATAGCCTATCTGGGTTGGCAAGTCAAAGGCAACGCTGAGCCCCGTCTGGCCCTGCTCAAGAAGGTACTTGTAGCGTTTATTTGACTCCTCCGCGGTCCCGAATCCGGCGTATTGGCGCATTGTCCAAAGCCTGCCCCTGTACATTGTGGGTTGCACGCCCCTCGTGTAAGGGTACTCCCCAGGGAAAGACAAATCCTCCATATAATCCGAATTACACACGTCTAGCGGAGTGTAGAGCCTTTGAACTTCTGTTTGCGACGACGTCTTAAACGTACTTTCCCTCTCCGGCCTCTTTTTTACCGCTTCTCCCGTCGTCTTATCCCATTTCTCATAACCCGACCGCAATTTGCTTTGCGCAAAATCTTCACATGAATCAGTGTGTCCGCTATCCGTCTTCATAAACTTTCCCCTTCTTAAACCAATAATACTTTTACTATACGCACGCGCGCCATCAAAAGTACTATGCGCATGTTTAATCTGGTAATACCATTACTCTACGCGCGCATTCTCCATCAAAAGTATTATGCGCACGCTTAATTCAATAATACTATAACTCTACGCGCGCGAATTATACGCGCGCGCTCATAAATCAATAATACGACTATACAAGCGCGGGCTTTTTGATTGGCGTGCAGTTTTCCAACATCGTCCTGCCGAGTTCTATCGCTTTCATGTTCAAATCAAGAAATTGTTTTGGGGCCCAACCTCTTACAAACGACTCCATATTGCTATAATGAATAATGTTCGTTAGCAGTTGGGTCATGGATAGACTTACGACTGACGTTAACGCGACAAAACCCAAGGTTTTTTCAGTTTCGCTAATAATCGGCATTGGATACACGGTCCATTCCAGCGTGTCGCCAAGATCGGTCACAAGATTGGAGTCAACCACCAGGATTGCGTCGTTCTTAAGCCTGCTCTTATATAGGTTGAACGGACGCTGATCGGTGAAGATACAGAAGTCAATAGCTGTCGCGTGAGGGAAAAGCACGATCTCATCTGACAAAATGACGTCCACCTTTGTCGGCCCGCCTCTGACCGTTGCCGTATATGTAGGGCTTGCCGAGGCGTGCTTGTTTTCATGCTTAACTGCTATCTCCAAAAGAAGGTTGCCCGCAGTTACAATACCCTGTCCGCCCAAAGCTCCGTATCTTATCTCATATCTCATATCAACATACCGTCCCTTTATGATCCTTTTCAGCTCTGTCAGGTCGCATATGATTCTTCCTTCAAGACCGTCATCTATGCTTCCCAGTTTATAGTTGACTCTATTACAGCTCTTAATATACAACATATTGCATATTCGTACAAGTATTATCCTTGAGCGGGTGCAGATGGTGTTATCCTGGCGTTATCCTGGTATATTTGTCTACTGCGATGGATACTCTGTTACGTCAGGCGCCCCTCAAGAATTTCATGTTTTCTGAAGTATTACTGTACCGTGAAAATCTGGAAGAGGTATTATAAACACAGCATTTTCATTGCAGTACTGGTTCACTGCTTCCCTCACTCCCGGAAATTGGAGGCTGTTGTAATCATGAATCATAATCACTCCGCCCCTGCTTAGCCTCGGATAGAAATAGCGCAGGCCTTCATAGGTGGGGTTATATAAGTCAGCGTCAAGGCTTACGAATGAGAATGCCAATGTTGGATCGTCAGGCGCCGTCTCAGGGAAGCGCCCGGCGAAAACTCTGGCCATATCGGGGAAAGACAGACTTGACAGCACTTGTTCCACGGAAGTTGTAGAAAAGTCTGATAAAAAAGTGGGGCCTAATCCTTTTGATTTTTCAACTTCGATGTCTTCGCGGCAAAACCCCGTAAATGTATCAAACAAATAGATTTGGCGCCCGGGGAAAAGTTTGTTGATTTCACTGGCAAAAATTCCCTGATATACGCCCAGTTCGGCGACCTCGCCCAAAACACCTTCAGAGTGCATCCTTTCTGCGATCAGGCGCAGCACAGCTAAACGGATGTCATATTTGTCCCTAAAATCAGTAGACGATTCGATTTTCCCAACAAAACCATGCTCTCGCAAATAATCACCTATCTCGGCTTCAGAATCACGGTTTACCGTGGCTATCCAAATGCAGTCCGGATTCATATACAAAGCCTCTTCAGGAGACACAACGCTGACTCCGTTGACATATGTTCCCCAAAGCCGCCGATTATTGTCGGTATAAGAAGCCACGCGGAATTCAGTCGAAAGCAGGTTTTTCAGCATCCTTCCCACTTGCCCCGCGCCAAAAATAATACATTTCTTCAAAATTCACTATGCTCCTGCAATAATAATCTTCAAGCCTTTCATAGCAGTCTTTATATCAGTCTTCCTAGTGGCGCGCTTTTTTCGATGTAGAAAGAAAGCACGCCGCAATATAAAAGGGGAATGATGTGGACGTATATTGCGTTAGTGATCAATCGCGTTCTAACGCGTGTATTATTTCGCCGTAGTAAATCATATGAAAATTCTGACGCGATTCACCAGAGCTGTACAACTCGTTAATTACATCGGTCTTATATTCCCCGACAAGCAGGTCGGGCTGCATCATTTGCGCGTACATTTTCTTACATATTAGAATAAAGCTGGCCTCTTCAAAGCAAGGCGCATCATAGGAAAACACCGGAGTGAGGCCGGGATAGTGCATTTTGTCGATATCCCGTCCTGATTTGCTCCCCAGTTCCGTAAGCATGCCTTTCGCATGCCCCCCGAAACAATTGATAGAGAAAAACCTTTGCTTTTCCATAAATTGATGGGTGTATCTGGTCAGCCGGACAAATACGCTTGCGTACGGGCGGTTCCAAACGCAGCCGACAGACCCCCAACCGATGGTCATGCAATTAAAGCTCTCCGGCGCGCCTGCGCAGAGCAGTGGCGTTGCCCCGCCAAACAGGTGAACCGGCTTAATCGAGAGCTCGTAAGGTACAATGGACTTGAAATTAGTCATAATTATTGCATCCCTTTCCTATTTAAGTTAGGTACGAGTCGTTTACTTCATTATACACGCCCGGATACATAAATACATTAATAAAGGTTCTGCATACATAAAAAAGTCCTGTCTGAATAAAAAGAACCCTCATATATGAATAGAGGGGTCGCATATATAAATAATGAAGTATCACATTCAACACATCCGGATTTACACAAAACTATCTCTATCAACAATGTTTTATTTGAAGTTACGTTTTAGCTATTTTTTTTTCGATGCTCTCAATAAAATCAGCCACTGATCCGTCCGAGCATCTGCACACCACAATATCCGCAGCCGCTTTTACCGACTCAGGCGCATCTCCAGTTGCAGCGCTCATTCCAGCAAGTCTAAGCATCTGCGTATCGTTATGATAATCTCCGATTGCCAAAGTGTTTTTCATATCCATTCCCATTTTTGACACAAGGAATTTCAGTGCCTCGCCCTTGTTCTGTCCTGCTGCGATCATTTCGTAAAAATGCAAATCTGTACGGATGAAGTCTGTCCCGTCAGGAGCTTTATCTCCGATATACATTTGAAACGAGTCAATCTCATCCTGAGAACCGATAAACCCTACTTTGTAAAGCTTGTCAGGCAACTCACCGACTGGTACTCGAATTGCGTTACCTACGGATTGAGGGCGGTGTTTCTTAGTAGTCTCGTAGTTGCCAATATCGTATAACCCATTCCAGGATATCGCCATCGCTCCGAGGTGTGGATTTGCGCAAAGCACATCTTTGATGTAGTCTTTGATTCCGTCAGGTATCACATTCGAATACAGGACGCGCTCATTAATAAAATCGTATACACATGCTCCATCAAGTACAATCACCGGCAAATATAGCGGAAGCAACTCTCTTAAACGCCGGACATTATAGACAGACCTCCCAGTTGCAAGAGTAAATTGCCCACCCTTACAAATAAATCGTTTAACCGCCTCGATATTCCGCTGCGGAATCTGTGACGCTAAATTTGTCATGGTTCCATCATAATCGCTTACAAGTAGCAGATTTGATATCCTCACCAACGGTTTCATAATCGCCTCCGAGTCATTGAATCCTGTCATTCTCCGGAAATGAATAATATTATAGGGGGTTTAGGAAAAGATTCAGGATTACTCTGTATAAACCCGGTAGTTTTTGCCATTAGCGTTGTTCAAGGATCTCTATCCGATAACCATCGGGGTCTTCAACGAAGTAAATCTTTTTTTCTAATTGTTCAATAACGATAATTCCCGCTTTCTTATGAGCAACGAAATCCCTATCAAAGTCGTCGGTGTAAAAGGCGAAATGGAAACTCTTTTCACCAAGGTTGAAAGGCTCATTATGATCGCTTGTCCATATTAACTCAATTGTGAAATCAGTTGTATCTGGTATTGCAAGGAATACAAGTTTCCGTGTTTCATCGCCTAATTCCCGAACTTTGACAAGCCCAAAATACTTCTTATAAAATTCCACACTTTGCTCCACATTCACGACATTGTGACAAACATGATTAAATGTGAACATAAAAATCTCCTTTCATTATAATATGGTCATTGCAATGTAATAAAATGACCATTACCACGTAATAATATGGCCATTACCTCGAATTAATTTATAAAAGCGTAACACTTACCCTATACGATCCGGGTGTACTTGCCGCTTCAAAAGCCTTTTGGATTTTGCCCAAGGGAAAGCTTGCCTCAATTAGTGATCCGACGTCCACGCCATTGCAGTTCAGAATCTTTGCAGCTTCCATAAAATCGGAAATGGATGCGTCGTATGTGCCTACCAAATTCAAAGCCTTATAATGTATTATGTTGGAGTCCGCTCTAATATCCGGCGCCGGATAGGATGCGGCGAAATAAAGTATTTTTCCGTCGTTATCCTTTATCATCTCCATAGCCTGCGTATTAGCTATTGTTGATCCGACAGCACAGATGACAATATCAGCCCCATTACCGTTTGTACGTTCTTTAACGGCAGTTACAGGATCGCTTTGAGCGGCGTTTATAACATCCAAGCCAAGCGACTTGGCAACCTCAATTTTCTTCGGAAGTATTTCGGTGACGATGACTTTTGCACCGAAAAACCTGGCCGCTTGTGCATTTAGTAGCCCCATTGTACCTGCGCCTATCACGACTGTTGTGTCAAAGCGGGTGGGATTCAATCTTTTCAAGCCGTGAACTACAGTCGCAAGTGGTTCCAGAAAACCTGCTTGTGCAAAAGGCAGGGCGGGGCTCACCTTTACGGCGATCCGTGCGTTTACTGTCTTATATTCCGCAAAGCCTATAAACCCGCGAATGCCGTCCTCCGTTGGCTTCAAAGCATCTATAATGTGCCTGCAATACATCGTATTTCCTGCACGGCAATCCATGCAAACTCCACAGAAGGGTATAGTAAATCCCACATGATCTCCAATAGTAAATTCACTGTTAACAGATTTACCCTTATCTACTATAACTCCTGCATTTTCATGCCCGCCTGCAAGCGGAAGCTCCTTTTTTCGCTTTCCATTGAAAACATTATAGTCAGCGGTGCAAATATTACATGTGTGCAGTCTTACTAAAATGTCGTTATCTCCTATAACCGGAATCGGGCGCTGCCAAACCTCCGCTTTGCCAACCTCAGTTATAACGCCGTAATTCATCATTTCAGCCAATTCTTATCACCCTTTCATAATTAAGTATAACCAATCGCTCTTAAGCGCATGAACAAGATGATTTATCCCAACACAGCTTTGTTTGACGACAAAAAAAATCGTATATATTCTTTAAGCTTCTCTTTAAAACCCTTGATAAATTCCTGTTGCGCAAAGAACATGATGGGTTTTTTCGCCATTGAAGCATTAAATGCATCAGTACCTGCATTGACCAAATCTGTTGACACATTAAACTTGCACATACCTCCTTTAATAGCCTTTTGTAGTAGATCTTCACCTGTACCCGAACACCCATGTAATACAAGTGGGATACTGACGGCTTCAACTAATTTAGACAGTCTGTCAAGATCCAGGTGCGGCTCGCCCTTATACATTCCATGCGCTGTGCCGATTGCCACAGCCAAGGCGTCAACTTCTGTTTCATCCACAAAACGCTTTGCTTCTTCCGGGTCAGTTAACGCGTTAACTCCATCAACGGAGTAGTTGGATCCCCATCCCACATGGCCAAGCTCAGCTTCTACCGTAATGCCCAGTTTATGCGCGATACTTATAACTTCTCTAACCTCGCGCACGTTTTCATCATATGGCAGGGTGGAACGGTCAATCATAACGCCTGTGAAGCCTGCACGTATGGCTTTTAAACATATTTCGTAAGACTTCCCGTGATCCAGTGTTATCGCGACCTGCACTTTTGCATGCTCTGCAAGCATAACCGCTATTCTTCCAAATCTTATAATATCGTCCGCCATAATTTCGTTGTAGCCCAAAATGACAGGAGCGTTTTCTTCCTCTGCCGCCTGCAAAGCCGCCACAATCGTGAATTCATCCCACACATCGGGTGCAGCCACGGCATATCCGCCTTGCTGTGCGTTTATAAGAAGCTCTTTCATTGTTACCAACATTTATTTATCATCCTTTCGATTTTCCGCCTGTGATATTAATTGTGGTTCCTGTAATATAACTGGAGTGATCAGATATTATAAAACTCGTCAAATCTGCTAATTCGCTTAGCTTTCCCAATCTACCCAGTGGTATTTTGGAAGTGTAATCGCTATTAATGCTACCCTCGTTTTGTCGTCTGGTATACGCCATTGCGGTTGGATATTGATCGCCCCCCAGGTTTGTGCGTTCGTTCATAGCCGGTTCGATTCCTACGACACGTATGTTATATGGTCCCAGCTCCTTCGCCCACGATAAACCCATTGCATGAACTGCAGCTTTTGTACCGGCATAAATGCTTTGGCACTTGGAGCCTTCAATTCCTGCCTCACTGGTTATATTGATAATTACGCCGCTTTTCTGCTTGAGCATAACGCGGACTACAGCCTGTGTACATAAAAACACACCCTTTTGATTAACGCTCACCATAAAATCAAAATCATCCTCACTTGCTTCATATTCGGGTTTTTCGTCGTAATAGTCGACTAGCAGTCCTATGCGCCCAACACCGGCGTTATTAACCAACGAGTCAATTCTCCCATACTTTTTGTAAACTGTTTTTACCATGGTATCAACGTTGAGTTTTTCGGAGACATCACATTTGATAAAGGTAGTCAATGGGTTTTTTCTTTGCGATATATTTTCTGTCAAATCAGCGATAATAGCATAAGCGCCGTTAGCCGTCAAGTTTTCTATAATCTTTTCGCCTATCCCACCACTTCCACCGGTTACGATTACAACTTTCCCCGACAAATCAAGCCACCCCATTAACGCCCTCCTTTCAGCATTTGCTCAATCATCGTTACACCCGATGTTGTACCAATGCGCGTCGCCCCCGCCGCAACCATCTTGAGCAAAGAGTCGAGATCACGGATGCCTGCAGCGGCTTTTATGCCCACATCAGGAGAAGCATGCATACGCATAAGACGAATGTCTTCAACCGTCGCTCCACCGGTTCCAAACCCAGTGCTTGTTTTTATAAAATCAGGCTTAACATCGGATGCAATCTCACATAGCCATATTTTTTCTTCATCTGACAAATAACAGTTTTCGAATGTGCACTTAGAAATAGCATCATATTTTTGGCATTCATCGACAATTAAATGCATTTCTTTCTCAACAAAATTCCTGTTTTTTCTTTTAACTTCCAGGATATTTACCCCAAATCCAATCTCCTGCGCACCCGCCTCAAGGGCATCCTTAGTTTCAAATAGCTTAGCTTCAGTAGTAGATTGCGATAGTGGAAACGATATGCCACACGAAACATGAACGAGCGTGTCCCTTAAAATATTTCTGCAAAAAGTCACATACGCCTGTCCGACAGCAACGGCAACGAAATTATATTTTGCTGCTTCAGCGCATAGCTTTTCCAAATCCTCATATGTTTGACCTTTTTGCACATGTTCAATAAAAAGTGCAACTTCCTTTGTAGTGTAATTCATACCTACAACCTCCTTCAGGATGAATGATATGTTGCCCACCACGAGCTAATCTTGTGGGCGCATTAAATCGAGCCACTTTTCTTCTGAAGATATGATAGCTGCTCTTATGCAAGAATTCCCAGACCACCCAGCGTCAATCCAACAACGAAGATAATGCCAATAGCATAGATATACCTGGTTTTGATCTTGTTTAATAACAGGTATACTCCCGTAATGGTCAAAAGCGGCAGCAGCCCTAAGAGAATTGAATCCAATACTTCTTGAATGGGGTACTCCGAGGTAGTAGTTATGACGGATAACGGGGTGGACACTTCCACATATTCGCCTGCCAAGCCGCCCATCATGATAAGCCCCAATACGCTTGCTCCAATGATGATGCTATTTATCATGTTTGACTTGAGAATATTTAAGGCTGAATTTGACCCCATTTTATAACCGTAGTGATACAAAAAGAAACTGAGGAAATAAACTATAGCGCCAAAAATAATAACCGGAGCCACGGCGCCAAGCCAATTACCGTTAGCGGCAAGTGGTATAAACAAAGCTAATGTAATGGGCAAAAGTGTTCCATATGTTAAGGTATCACCTATTCCGGCAAACGGCCCCATCAAACCCGTCTTAATACCGGAAATTGCTGATTCTGGAATGTCGGCGCCCATAGCTCGTTGCTCTTCCAAGGCAATGGTAACACCGGGTACAATGCTACCCCAAGCTATTTCCGTATTAAAAAAAGCCATATGTCGTTTTAATGCGCTCGAGATATCCTCAGTTGTTTTATAAAGTTTTTTGATAATTGGACACATTGCAATAGCGAACGTGTGCGCCTGAAGTCTCTCATAATTGTGTGTCGCCATGCCAAACAGCCACCACATGAAGTGAGATTGTGATATATCACGGCGGGATAGTATGTGCTTTACCTCCGGTTTCTCATCGGAAGACGCTTCAATCTTCACCCCTTCCAGTCCTCCTGTAAACATTAGATGCAGGTAAGCAGTGATCACTCCAATTATGGAAAGTGGCAGTATAGGTATACCCAGATATTGAACAGCAAGAAAACCTATGGCAAAGTAAGGCAACAGAGCCTTCTTGCCGATAACCCTGATAATTATAGCTAACCCGACCGCCGGAAGTAATCCTCCAACTATCGAAAACCCGTTCATCAGCCATTCGGGCACACTGTTTATAATTGATTCAGCGTATGTGGGACCTAAATAGATTACAGCTATCAGAGGAATTGTCAGAATAAACTTGGCAATCTGCGGCAGAACTGCACCGGAAAAAACAACCCCCCTGATGTTGCCCTTCTCCGCATGCCTGTCTCCAACATGTAAACAGTATATGTTCGCCATATAGACCAACTGACCCAGCTGCCTGCCGATAAGCCCAACTGGTACGGCAAGCGCAACGGCAACATTAACGTCTATTCCTGCTGATATACCTAATGAAGTGCCGATTAACGCTGCAATACTGGGATCTTGGGGCGTGGTGGCGCCGGGGCCCATAATCCCCAGATAAATCATCTGTAAGGCAGCGCCAATGATCATGGCCTTTTCTACATCACCCAGCACAATGCCTACAATTAGCGACATTGGAAGAGGCGAGAAGAAGAATGGTCCGCCGATTGAGTAACCCAATTGTGTGAAGCGGAAAAGGAAAAAGCACAAACCCAACAGAACAGCTTGAAAAAGTGTAATACCGATTGTCATTTTTATAACCCTCCCTTTCTGCTGCGATATAAAGTACATATCAGGAGAAAACAAATTGTACAGTACCGCAGCAATTAGTTTAAAGCAGACACAAACAGGGTACGGGGAGGCAAGTGATACAACCTCATCAGGCTGCGGAAAGAAGGCCAACCCGCTATATTCTCTCTATTAGGGCGACCGATTATTGTGATGTTTCAAACTCAAATCCTCCTTTTTCATGGTAGTATTTACTTGAGTTGCGGGCGAGAGCGTCCGACAATCTGCTGCGAACCTGTTTGAAAGACAACATGTGGCGTACAATTAGCGCTGAGACAGCAAAATATTATATATGTGCGACACATGTAATGGATTGTCAGACGGTCTGGGGCGTTAGCCCGCTTTATCAACTATTTCCTTATAATGCGAAATAATTAGCTGACATAGTAACCTATCATTCTCCTCTTCCTGGTTTAAACCGCATATGTTCAATATAGCCTCTTCAACTCCTTGTTTTCTTACCAAATTTTGCATTTTGACTGATGCAGAATCGCTTTCGCTGTTGAATAACAATAAATACGCTGCCCCGCGTGCAAGAAAATAAGGCAGTATGCCATGCTTCAGGCATAAAAGCGCAGGACCAATGAGCCTATCGTCTCTGCTAAGCTTTCTCAGTGGATCCGCTAACAGGCGTAACAAATCATCCGCTACAGCACAGTCAAACAAAATGCTAAAATACCGGTCTTTGTTTTCCTGTTGTTCCTGCAGGGTAAAGCCAAATTCATTGCCTACGCTCAAGTTTGCTTCATCAAACGCATAATTGACAATTTTTCGTATGTATGGGTCGCACGCACATTCGCTGTTATATCGATATCCTCTATGCCAGCCAATTGCGGCAAGTGTAACATGCAGCATATTGCCACACCACACTTTTTTAATGAGTCTTCCCTCTATTCGATCCATGAATTGCATAAATGGCATATCAGGCGTTTCACCTACATAGTTGTTACCTACGGGCATTACTCTACCCTCGCTGGAAGATATGCATAGTGGGTCCTCCGCAAGCATCTCAGGCGTTGGATTCACTCCGCCGCGTGTTGTCAGAGACTCGATCAACCCGACATTGTTTTTGAGATAATCTTTTTCGGCTTGATCTTTTAGGTTTTCTTCTATGAGATTTCGTATTTTTTTTGCGACATATACCTTGTTCGCAAAAAAGAAAACGTTTAGTGGCTTATCTCTTCCTGTTGCGATACAGTGTTTAATTGCCGCCGCCAGTTGACTGGCTACAGAAGTGAACGCGTCAGGATAAATAGCAGCGCACGCCAAATCAACTTTTGCAATCATCTTAGCGGCATTATCAAAGTTACGTTCAGCAGACACAGCTTCAAAATTTGATATTATTTTTTTTTCTGTTCCCTTGTTACCAGTTACAAACAAAGTGTACATACTTGCTGTATTTAGCTTGTCGACCAATGCTGTAGAAATATCTATAAAAACAATGTGATATCCTGCATCATGGAATAAATCAGCTAAATACCCCCTTCCTATTTTGCCGGCGCCTATTATTGCGACAGTTTTTGCCATCAAATCACCCTCTCCGCAGGCCGTTTACATCAGTCGCCTTTGTTATTATTCGCTTAATCCAGACTCAATAAGTTCCACAAGCCCCTCGACCGCAGGCCGTTTACATCAGTCGGTTTGTTATTATTCGCTTAATCCAGACTCAATAAGTTCCACAAGCCCCTCGACCGCAGCTTGCTCGTCATCGCCTTGCGCAGACAATTCCACTTCCGTACCCACAGAGCATGCCAGCGAGAGGACCATAACGATAGATTTTGCTGCTGCTTTCTCGTCCATATCCGTACGCTTTATAGTGATATTTGATTTATACTGTTTTGCCATTTTGACAAAATCAGAGGCGGGGCGAGCATGAAGTCCCATTTTATTTTTAATTACAACTGTCTTTGAATACATAGTGTTAAAACTCCTTTAGTTCCACATCCAGAAACTCTCGGACCTCATTATCAGTACTCATGCCAGTAATAATAAGCGCTAACTCTTTTGCCCTGTAGTATGGCAATTGGGTTATGAGCCGCTTTATACGGGCGATTGACGCGGCTCCAACGCTGAGTTTACGCATCCCAAGACCTATCAAAACTGCCGCCGCTCGGGTGTCACTGCCCATTTCGCCACAGATGCTGATTGGGTTACCTCTTTTTGTGAACTCCTCGGTAACATAGCCTATTAATCGGAATACTGCCGGATTATAATGCTGATACCATTCATGCACCGAGGGGTTTCCTCTATCCGCCGCCATCAGATATTGACATAGATCATTAGTGCCTAAACTGGCGAAATCCACTTCTTCGGCAGCAGCATCAGACATAAGTGCGATAGATGGAGTTTCTATCATAATGCCTGTTTTGATAGAGTTGTTTATCGGTATATTTTCAGACTGCAATTCTTTCTTAACATCGCAGACAAACGATTTTGCCCTTCTTATGTCGTCTATTGCGCTAACCATCGGAAACATGATCCAAAGGTTCCCATAGACGGACGCGCGAAGAGCGGCGCGAAGTTGTGTTTTAAACATATCGGGACGGGTAAAACACAATCTTAGTGCACGGTTCCCCAAAAATGGGTTTTCTTCTTTAGGCAGGTTAAGCCAGTTTACCTCTTTGTCACCGCCAAAATCAAGGGTTCGCAATATTACGGGCTTTTGACCGAAACGTGCTAAAACCTTGCGATATGACTCAAATTGTTCATCTTCGGAAGGCGCGCGATTTCCCTCCAAGAACAGGAATTCAGTTCGAAACAACCCAACGCCGTCCGCGAACTGCGCGTTTTCGAGCTGATGCTCGCTATCGGAGCCGATGTTTAAATGTATTTCTATCTCTATTCCATCAGGTGTTATTGTTTTTTCACTTCTATAACGATTTAAAATTTCCAATTCTTTCTGAAAAGAATCGCGCTTAAGTGTAAAACTTTTAATTTGCTTATCACTTGGGTGTGTATACACCGTGCCGTTTGAAGCGTCAACAATAATATAATCGTCGTCGGTTAATGCATTTGTTATCCCTTCGACGCCCAGTATGGCAGGAATCTCCCAGCTTTTGGCCAATATGGCGACATGCGAGGTTTCACCACCTGTCTCGGAAACAATTGCAAGTACATTATTACGATCGAAAGATGCTGTATCTGATGGCGTTAGGTTATGAGCAACAATGATAATGGGAGTTTGTATATTGGTTATATCTATTTCCTTTACTCCATATAATATGCGCAGAAGGCGGTTCTTAACATCACGTATATCCAAAGCTCGCTGGCTTATTACTGTGTCATTTACATTTTCCAATAAACAAGCGTACTTCTCAAACGCGCTATATATGGCGTATGCAGCGTTGTATAGATCCTCTTCTATTAAGCGCGTGATTTCTTCTTCTAACACGCAGTCAAGCAGAATATCTGTTTGAGCCGTGAAAATCTTTGCGTTATAGCTTTGACCCAGTCTTCTGACAATACACTCAAGCTCAGTTGTTGCCTGATCGCGCACATTATGATAATGCAGGAGCTCGGCTGGAGCATGTTCCTTTTGTATTTTATCCGCGGTAATTACAGGTATAAAAGGTATATAAACGAAGGCTTTTCCCATCGCAAGACCGGGGGAAACTCCACTGCCTGAGTAGATCATACTATCGCTTCCTTTGAATTCAGTGATTTAAAATGTGATTTCAGGATAGATTGCAGACTAACAGGTTTTTCATCCGGAACCAATTGAATATAAACTTCGATGCCCCGGTCACTTATTTCTTTTAGAATGGTTGCGTCTTCATTAGATAGGCTGATTGACGCATAAACTCTTTTTCTTCCAGGGCCTGCGGCGAGTCCTGCAATCTGCAGCTTATCAACATGCAAACCTTTATCCAGCGCGTCTTTGACCTGTTTTACATATTTAAACAGCAAAAGAATAGTACCTTGCCCCATCTCGTTTGCCTGCCATTCTCCCGCTGCCTGAACAGTGGATTTGACCTCAATAGTGCTGATGCTTGGCGGTTTGGCTAGTTCAAATATACTTTTCAGGAAGGAGTCAGTCACTAAAGCATCGTCAACAATAACGATCCTGTCACTCTTGCTAGCGCTAACCCATTTTGTAATTACCTGTCCATGAATAAGCCGGTCGTCTATGCGCGCTAAACCGATCTTTGCCATTGAATTTCTCCTTTAGCTCTTTTTTTTCAGGATAGAATTATCAATTACCCTAATTCCCTTCCGGCCTACTTCACTCGAAAATTCGACCAAACTGTCAAGGTCTACATCTGAGTTGTTAATAATTTCAATCAACATGGGCAGGTTGACTCCTGTAATACACTTGAAATCAAGCTTATGCATATTTGCCAGCGTAACGTTTGTGGGCGTACCGCCAAACAAGTCAGTCAGAACCAGTGCGTTGTTTCCCTCTTGATTCCTTTGCACGATCCAGTTAAAAACCTTCTCGCCAAGTTCATCAGCGCATTCTCCATGCTCAAGCCCAAGAGTGTCGATATTATCTTGTTTGCCCACAATCAGTTCAGCGCTTCTCAACAATTCCCGTCCAAATTGACCATGTGTAACGATGAGAATACGAAACATTTTATTTACCTTTCAATGTTTGAATAGTTGAACCTATCATTATAATTAAGCAAGTTTCGTGCCAACATAATATTTTTCGCAGTGGAGTCGATACCATCACAGTTCGAAAGTGTGGCGTTTTGAAAACAATTGTGACGCCGGAGTGAGGCGGTGTAAATAGCGCTACGCGTTCATGAGACGAGGGAAACCGCGCTTCGCCGTATCAAAGACTTTTATAATAATTAGATGAATCAGGTGTGTATTCCGATGCATCCGGACAGGCATTCACTCACAAGTAGGTGATACATGTATCACTAATGATCGTCATTTTCATTTAAAACAACACAGGGTCGCCAATTTTGCCGTTGTTTTATTTTATTTAGGCTAAAATTCTGATACGCGTATTAACACCTTTCCTAAATATTTGCATCTGCTTTTTCTGTTCGTTATGAAAAACGAACTAGACATATTATATTTGTATTGAAGTAGATTGAAGTAGATTTATGAATACAAGAAGTAGATTTATGAATACAAGAAGTAGGTTTATGAATACAATATGAAGGGCATTATAGAACAATCATTTCTGTGACATATGCAAGTTCAGTATCGGGTATGGTCACACCAAAAACTTCTTCAACAAGTTTGAGCTCTCTTTTGAGGATTTTAAACACATGTGCGTGTGCTTTTTTAAACGTAGAATTATCCGCATATTGCAGAGGTTCTTTTCTGATGACTCGCTCCAGCATACACACGCAATGGAGTAAGAATTTTGTTATTATGCCATTATTTAGAGTAAGATTCAAATCGCTCGCGATATTATCCAAAGTGCAGTTGAGTACGTCACATGCTTTGCGCGCGTCCAAAAATGTAGTGGTCTTCGATACAACATCGATTAACAGATGTCTGTAATACTCAATATTACAGCTGCTCAGATACTCATAATCCAAGTATCCGTCAGAGATAATCTCCTCATACCCAGACCGCTCAACGTCTCTATCCGTGTCTTCAAAGAACAGCATGTCCTCATTGGCGCTTGAGTTTAAGTATTGTATAAGAAGCTCTTTATTATTAACTATTTTTGAAAAGCTGTCTACCAATCCTTGTGTAACCTGTGAGAGCTTAACTTCCATCCGATCCCTTTTTAGCGTTATATAGTCCATGTACGCCTTTGCACAGATCTGCTGGATGTCGTTTTTTAGCTGCCCGATATTGCCAGGGCAATCATACAAAACAAACGCTTTGATGATTTCCTTCGACACGTGAATGGGAATGCCTACTCGTTTAGATTCTTCGCTGAAAAACCCTCTGACGAATGCGATACGCTCTTTGATAGTGCGTTCCCCAAGACTGGGTAGTTTAATGAGAACTGGTATGCGCCTGATGAATGTCTTTAGCATTGCTGAGTAGGTGTCTTCTGTGGTGGCGGCAATTAACAGTACGTCGGCTTTACGGTTGTTGTCTGACTCTCCCAACCTGCGATAAGATCCGTTGTCAATTAGTGTAAAAAGCATTTCCTGCCCTTCTGGCGGCAGCCGATGCACTTCGTCCAGAAAAATAATACCCTTGTCGGCGTGTGCAATCAATCCTGCTTTGTCTTTATTAGCACCGGTGAAACTACCCTTTACATAACCAAACAACTGTGACAATAACAGTTGTGGATTGGCTGCGTAATCGGCGCAGTTAAAAACTACATAGGGTGCGTTTTGTGGTAGTTTGCCTATCTCAATAGCATATTTATAAAGTGTTTCAGCAAGAATTGTCTTTCCAGAGCCCGTCGGTCCGATTAAGAGCATATTTAATCCACGCGGCGGGTATAGGATTGCCGCCTTAGCTTGCTCAATTTGCCTTTTTATATTGTCATGGGCGCCTATAATATTTTCGAAAATACTTGTATTTGGTGGTTTCCCATTCGTTTTTAAAGTCCTTTCTTTTTCTTTTTTCATAGTCAAAGTTTTAATAGTCCTCTGAAAAGCGCCGACGTTTTCAAATAGATATTGATTTAACCCCACCAAGTTATCTGCGGCAATAAACCTCATCGGTTTGCCTAATATCTTAACAGCTTTTCTGTCGTTATATAGCTTATTGAGTTCTTTGCTCACGTTGTTTCGCAGCAGATTTAATTCCCGTCCAATAGTACCCGCGTCAAAACCGATGTTTATATCATAAGAATCAACTCTTGTCGAAAGCTCTATTAATTTGGAATATACTTTGTTTTCCCTACTTTCTAGTTTTAACACAACTTTCTCCCTTGCAGCCCGGACCACTATTTTCTCTTCAGCTTTTTTCATGAGTGTATCCCATTTTTGTATTCTTCCAAATTTATTCTCCACTAATTGACCAAATCTGCTAAATAACACACTGTATTGTCTAATAACTATTATCACTATTGTACCATGTTTTATGTCAGTTGACAATGAACTGGTTGTGATATCAGAACATGAACTGGTTGCTATTTTTAAATAGAAAGTTCAATATTTCGAGTAAGATATGGCGTGCTCTAAGAATTAACAACCCTGTCATCAGAGGCATAATTGCCCCAATAGTATCCGTCGTTTCGTTTATTATACTGTGGATTGTTCTCGGAGTATTACAGTTTTCCGATTCGACCAGAGGCGTAGTATCCGTTTTCTTCACTGTTGGACTAACTGTGATGCTGATACCATACAAAAACCTGTTATGATTCATGATAATGTGAAGGGCCGGTGTTATGCAATAGAATTTTAAACGTGTTATACTCTGTGTATGTTAATATCTGACAGGCGTGTCAGAAGTGATTCTATTAAGAACTATCATCTATATACTGTATTATATCAGCACGAGGAGGATATACAATGAATTACACAGCATATACTGAAAAAGACCTTGAGAGTGAGATGTTTATCGGCACTGTTCCCGGTTTGCCGGGAGCACATACCTGCGCCGCGTCAATTGATGAACTACATATCAAATTAAGGGAAGTTATAACACTTTGTCTTGAAGAAATGAGCGCCGAAGAAATAAAAGGATTACCTGAGAAGAATAGTGGATGATTCAAACCTGCGGGTTAATCGCGTTCTAACGCGTGTATTATTTCGCCATAGTAGATCATATGGAAATTCTGACGTGATTCACCTGAGCTGTATAACTCGTTAATGACATCGGTCTTATACTCCCCGACAAGCAGATTGGGCTGCATCATTTGCGCATACATTTTCTTGCATATCAGAATGAAGCCAGCCTCTTCAAAGCATGGCGCATCATAGGAAAACACCGGAGTGAGGCCGGGATAATGCATTTTGTCGATATCCCGTCCTGATTTGCTCCCCAGCTCCGTAAGCATGCCTTTTGCATGCCCCCCAAAACAATTGACAGAGAAAAACCTGTGCTTTTCCATAAATTGATGGGTGTATCTGGTCAGCCGGACAAATACGCTTGCATACGGGCGGTTCCAAACGCAGCCGACAGACCCCCAACCGATGGTCATACAATTAAAGCTCTCCGGCGCGCCGGCGCAGAGAAGCGGCGTTGCGCCGCCAAACAGGTGAACCGGCTTTATCGAGAGTTCGTAAGGTACAATGGACTTGAAATTAGTCATAATTATTGCATTCCTTTCCTATTCATGTTAGATACGAGTCGTTTACTTCATTATACACGCCCAGATATATAAATAAAGGTTCCGTATACAAAAAATCTGTAGTGTAGTGGGCTTTCACCACCAAGTTGTCGCCCATGCCGGGCACACAGAAAAAAGCCGGGGAGACGCTAAACATCTCCTCGGCTTTTCGACATCTTGCCTGGTTACCAAAGCGGTCTTCGACCGCAAGGACTCAAGGTTCAGGATTCAGGAGCCAGAAGAAAGGAAATTCCCGTTTTTCATTGGCGATCCTGGGCCGTAAGTTGCTGACACGGTTTACGGGTACAAAATGTAGGAATCGCAGTAATTCGCGATGACTTCGATCATGTCGGCCAGGTCGACCCTGCCATTGAGAGCCACGTCGCAGTCTTTTGCGGAGGCGATATCAAACTTAACCTCTTCCCAATCCGATTCCAGGTCATTTGCTAGGTAGTAGTAAACCACTATAGCCAGATCGAGATCGTCAATCTTACCGTCTTTGTTCAGGTCGTACTTAGAATACACAGGCGGCCTTGCTATAATGGAAGTCATCGCCTCAGCCGTTTTGATCATGCTTGGCATCGAGCCGGAAAACCCGTCCACATCGCCGGTAACCGTGATCTCGGTGAGTGTAACCGCCGTATCGCCGATAAGGTCGAGCGCCATGCCACTGATCCTTAAGATGTCCATAGGGCCATCGACGTTTGTAAAGCCGGGACAGAACAATTTCACGGAGCCTTTCCACACTTGCCCTCCCTGGTATTCCAAGGAAAGCGGATCCAGAACTGTAAAGCCGTTCAGCGCAGTCGCGTCGGTAATATCAAGATACCTACTGTCGTATGTAAAGCTCAGTGTGACAACGCCGGCGCCCTTCAAGTTCATCAGGAATACGGTATAGGAAGCTGGGGTATTCACGGCCACAATAGGCTCATCTGGTCTGATGTAAGCCAAGACCGCGTCGTACAGCTGGTCAGGCACGACATAACCGGCATCATGCGAAGCCACGAGTCCGCTTGCCGTTACCTCAAAGCCGTAACTACCCGAGAGCAGGCTGAATTTGGCGCAATCCAGTCCGTTGCGCTCTTCCATGCCAAGATAGGTCACGCCGGGGATCGGATAAAAACCGTCCAGTTTCGCCTCGTCGGCCGGCAGATATAGCGTGGCGGTGGTGTTTGCGGGCACTGTGCAGCTGTATGAGGTCATGGTATTGGCTTCGCCTGTCTCTGCGTCGCCGTTGCCCAGGGCTGTCCAGGCGCTGTTGATCACACCGTAATTGGAGGTGACACTGCCTTTCAGCGCCGTGTAGTCGCCACCGGCAATGGGCTGCAGAATGAAATGATCATAGCCAGGCGAGCTACCCGGGGAAACGCCGAGTTGATACTCGTACATCCATTCCACAACAGCGCCGGGGGCATAGTGGTTCTGTGAGTTCATATTGCTGTTTCCGCCAAATTGGAACGCGCGCTCATAAGCGTCCCAGAGTTCCCATTGGGAGGTGGCGCCCAAGGTTATAGGATAGAGCCAGGATGCGTATTGGGTCGTTGCGAGCATCTTGTAGGATGTTTCATTGTTGCCGGATTTGGTGAGCGCGGGCAAAATGCTTGGTGTGCCGGCAAAACCGGTGGTGATGGTGTAGGGCGGGCAGTTGGCGGTCGAGCCGCTGCCATTAGGGCCGCTGTTTCCACTCAGCT
>JGI24702J35022_10000395_pt1 | contig 25924 bp, 24 predicted proteins | sample TergutTh196P4_FD_35022 | JGI IMG/M metagenome (IMG submission 35022)
GGCTATTTTCAATATCAGTATTGAGCGGGCATCTTGGCGGTGGTAATGTGATTGCACAAAGAGTGGCTCGCGTCATTGGCGCCCAATGTGTGATTACAACCGCAACGGACTTGAGAGGCGTGTTTGGAGTGGATGTTTGGGCGAGTGAGATGGGGTTGCATATTGAAAATCCGGATTTTATAAAGAGGGTTTCAGCCGCGCTGCTCGGCGGTAAAAAGGTTGGAATTTTCATAGATGGGAAATGGCGAGGCACTCTTCCTAAAGGGCTTGTGCTAACGGATGAATCAGGGCGTTTGACAGGAGCGAGAAAAACCGGAATACCCTCAGTCAAAGAGTGTGACGTTGATGTTGGAGCTGATGTTGAGGCTGAGGTTGATTCTAAAGCAGAGGCTGATGTTGATAATGAGGCAGAGTCTGATGTTAAGGCTGAGGCTGATTCTAAAGCAGAGGCTGATGTTGATAATGAGGCAGAGGCTGATGTTGATGTTGGGGTGATTGTTTCTTGCAGGTCAGTAAACCCATACAAGTATACATTGAAATTGAGGCCGAAAGCAGTTACGCTCGGAATCGGCTGCAAAAAGGGGACAGATGAGTCAGAGATTGTAGCGGCAGTCAACGAATTCCTTGTGATGAACAAGTTTTCAATAGACTCACTTACCGCCGTTGCTTCCATTTCCATTAAGCATGACGAGCCAGGAATTTTGAAATTCTGCGAAAGGGAAAAGATTGACTTTTTTACATACACATCAGATGAACTAAATGAGATTGCAGGTGAAGAGTTCTCATATTCCGATTTTGTTAAGAAGACCGCAAATGTCGACTGTGTCTGCGAGAGAGCTGCTGCAGCTCATGGGAAGCTGATTATTGGGAAAACGGTATTCAAGGGCATTACACTTGCGCTTTCAATGTCGGATTGGGGGGTAGCGTTTTGATTCCATTTACAACTCCGACTTCGACTCCGACTCCGACTCCGGCTACAACTACAACTCCGACTCCGACTCCGACTCCGGCTCCGACTCCGACTCCGACTCCGGCTCCGACTCCGGCTCCGGCTACAGCTACAGCTACAACTACAACTACAACTACAACTACAACTACAACTCCGACTTCGATGCCAACTCCGCCGCTATATCTATCAATGGCTGGCGTCGATCACCATACGCCTGTTGAGATTAGGGAGAAGGCGTCGTATACAGTATCCGAGATTATCAGAACGATTAGAAGTCTTCGCGACGAGGGGCTTAGCGCCGTTATACTTTCGACATGTAATCGAACGGAGATATACTGTGAGTCGGATGATCCAGATTGCGCCGGAATGATTCTGACTTCGAGAAAAGACATTGACAAAGGGTTGCTATATCTTGAAAGCGGCGTCGATGTTTTGGAGCATCTTTTCAAGGTAGCCGCAGGGTTTGAGTCGCTTCTAATTGGAGAGGATCAGATTTTGGGTCAGGTTAAGGATGCGATCGCCTTATCTCAAGAGGAAGACTGCTCTTCAGCGCTTTTGAATCAACTTTTCAGGGTTGCGATTTCTGCCGCGAAAGAGATAAAAACGAAGTTGTCGATTCATGTCATTCCTATGAGCACTCCATTTATGACGCTGGAATTGGTGAAGCGTGAGTTTGGAAGCAAGCTTGAAAATCTGACGGCCCTTGTTATAGGTAATGGGCAAATAGGTATCAAGACAGCGGAGTTTTTCTCGCTGAACAATATAAAAGTCAGAATAACAAAGAGGCGTGATCTGGCAGAGATAAGACTCGAACATGATGCAGATGTTATACCTTACAGCGAAAGGTATTGGGCTATCAGGGACGCGGATATAATCGTGAGCGCAACAGCCAGTCCGCATTATACGCTTGAATACTGTGAATTTGAGAAGAATTGTCGAGAAGGCGGGCTTAAAAAAAGTGTCTTAATTCTTGATTTAGCCGTACCTCGCGACGTTGACCCAGATATTGGTAAAATCCCCGGAGTGCAGCTTTTTGATACTGATGATATAGTGATTGGCTGGGACGTCGAGACTGAGATTGAAAAAGCGGAGGATATATGGGACAAGTATAGAAGGCGTTTGACGGACTGGTATGAGAGAAGGGCGGTGGTTCTTTCTCCGGAGTATACCTTTCAGAAGTAGAGATATTAAAGTAAAGACAACAAAAGTAGAAACATATAAAAAAGAAGAAGATATCAAGTGAAAAAAAGGCTGACGAAGGGTCAGGAAACGGGATAATGGGCAAACTGTACGTTGTTGGGATTGGTCCGGGCAATGAAAAAGATATAACTTATAGAGCCGATGAGGCTATCAGATCCTCAACGGTGATTGTTGGGTACGCTAAGTATCTTGAATTGATAGCAGGTAAAATATCGGGGAAACAAATTGTATCGACAGGAATGACAAAAGAGGTGGAACGTTGTGACAAGGCGGTTGCCCTTGCGGCAACGGGGGAAACCGTAGCTGTCGTGTCAGGAGGCGATGCCGGAGTATATGGCATGGCGGGGTTGATCCTGGAGAGATTGGAAATATTTTTGCATGGAAGGGATATAGAAAAATTTAGAATTAGGGATTTGGATAGCGATAGGGATTTGGATAGCGATAGGGGCGGGGGAGCCTGTTGTGGCAATTTCGAAACAGTGGTAGTTGAGGTTATACCCGGGATAACCGCAGCCCTATCGGGCGCCGCTGTTCTTGGCGCGCCGCTGGCTCACGACTTTTGCGTTATTTCCCTAAGCGATCTATTAACACCACAGGAAGTCATAGATAAGAGGGCGGAGGCTGCCGGACAGGGCGATTTTTGCTGTGTCATTTATAACCCAATGAGCAACAAGCGCAGAGATAAATTGAGTAGATTATGCGACATTCTTATGAAATACAAGTCCCCTGATACTATATGTGGTTATGTTAGAAATATCGGCAGGGCTGAAGAAATAAAGTGTATATTGACGTTAAGTGAACTGAAAAATACCGAAGTTGATATGTTCACGACTGTTTTTATCGGGAATTCCTCAACTCGGACAATAGACGGCCTGCTCGTTACATTGCGTGGATATGAACAAAAACGTGAGTATTAACCCTGAAAACTAGTATAGCTTGCACAAGAAACAAAGCGACAATGTGGAAAAACGGAAGGTATAATATGTTTGTTTGGGTACTTGGAGGCACAACTGAAGGCCGTTTAGCGGCTGAGAAGCTTACAAGTTCGGATGTAAATATGCTTACAACTGTTATAAGCGATTATGGCGCTCAATTATTGAACAAAGTTCAGGGGGCGGAGGTTAGGATTGGCGCGCTCACTTATGATGCGATGCTGGAGCTAATAGGCGAGGGGGCAGTCTGCGCGGTTGATGCGACGCATCCTTATGCGAGAGAAGTTAAGGAATTGGCGGAAAAAGCATGTAGGTTAAAAGGGATTCCTTATATAAGGGTATCGAGGAATATTTTGGCGCGAGAATGCGGCGTGGATGAGAAAAAAGTTGTCCATGTGAGTTCATTCAGAGAAGCTGCCGATTTCCTTGAGAAAACTTCGGGGAATGTTCTTCTTGCGATAGGCTCGAAGAATTTACAGTGGTTTGCAGGGATTACCGATTACCATGAGAGAGTGTATGCAAGAGTTTTGAGCGATTCAGAATCAGTCAGAAAATGTGAGGAGAGCGGGTTAAGCCCTGACAACATTATTGCATTAAAAGGGCCATTCTCCCATGATATGAATGTTGCGCTTTTAAGACAGACAAAAGCGTCATACATGGTGACAAAGCAAAGCGGCGGACCGGGGGGATTCTTTGAAAAAGCGTCTGCGACGGCGGAATGTGGCGTTACGCTAATTGTGGTATCCCTTGATGAAGATGCACTACAGAGAGAAATGGCAGGGATCAAACTGGACGACGCTGTTGCAGAGGCAAAAAAAATCTATTTTGAAACGCTCAACGGTGTAGACGAGGTAGGTGGCAGCGCAGCAAGCATCGATTCAACAGGCGCCGATTCGGCAAGCATCGATTCAACAGGCGCCGATTCGGCAGGTATCAATATGGCTGGTATCGATTCAACAAGCATTGATTCAACAGGTATCAGTTCAGCAAGCGTCGATTCAGCAGGTATCAGTTCGGCAAGCATCGATTCAACAGGCGCCGATTCGGCAAGCATTGATTCAACATGTATCAGTTCGGCAAGCGTCGATTCGGCAGGTATCAATTTGGCTGGTATCGATTCAACAGGCGCCGATTCGGCAGGCGCCGATCCAACAGGCATCGATTCAACAGGCGCCGATTCGGCAGGCGCCGATCCAACAGGCATCGATTCAACAAGCGCCGATTCAACAGATATCGACGTCGGCGGCGCCTACAGCGTTAACAAGATCAGTTGCGATGCTGACAATGCCTGCGAAGACACGGGCAGGTTTCCAATATTTATCGATCTGCGCGGGAAAATGGCGCTGATAGTAGGCGGGGGACATGTTGCTGCGCGCCGGGCAAAAGTGTTGATAGGGTTTGGCGCCAAAGTCAGGATAGTGGCGCCCTCCATATGTGATGATTTACCGGATGGGGTAGAGTGGATTAACAGGCGGTGGCAGCCGCGTGACGTCGACGGGGCGTCATTGGTTGTCGCCGCGTCAAATGATCCCGACGTCAACAGACAAGTAGCGGAAGAGGCGATAACAGACGGCATTCCAGTTTCTTGCGCGGGAGACAGGGATATAGGGTCTTTTCACTTTCCTGCAATTGTTAAAACAGAGGGCGTTGTTTGTGGATTGACAAGCGGAGACCCATTGCGGACTAAGAAAATAGCCAAATCCTTAAGGGATTTTCTAATACAGTGATTTGTGGGGTAAGATTTTGAGAACAATCAGGATCGGCGGCAGAAAAAGCGCATTGGCAGTTGCACAGAGCGATTGGGTTAAACGAAGGATAGAGGCCTCATTTCCCGGAACGAATGTTGTCATTGTGCCAATTGATACGCGCGGGGATGAGAGGCAAGGCGAACCGCTTATGTCTATGGGGGGAAAGGGACACTTCACTGAAGAGCTTGAAGCGGCTTTGCTGAACTGTAAAATTGACATTGCGGTGCACAGTCTAAAAGACGTGCCGGACTGGACAAATGAAGACCTTCCGGTGATAGCGCTTTCAAAGAGGGAGGACCCCAGGGATGCAATTATTTTACCGATAGGAAAAGACAAACGCCTGAAAGGTCCGCCGCCCTTCCAGTTTGACGGTGTCCTCGGCACCTCCTCGCTCAGGAGGATGCTACAGGCGCGGCGGCTGTTTCAGGAGGATATGCGAATGAGCGCTGTCAGGGGGAATGTGAATTCGAGGTTGTCAAAGCTTGATTCGGGAGAGTTTGACGTTTTGTTGCTCGCTTCGGCGGGACTTATCAGATTGGGTTTACAGAACAGGATTTCACGAATTCTGGAAATAAATGAAATGGCGCCGGCGGCGGGGCAGGGTATTCTTGCTGTTCAGGGCAGGAGAGGCGAGGACTACTCATTAGTCAAAGAAGCTGTTCACGACTTAGACTCTCACTACGAATATCTGGCTGAAAACAGCTTCATAAAGGCTTCCGGCGCTACCTGCACTTCGCCTGTGGGCGTATTCGCCAAGAAGTACGGCGCTCAAATACATATGCGAGCAATAATCGCGGACTATTACGCGGCGGACCCTAACGCCGCGGGTGTACGCGCGGCAGTCCTAAGCGCGACGAATGTACGCGCGGCGGACCCGAACGCTGTGGATGCACGCGCGACAGATCCGTATATATTTGAAAACATCAGAACGGGCGAACTTACGATTAGCGTTGAAGATGCGGAAAAAGCGGGGGAGATGCTGCTTAAGATCATGAGGTAATGAAAATAAAGAGATAACCGGAGTCGTACCTTTCGAGGAAGGAATTGCAAAAATGCCAAATGAGCGGTCAAACACACCAAATAACAAGTCAAACATGGTAAATGAGCAATCACACAAGCCGAATAATAGGTCAAACATGCTAAGCGCGCAGAACGTGGAGTTGCACGGAGAACCAGACAAGTATGGGAAAGTGTGGCTTGTTGGCGCCGGACCCGGGGATGTTGGCCTGTTGACCCTGAAAGCCCGGCAGTTGATCGAGATGGCGGACGTCATCGTGTTGGACAGGCTGGTTGGTCACGCCGTACTCGCATTGATTCCGTCGTCGGCAAAAATTATTGACGTCGGAAAAGAAGCCGGGCGACATACGATGAAGCAAAGCGAGATAAACAAGGTTATAGCTGATGAAGCGCAGGAAGGCCGTAAGGTTGTCAGGTTAAAAGGCGGCGATCCGTTTGTATTTGGACGTGGGGGGGAAGAACTCGAAGAATTGATCGCCCGGGGAATTAAATATGAAATCGTTCCTGGTGTGACAAGCGCCGTGGCGGCTGCCGCGTATGCTGGCATTCCTGTGACGCACAGGCATTATGCGTCTTCTCTGCACATTATCACCGCTCACCGCCGGGAAGACGGCGCACAGGAAGTCGACTACGAAAAATACGCAAAACTTGAAGGGACTCTGGTATTTATGATGGGCGCGTCATCGCTGTCTGAAATCTGCAACGGGCTGATCAAGAACGGAATGCAAGCTGATACGCCCGCTGCCGTCATTGAGCGCGGTACGACTGCCGAACAACGGTGTATCAGCGGCGTGCTGGCAACGATTGTCGAAAATGTGCGCGAAAAAGGAGGCGCCCGGACGCCGGCCATTGTTATTGTTGGTAAAGTTGCATCTCTCGGAGAACGCTTTTGTTGGAGGGACAACCTCCCTTTATCAGGGCAGAATATTGTCGTTACCAGGACGCAACCGCAGCAGAGCAGACTCGCGGGTCCGTTGAGGGAGTTGGGTGCGGACGTGTTGGAAGCGCCCGTGATCAGGATCGAGCCGCGCCCGTCCATAACTATTTGCGATGCGGCTGAAATGGCAGTCGGCGCAAAATACATTATCTTTACCAGCGCGAATGGCGTTGAATGCTTCATGAGAGCGCTAATGCAGAATGGTATAGATATAAGGAGATTTTCAGGTTCGAAGATTGCTGCAATCGGCCCAGGGACGGAGAGGGCGCTGAATAGTTTTGCATTGAATGTGGATTTTATGCCGAAAGTGTATAACGCGGAACAGCTAGCAGAGGGAGTCTCCGGGTTATGCGCCCGGGGAGACAAAGTAGTCACTTTTCGGGCGGAGGGAGGCTCTTCTGCCCTCAAAGATGTGTTTGTGGAGAAAGGGATCGATTTTTTTGACGTCCCGGTCTATGACACTGTCAGCGAAGAAGGGAAGAGTGATTTGATCAGATCATACGCCGGATACTGTTTGGGTGAAGGTCGTGAGCTAATAGTAACGTTGACCAGTGCGAGTTGCGCGCGTTCATCAGCGCGCGCCCTTGGTGAATACGCGGAAGACCCTCTTCTGATGGCGGTATGTATTGGTGAAATGACGGCTAAAGCCGCGAGGGAGAGTGGATTCGCAAATATCTTAATCTCGCGCGAAGCTACGATAGACAGTATGATAGAGTCGATCTGCGAGCAGCCAGCTGGTAGCTAAAGCAGGCGCTGACGTCGGCGCAGCCATAAGTGCTGCTGACGCAGGCGCCGATGCTGGTAGCTGACGCCGGCGCAGCCATAAGTGATGGCGCAGGTGTCGATGCTGGACGCCGATGCTGTACGCTAAAGGAGGCGCTGGCATAGGCGCGCGCCGATGCTGTGGCTGACGCAAGCGCTGACGTTGGGCTGACACAAGCGCTGACGTTGGGCTGACGCAAGGTGCTGACGTTGAGCTTACGCAAGCGCTGACGTTGGGCTGACGCAAGTGCTGACGTTGAGCTTACGCAAGCGCTGACGTTGAGCTTACGCAAGCACTGAAGCAAGCGAGGTATGCAAAACCCAGCATATTGGGCTGGATTCGATGAAAAAAAGGGGTGTGAGAGGAAACCATGGATGTTGAATTGATCAACAGGCCGAGAAGGCTGAGATTATGCGCGACGATGCGAAAAATGGTAAAGGAAACGCGCTGCGCGCCTTCACAGTTGATTTTCCCTATATTTGTTCGGGATGGCGCCGGTGTTACGGAACCTATCAAATCTATGCCGGGCCAGATGAGGTACAGCGTAGATATGTTGGCGCCGGTGCTGGATAGGGCCTGTGAGGCAGGTATTTCAGGCGTTTTGTTTTTTGGCGTGCCGGATTCGAAGGATGAATGTGGAAGCGGCGCCTGGGATAAAAACGGCGCCGTTCAGAGGGCGGTCAGCCTTACAAAGAAAAAATTTGGAGATATGCTTCTGGCGGTCACAGACGTCTGCATGTGTGAGTATACGTCGCATGGACACTGCGGGGTCCTTTCGGGCGGAGCGGACTATGTTGACAACGACGCCACGTTGGAGTTACTCGCAAAAGCTGCGTTGTCACATGCGGCGGCTGGCGCCGATATAGTTGCTCCCAGCGATATGATGGACGGCAGGGTAGGAAGGATAAGGGCTGAACTGGATAGAAACGGTTTTGCCAATACATCTATAATGAGCTATTCGGCTAAGTATGCGTCCGCTTTTTACGGGCCGTTCCGCGAAGCCGCCGGGTCAACGCCGATGCACGGCGACAGAAAAACCTATCAGATGGATCCACACAACGGCAGGGAGGCGGTTAAGGAGGCTATCCTTGATTATGAGGAAGGCGCGGATATATTGATGGTAAAGCCGGCGCTGCCGTATCTGGATATAATAAGCGCTCTCAGGCGGGATTCCCTGGCGCCGGTCGCGGCGTACCAGGTTTCGGGGGAGTATTCGATGATAAAAGCGGCGGGCGCTGCGGGATTTTTGGACGAACATGCTGTTATGAACGAGTGCGCGCTGAGTATTATCAGGGCAGGCGCCGATATTGTCATTACGTATTTTGCGTTTGAGTTATCGGAAAGCATGAAAAATGGGGAGATATGATCATAGGGGTATCGGGCATGTACTTGTAAGCAATAAGCGCATAGCTCATGACGCGTAGTACATGGCCTATAGTACATGGCGCATAGTAGACGCATAGTTCATGGCGCGTACTACATGGCGCATTGTTTATGACGTATAGTAAACGGCAAATACTGAATGCGAATCATTTGTGGCGAATATTGAATGGCAACTTCGGGACTTTCGAGAAAGGAATGGTCATAAAATGGAGGTTAAAAAATCCGCAGCATTGTTTGATAGGGGAAAGAAAGTCATTCCGGGTGGTGTAAACAGTCCTGTCAGGGCGTTTTTAAACGTAGGGGGCGAACCGAGGTTTATTGAATCCGCAGAAGGGTGCAGGCTCAAGGATGTCGACGGCAATACATACATCGACTACGTATGCTCTTGGGGGCCTGCAATATTGGGGCATTTGGCGCCGGTGGCGATCAACGCGGTAAAAAACGCGGCGGACAACGGGCTCAGCTTTGGAGCGCCGTGCGAATACGAAGTTGAAATAGCGGAACTAATATGTAAGATGTGCAACCATGTTGAGATGGTGAGAATGGTCAATTCGGGCACAGAGGCGGCGATGAGCGCAGTGCGCGCCGCCAGAGGGTTTACAGGGCGGGACTATATCGTAAAATTCGAAGGGTGTTATCACGGGCATGCGGACTCGATGCTGGTGGCGGCGGGGAGCGGCGCGCTAACACATGGCGTACCGGATAGCGCCGGCGTGCCTGCCGGAGTGGCTAAATACACTCTGACTCTGCCGTATAACGATATTAAGGCGGTAGAAAAAACCTTTTCCGTGATGGGTGAGAAAATAGCCGCCGTTATTGTTGAGCCGGTGGCGGCTAACATGGGCGTTGTTCTGCCCGTTGACGGTTTTTTGGAAGGGCTCCGCCAGTTGACTGGAAAACACGAAGCGCTGCTTATTTTTGATGAGGTCATAACCGGTTTCCGCCTCGGACCGGACGGAGCGACCGGGCATTTTGGGATAAAGCCCGACCTGTCCGTTTTCGGAAAGATTATTGGCGGAGGTATGCCTGTTGGGGCTTACGGTGGACGCCGTGATGTAATGAGCTGCATTTCGCCGCTTGGCGCCGTGTACCAGGCCGGCACACTCTCAGGGAACCCATTGGCGATGGCGGCAGGGCTTGCCGTCTTACGGGAACTGGAACGCAACGGAGAGAAGATTTACGGACATATCGGCGCAATGACCGACAGGCTGGCGACAGGGCTCTCCAAAGCTGCAAAAGAAGCCGGAGTCTCACTTCAAACGCCTTGGTTGACAGGTCTTATGGGAATATTCTTCACTGATGTGAGGATTAGTTCATATGCGGATATTAAACATTCAGACAAAGAGTTATATACGCGCTTTTTCCATGGCATGCTTGATAAGGGGATCTACTTTGCCCCAAGTCCGTTTGAAGCGGCTTTTTTATCCTATTCGCACAGTGAGGAAGACATTGATTACACCATATCGGCGGCAAAAAAGGTATTCGTTTCATTATGCCAACTGCCGGTTTAATAGATTCGAATCGCATTACGGCTTATAGAAGTTGTAAAGCGATTTGAACGCTACTTATCATTATAGTGACCTTTACAGGAGATTATCAACAAATCCTCTCCATTATGACAATAGACAAGCCTATCTCCTTGGCTTATTGTTCTGGAAAACCTTACAGGATTTTTGTAGTGTTTCATTCTTTCGGGCTTGCCTTTACCTTTCATAAAGCCATTTTCTAAGATGTCAGCGATGAGTTCATCAATTTTCTCAACGGTATTAGGGCTGGACATTTCCCATGCTTTGTATTCTTTTAACCCTTGTCTCGTAAATGTCAGCTTCATACGGTTGCCTTCTGTGGCGTATCACTAAATATAGCCTTACCATTTTCATCTTTTCCAAGATACTCGTAAACGCCATGTTCCCTGGCATCCTGAATTGCCATATCCAATTTAGCCAAATAAGCAGCATTATTGTGTTGTATGGTGGTTAGTTCAAACGGCACTCTTTTCTCTCGCACTAACGCTTTAAGGCTTGAAGTGAAATAGGCGGTCATATTCAATCCGATTTCCGCTAATGTTTCATCAGCTTGCTTTTTAAGATCCTCATCAATCCTCATTGTTATAGACTTTGGCATAAATCGTCCTCCAATTCAAATTCTCCTCCACACGCGTATATTGTACAGCAATATCACCATTTATGCAATACATAGGGACATTGTTTTTCTAAGTCCGAAAAAACCGAAAAAATCCGTCCAAAAAAATCCTAAAAAATTGCTAAAAATTCGTGTTACTATTAAGGGGGGAGGCGGGAGGATTTCGGGTAGGATTTCTCTGTGAAAACGGAACGCGGTTCTTTACAATCGTGCGCCGTTAATGCTATTCTTTTACTGTTCCAGTTGCCCCTTCCAGTATATAGTGTTTGTATTATTAGGTTTTATCGCGATTTCTTGTCGAATATTCGCGAAGAAAGGCTTTTTCATATGTATAATGGAATTATTGTCCTGGCTCACGGAAGCAGGGAGCCTGAAACAATGAAAACGATGGAAGAAATCATCAGAATGATCAAAGAAAAGACCAATAATAGCATGATAAGAGCGGCGTTCTTTCAATTTGCAGCGCCGTCCCTTGAGGAGTCTGTCTGCGCTCTGATTGAGGAGGGGATCAGCGACATCCGTATCGTGCCATATTTCCTCTTTTCCGGAATACATATCAGAGAGGATATTCCGAAGGTTATAAGTAAGTTGGAAAAGGAATTTCCCAATATTAAGCTCTCTGTGTCTGAAACACTGGGAGCGGACGAACGCCTTGCGGAAATCGTGGCTGACAGGATATCGGCGCTTCCGCCGGCGGCGAGCGATATTGCTCCGAGTGAAATTGCATAAAGTGAAATTGCTCTAAGCGAAATTGCGTCGAATGAAATCGCTCTGAGTGAAATTGCCTAAAGTGAAATCACTTCAAGTGGAATTACTTCGAGTGAAATTGCGTCAAGTGAAATTGCTCCGAGCAAAATTGCGTCAAGTGAAATTGCTCCGAGCGAAATCTCTTCTATTTGGGATTTTGCCTGCGGAGGGTTAAAAGGGTTGAGTGAAAGCTGTGGATTTTTTTTTGATAGCGGCTGTGGTTGGATTGGCGGTAGCGATCGATTTCGCGGTTGGGGATCCTCATGTGCTGCCCCACCCTGTCAATTTGATAGCAAAATGGATCGAGTTCCTGGAGCAAAGGCTACGAAGGTTAGGAAGACTGCGAAGGCGAGAGGCAGAGTCCGGCGATGAAGCGTTAGAAGGTCGAAGGCTCCGTAAACGAGGCGTTTTATTGTGTTTTCTGACAATTGCCATGACATCCGGATGTGTTATTGCCATTCTAATTTGTTTGAGGGTTGCGGGCGTGTTTGCCTGTTCGGCTGGGTGCGTGTATTTTATATACTCCGGACTGGCTGCGCGCTGTCTTGACGTCGAAAGCAGGAAGGTGTACTCCTCCCTGAAGGAGGGGAATATCCCGGTTGCAAGAGAGCGGATCGGGATGCTTGTGGGCAGGGAAACAGAGGCGCTTGATCAAAATGGGATCATTCAAGCCACAGTTGAGACGATAGCGGAGAATACATCCGATGCGGTTATTTCACCGCTCTTTTGGATGACTGCTGGGCTGTTCGCCGGTTATTTCCTGTTTGGCAGGACGTCTGTGAACGCGTTGATCTGCGGTGCGACTGCCCTATGGGCTTTTAAGGCTACAAGTACTCTTGACTCGGTTGTCGGATATAAAAACGAGCGATATATAGATATGGGCAGAGCTTCTGCAAAGACTGACGACGTTTTAAACTTTCTTCCGGCGAGAATAACAGGATTGCTTATTGTAATTGCCTTCGGGTTGCGGATGCGCAATATGCGTGTGCGTAAAATGAGGGCGTGCATGCAAATAATGCGCCGCGATCACGCCCGCCACGCAAGTCCGAACAGTGGATGGCCTGAGGCGGCGATTGCCGGCGCACTGGGAATAGAGCTTGGCGGAGGGGCGTTTTATTCGGGAGTGTGGGTTGAAAAACCGTTGATCGGAGATAAAACGAGAGCGCTAATGTGCTCGGACATATTGATGACTCTGGACGTTATGTGGATTTGTGAGGTACTGGCGCTCGCTTTGATTTTTGCGGGCGTTGCCGTGACCGTTTGAGACGTTGCCACGCCTATATGAGTGGGAAAGAAAGGGAACGGACGAATGAACGAGGTTCTAACGCCCCGGCATGGGGGGAACTTGAGATATGCGGGGGAATTGTACGGCGGAAACGAGAAGGACTTCATTGATTTTAGCGCAAATATTAACCCTTTGGGAACGCCGCAATTGATAAAAAATGCTCTCTTTGACGCTGTGGAAAATAGTATTAACAATTATCCGGATCCGGATTGTAAGGGCCTTAAAAAGGCGTTAGCTGAACTTCACGGGCTGAGACCGGAATTTATTCTGCCGGGGAACGGCGCTTCAGAGATTTTTGATATTGCGATCAGGCGCATTGAGATGGAATTGAAGCGGATATTAAAGGTATTAATACCTGTGCCCGCGTTCTCGGGATATGCAGCCGTAGCGAGGGATTGCGAAGTTGAATTGCATTATCTGAATGAAGCCAATGGCTTTGCCGTTGACCTGAACGACATTGACGTCGCGCTCTCGGGATCAAAAAAGTTTGACATCCTGTTTTTGGGCAACCCGAATAATCCGGCTTCAACCCTTCTCAATCCCGTTGAGCTGCTGGAAGCGCTGACGCCACATATGCAAAGAGGGCTTTTTGTGATTGTTGACGAAGCGTTTATCGAGCTGACTTTTGATGGGGAGGACAATTCACTTATCAGGCATATTGCAGGGAATCCTGACAATTACCCCAACCTGCTGATCGCGCGGGCGCTCACGAAGTCATATGCGCTTCCTGGCGTGCGCGTGGGATACGCGGTTTCCTCCTCCGGGCGGATCGCTGGTATGAGCGAGATGCAGGTCGAATGGTCGGTTAACGCTTTTGCGCAGTCTGTTGCCCCGGTTCTTGGGGATCTCGGAGAGTATAGGAATGATACGCGAAAATGGCTTTGCAGTGAGATCCCATATATGTTTGACGCTTTAGGACATATACGCGGCTTGAAGGCGTTCCGCCCTCAAACGAACTTTATACTTATTAAAATAGTAGACGACAGTATTAGCCTCGACAGGGTTTTGGCTGGGCTTGCGGAGAGATATGGAATACTGATCAGGGACGCCAGAAACTTTCCCGGCCTTGACGAGAGATTCTTCAGGGTAGCGGTAAAAACGAGAAAAGAGAACCTGCTCCTTCTTGGTGCGCTTAAGAGCGTATTGACAGAAATGGTTTAGCAAAAGCGTATAAGTGGGATAATCGCCTCGTTAAAGTTCGTTTTCTATTATCTGGTCCAGTGATTGCCTTTTTCGGATGAGCCGCAATTCGCCGTCCCTGGTGTAAAGTACTTCGGGGATTTGAGCGTATGAGTTGTAATTAAACGGAGACATGGAGGCGCCGTATGCGCCTGTGCCGCCAATTATAAGTATATAGCCTATTTCAGGTTCGACCATGCGGCGTGGAATGTTTTTGCCTTCGGCGTCGAGGCACTGGGAATCGCCACTTTCGCAACACCTGCCGACCACAACGGCTTCATATGCCGAGCCGGAGCTGCCTATTACGCCTTTCCCTATGCTTGCGCCTACGCTTGTATCTGCGCCTGAATGTGTGTCTGCGCCGCCGCCTACGCCGCCGCCTACGCTGCCCACGCTTGCGCCACTTACGCCTTTCACTACACTTGTGTCTCCGTCTGCGCCGCCGCCTACGCTGCTTACTCCTGCGCTGCCTCCGCCTACACTACCTCCGCCTGCGCCGTCTACACTTGTGCCTGCGCCTACGCCACCTCCGCCTGAGCATCTGTCTGCTCCTCCGCTTTCACTTGCACCGCCGCGTTCACTTGATCCGCCGTTATCACTTGATCCGCCGTTATCACTTGATCCGCCGTTATCACTTGATCCGCCGCCAACATCAGGGTACATGTCAAATTCGGATGACAGCAAATCACCGGTTTTTGAGACGATATAAAAAGGGTGCCGTGAGCCGTACAACAAGGGTCGGGTATTAGCCTCCATTCCCCCGTTGGTAATAATAAAACTCAAACCATTGCTGCCTGTTTGCTTTTTATCTATAATTTTGGTGATAAGATATCCAGAATTGGCAATTATAAAGGAGCCTGGTTCGATCTCCATTCTTAGTTTTCTGCCTGTCTTCTGGTAAAAAGACTCTATCTGCGCCGCTGCATAGCTGCCTAACGCATGTATATCCGCAGTTTTCTCATCCGGCATCCGCGCCACCTTAAAGCCGCCGCCAAAGTTCACGGTAACAGCGTCGGGAAAGTACTTCTCCAGTATTTCCAGCTCAACATCAATATTGAGTTTCCAGATATCCGGATCACCGCCCGAACCGATATGAGTGTGAACCTGAGTGAATTTTATATTCTTATCATTTGCAAATTCGATAGCGTCGCCCAGATCAGACAAATGAACCCCGAAACACGAATAGTCGTCCCCAGTATTGCGAGTTGAAGATTCACCGGCGCCAATCCCCGGATGGATACGAATAGATAGGCCTATGCGGTGTTTTGCGGCAAAATCGCCGATCAGATAGAGTTGCCGAAGAGAGCAGACGTTATATATTAATCCGTCTTTTATCATTTGCTCAAGGTCGGCTCGGTCTTCACTTTCAGGGACGTCTTGCGTAGTTAGGATAATTTGATTAAGTCGTATTCCGGCCTTTTCAGCCCGCCGGACTTCATTTAGTGAACTGGCGTCAATGGAGAGTCCTTGAGAGCAAATCAACTGTAAGAGCGCTCTGTTTGGATTAGCTTTCATTGCATATCTGACTGTAATTCCGTATGCGTTAGGTGCTGACTGCGCGATTTTGCACATATCGATTATATAATTCTCATCGTAGAGGTACATGGGGGCGCCGAATTTTTCAATTGCCGCAAGGATCATTCTTGAGCTCATCCGGCTGAAGCTGTTAAGTCTGACGACGTGACGATCGGCGTCGCAGTTGCCTAAGATGTTAAGTCTGACGCCGTGACGATCGGCGTCGCAGTTGCCTAAGATGTTAAGTCTGACGCCGTGACGATCGGCGCCGCAGTTGCCTAAGTTGTCAAGTCTGACGTCGTGACGATCGACGGCGTCTCTACTTAAGTCGTTATGGTCAATGCTGTTAACCTTAAAGTAGTAAAAGCTGTTGTCGTCGATCCTACTCATTATCTTTTTCCACCTTCACAGAGCGCCCCTTCCTTTTTTCCTTGACCGTTTATGTTCATACATCCTACCGTCGGCCAGGCTTAGTATTTCACTTGCCGGCAAGTGATTATCGCTGTCGACTGCGGCTATGCCGAAACTGATACTGTACATATAGTCTTTGCCTTCCAGGTACGGATCTTTTTCCAGTTGCTTACCAAGATAGTCCATACGCTCTTGAGTGTCGTCAAAACCTATCAGAGGAGCAAGTATCATAAATTCATCGCCTCCGATACGGCAGACAATTGCTTCCTGGGAAAACATTTTCAGGTATTCAGAGGCGGTGATAATATAGTTGTCACCCTCATTATGACCATGCACGTCGTTTATATACTTGAGATTATCTAAATCCACAAATATCAACGAAAACTTCTTTTTTTCATCCATCCAGCGGCTAAGAGTGATCATCCCCGAGGATCTGTTGTGCAGATTTGTCAATGCGTCCCTGAACGCATAATTCTCCAATTCCTTTATCTGACTCTTCTCAGCGCTGATATCGTTTATAACAAAGGCTTCCGCGCTGGACTTGTCCCATTCGAGCAAGTAAGATGTCACGGACAGATAAGGCCCTTCATCGAGGATGTCCCCGGGCATTTGGATTTCAATGTTTTGCCTGATGCTATCCTCTCTGCTGTTTCTTTCAATCAAACTCAAAAACATTTCAAGGTTGGTGCTGTCAATCTGGATTGTGTTCTTTGTGGAGATGTTCATAAACAATATCTCGTGTGAAATCCTATCTACAACAATAATCTGTTGAGGTATATTTTGTGTTATATTTGTAAGAAGCTGATTGCTCTGCTCTAAAGCAACTGATTTCTTCTGAGTTACTTTGATTTCATCTTCAAGTTTTTGCTGGCGCTCAGACAGCTGCTCGATCATTACATTGAAAGCGTCGGAAAACTCGCCCATAAAATCGACGCGTTGCCTGTAATCGCCTTTTGCAACTTGCTGAGTCTGCCAGGTCAGATGTTTTAGGCTAGCGTGAAGAGATTTAAGAGGAGCAGCCAGTTCATTTTCTGGCGGAGGAGGCCGAACGCTTAGATCGCCTTTTGCCAGAGCGGTTGCCAGCTCATTATATTGAGTGAAACACTCCGCAAAAAACATTAGGCCTCTTCCAAGCAATACATAATCGTCATCCAATTCATCAATATCAAGATTTGCTTTGGATGGGTCATAAAAAAAGTCTCGAAGGTAATCAAACAGTATATCTGAAGTACTGCTCACGCCATTCCTCCAATTAAGCGCCAGCGTGTCGCGCCGTCAGTCGTGACAAATCCCTGCTGACATAGTAACGGTAGATGATAGAAACCTGAACTGTATAATGTTTATTATATTTATTTATGATGCTATTGGAGCTCCTCTGAAACGACATACCCTATCGCCGCTGGCCCAGCAGTCCACTTCTCTCACAATGTACTTCTTTCCGGTGTACATTTCAAGTATCCCGGAGATAAAGCCTTCGTCGTATATACAGACGTTTTCATTAGTAACAGGCAAACCGCTACAGTCCAGATCTTCGCCGACTGTGAGGACTATCTCGCCGTTTTCTTCGTTGAAATTCTCCATGCGCAGAATGCCGACCTTTAATTGCTTCAAGGTCTCCTGGAGATGGGAAATAAATCCGTTGAAATCAAGAGATAATTTAAGCACATTCTTTGCAAACTCAACCCCGGCCAAATATCCTGCCCTGGAGAAAAATTCGTTTGCTTTTTTTAAGCCAAATTCACTGCTCAATACGTCCAATAAAGTATATTGCATGAGCCTATACACTATTACAGGCATTTCCTCGCCAAGGTCTCCGCGTCCATTTTTAATATCTCCCAAACTTGCCCAGGTAAAAGTCTTCTTGACGTCTTTCTTAAATACATTTTCCAGCATGTTTAAAAACCTCCTCTTCTGTAAAATGATTTAATATCAATTACTACGAGAATTATATAATCTGTGATTATAGCACACCTTTCTTGTATATGCAAGTTTGAATTAAACTGTCAAATAACTTGAATTTTGCTGTAGAAAGGCTTGAATTAAACTTTTTGCGTTCTAAACTAACCTTTAATCTAGCAATGAAACAATCGCTTGATCGGGCGAAGGGAGGGGTTGGATCAGGTAATCGAAAGGGTTGGATTAGGCGGAGGAATTGGTTGGCTCAGGCGGAGGAAGGGGTTGGCTCAGGCGGAGGAAGGGGTTGGATAAGATGATGGAATTGATTGGATCAGGCGTTGGAACAGGCGTTGGATCAGGCGTTGGAACAGGCGGAGGAATTGGTTGGATCAGACGGGAAAATTGGTTGGAACAGGCGTTGGAACAGGCGTTGGAACAGGCGTTGGAACAGGCGGAGGAATTGGTTGGATCTGGAGTGTTGCATTACGGGCATCGAGCTGATATAATTTCTGCCAAATAGGGAAGGTATGCCTGCAAAACAAAGAGTGCATAACTGCCAAACAAAGAGTGCATAACTGCCAAACAAAGAGTGTATATTTGATAAACAGAGAAAGTATATCTGGTAAGCAGTGAATGTATAACTACCAAACAAAGAGTGTATAACTGCCAGACAAAGAGTGTATAACTGCCAAAGAGGGAAGGCATATCCATCCGCTTAACGGAGCAGGCGCCTCGAATGAACCTGGTATTGAGTGGTATGGGGATGATGAGTGAACAGATGAAGCCAACGTTAGTTATTATGGCGGCGGGAATAGGGAGCCGTTACGGCGGTCTGAAACAGATGGAACCAGTCGGTCCTTCTTGCGAACTGATTATCGATTACTCGATTTATGACGCGATTAGGGCTGGATTTAATAGGATCGTGTTCGTCATTTCTGAGAGGATTCAGAGTGAGTTTATTGAAAGGATCGGAAACCACATTGCGGGCTTGATCCATGTAGACTATGTTAATCAACGCATTGACGACCTTCCTGATGGGTTTTCACCTCCAACTGGCCGAGTAAAGCCATGGGGAACGGCACATGCTGTGTTTTGTTGCCGGGAGCTCATTAGCGGTCCATTTGCAGTAATAAACGCTGATGACTTTTACGGCGCTGAGGTTTTTGGCGAGGTTTGCGGTTTTTTAAGCGGAGAATGTGAGCGCGATGCGGGAGACGGCGAAAAGCTGCACTGCTGCATGGCGGGTTACCGGATCGAGAATACGCTGACGGAAAACGGGCATGTGTCGCGCGGCGTGTGTCGCATATCAGAAGATGGGCGCCTTACCGGAATTACTGAATGCACCCATGTAGAACAGAGAGATGGCTGTATAGCTTATACGGATGACAGCGAGAATTATATTACTATAGAGCCCGGAACTGTTGTTTCCATGAATATGTGGGGGTTTCCGGCAGGTATTGTCGGAGAATTTGAACCGTCTTTCCGGAAATTCCTCTCCAGCAAAGACGTCGATCTGCTAAAGACGGAGTATTTTCTACCGTTTGTGGTCGATGAACTATTACATAAGGGCAGAGCGGACGTGAAGGTTTTGAATACGGACGCAAAATGGTACGGAATAACCTACCGTGAAGACAAAGAACCCGTGAAAAGCGCAATAACCAAGATGATTATAGATGGTAAATATCCAAAAAATCTGTGGAATCCCCTCGTGGAATCAACTTGAGAAGTATTCAAAACAGGGTGCTGCAAATAATATAGTATCTTGCTCTATTAACGATTTAGGCAAGGGCTATATGGTTGTTCTAATCAAAGAAAATGAATACAAATATAAAAAAATGAATGCGAATTTAAACAGGAAAATGAGCGCGAATATGAAGAAGATTTATCTTGCGGGCGGTTGTTTTTGGGGAACAGAGAAGTATATCTCATTGATTCCGGGAGTCATAGAAACTCATGTTGGCTACGCAAATGGTCATACGGAGGACCCATCGTATGGGGAAGTATGTCACAATAACACTGGTCACGCCGAGACTGTCGAGGTCTTATATGACCCCGGCAAACTTGACCTTGCATTCATGCTTGAACAGTTCTTCGAGGTGATCGACCCTACGACATTGAATCGGCAAGGCAATGATGTGGGGTCACAATACCGTACAGGCATCTATTATATTGATGAATCTGACAGGGATGTTATTCAAAAATCGCTGGTTGCTTTAGGGAACCGTACGCGTTTCCCTGTTGTTGTTGAGGCTATGCCGCTTAAAAACTTCTACCGGGCTGAGGAGTATCATCAAAAATATTTGGACAAAAACCCGACGGGATATTGTCATATTGGTGCTGAGGCATTTGGCAAATTACAGGAAAGACTGGGCGCCGCAGGCGTTAGAGGCGGCGTAGGCGATCATCAGGGAAGCGCCCGCGATACAGCCCACGATACAGCCGGAGATATTGAAGAGAATAAGATGACGATAAATCAATGATTAAGAAGATGATAAAGCCGAAGATTAAGCTGACGACATAAGACGTCATCGCCGACGATAGAGCAGAAGATAGAGCAGAAGATAAAGGCGGTGATATAATAGACGACATAATTGTTATAGAGACGAATAGATTAGCCTTGCGGGAAATGCGGCGGACGGATTTTCCTGCTTTATGCAGAATACTGCAAGACGAAGAAGTCATGTATGCCTATGAAGGCGCTTTTTCTGATAGCGAAACACAGGAATGGTTGGATAAGCAAATCAGTAACTATAAGGAGTATGGATTTGGCTTATGGGCGGTTCTGCTAAAGGTAACCGGTGAAATGATTGGGCAATGTGGACTGACCATGCAAAATTACAGGGAAACCAAGGTTCTTGAAGTGGGCTATCTTTTTCAAAAGGCTTTTTGGCACAAAGGTTATGCCACAGAAGGAGCAATTGCCTGCAGAGACTATGCCTTTGAGAAACTAAACGCCGAAGAGGTTTTTTCGATTATCCGGGACACCAATATAGCATCACAAAATGTTGCCGCTCGAAATGGCATGACAAAAGTAGATACAATTACTAAACACTATCGCGGTATTGACATGCCGCATTATTTGTTTTCGGTTAAACGCAAGTAATAGCAAGTAATGTTTTAACTGCCGTGTAACCAGTGCGGGCTTGCCCGCAAATCAAGTCGGTTCAACGAAGCGCGATTCCCCTCGCCAGACAAGCGCGGATCCCATTGCTAGCCTCACAAGCGCGGATCCCATCGCCAGACAAGCGCGGTTTCCACCGCTCGCCTGCCGAGCGCGATTCCCGCCGCCTCATGTGTGCGATGCGCTCGCACTGCGCATTCGCACTGCGCATTCGCACTTCGCATTCGCACTACCCATTCGCACTGCGATTAGCAATGTACTACGGACTATGACAAAACGACTCCACCCGCATCATATCGACATTCAACAGTCTAAGGCGCTTTTTCCCTATATTCATTGCAAACGCTATCTAACTCTGTCTGCATTATTTTATAAATATCCAATATATGCGGATCGAAATGCTCCGGCATTGTTCTGCCGTCGCCAACTGTGATAATATGATGCGCTTCTTCATGAGTATAGGCGTCTTTATATGGGCGCGCGCTTCGAAGAGCATCATATACATCCACCAGAGATACTATCCGAGCGGCGATTGGTATTGATTCGCCAGACAGCCTTTTTGGATAACCCGTCCCGTCAAACCGCTCATGATGGCCTTCAGCAATATCTATTGCGAATTGCAGTTCCTTGTCGATGCCAACCAGTATCGTATTTGTTTCTCTCAAGATGTTACCGCCTTCACTGGTGTGTGACTTCATCGTCTCAAATTCTTCCCGAGTTAATTTGCCTGGTTTGCCTAATATTGCATCAGGTATGGCGATCTTGCCCAAATCATGAAGCGGCGAATAAAGCGCGATTTGTTCCGCGTCCGAAGAGGAAAGTAATTCGGGGTACACCTGTGACAATTTGTGAGCCAGAAGGCGCGTTGATATTTTTATTCGCGCTAAGTGATCACCCGTAACTTTGTCACGTTTTTCCGCCATCAGCGACATACTTGTTATTATCGCTTCGTAGGATGCTAACAACTGCTGCGTCCTCACTTGTACCAAATCCTCAAGCCTGTCCCGGTAAGCCTTAAGTTCGAGATGGTTTCTTACCTTATACTTTATTATTATTTCATTGTACGGTTTATGCACATAATCAACCGCACCCATATCCAACCCTTTTTCTTCTAAATAGGTTTCTGTTTCCGCCGTTACGAAAATAACCAAAACATTGGCAAGCTTCGACGTTTCCTTCATACGTTGAAGCACGTCAAAACCATTCATATCCGGCATATTCAAATCCAGTAAAACTATGTCCGGCAATTCGTTTTCCATGATCTTTATTGCTTCTTCTCCGCTGCTCGCAGATAAGACATTATACTCCGAACTCATTATTTCTCGAAGCATAACCAGATTGATCTCAGCATCGTCTACAATCATGACAGTATGTTTCATCTCTACGATTATCCTTTCACGTACAGCCAATAAATCGCCGTTTTTTAAATGAATCCAACCGAACGCGCCTTTCCCTCACTTTACCACGCATGATTAAGCCATTCAACCCCAAAAATGAACGAAACAAATCCCCTAAACAAATCCGACCCCCAAAATGGGCGAAACGAATCCGATCTCAAAAATGAACGAAACAAATCCGACTCCAAAAATGAGCAAAACAAATCCGACCCCTAAAATGGGCGAAACGAATCCGATCTTAAAAGCTCACTCATTACTTATTATCGTTCGTTCATAACTAACTCATAACAAGGGAATTCATAACAGGTAGTTATTTTCTCTGTTTCCTACTTGCATAGACATAAGCTTGTATGTTACATATCCGTCAACAACAAGAGGCTCGCTTTTGCAGAGGGCTTCGGCTTCTTCATAGCTTACGGATTTGAGGATGATCATGCCGGCGAAGCCGGGACATTTTCTTAATGCCCCACAAAGCTCTAATTTTCCCTCGTCATCCAGTTTTCTTATGTTTTCAACGTGCCTCTCAACAGCCGGTTTGTTCATTTTCTTATATACTTTGGTTTTTTCGAGTAGCATGACATATAGTGGATTCCCCATAATTTTATAACCCCTTTATTCTTCATCTGTAACATTTTCTTTTGCAATTCTCTTGTATTCGAGTTTGTCGCCAGGTTGACAATCTAAAATATCACATATTGCGTCAAGTGTTGAAAAACGGATTGCGCTGATCTTACCTGTCTTGATATTAGACAGATTTACTTTGGCTATTCCAACCTTCGCTGCAAGGTCGTTAAGTGATATTTTTCTGTCGGCCATAACTCTGTCGAGCCTTAAAATGATTGCCACAGCTATCACCTCACAATGTAGTATCGCTCTCGTTTTGCAGCGTTCGCCCATAATCGAATATAAGGCAAAATACCCCAACGATGCCGGCGGCAAGAAAAGGAACTGCACCCGAAACGCCGCTCATTATCAATAGAAAAATTGCCAGTTTTTTCAATATACTCGCATGTTGGCATGGTAATGCCATCCATTATAACACATCCCTCAGAGCACATCCCTCGTAAATTGTTGATTCCTTGATAACCTATGATATAATTTTTGTAGTTTTTATGGGTAGCATGTTCACCTATTTAAATGGTTAGGTCTAAATTTGTGGAAGGAGAAATATATGGAAAAAATATTCATAACGGGTATCAAAATAGATCAATATCGAAATATAAATAACCTGGAAATAAAGCTTTCTTGCGACACACGAAAGCATCTTATTATCACCGGCAAAAACGGAAGTGGGAAAACGAGTTTACTTGAATTGATGGCACGGAATTTTACTGAAAAATTTTTTATCCAGGACGATAACGCCAACTTCAAAACAACTACTGTTTTATATGCCAGAAAAGAAATCCGCGAATACGAAACAGTGGGCGCGGTCAACTTTAACATTGATGCAAAAGTAAGAAAAGTCTTAATGATCAGCTTGCCGGCAGAGCATTTATTCCATGCTCCGGGGGGGTTCTTTGATATGGCAAACATGAACGAAAGATATAAATTTATATCCACTTATGAGCCAACAGAATCCAGATATAAAAACATTTTGCAAACAATGGTAATCATGAGAATACAACAATTGGAGGCTAAAGAGAATAACGATAAAAAACTGTTTATACAAAGCGAAAAATGGTTAAACGTGCTTAAAGATGTTCTAAGCACGATCTATGAAAACCGTACTTTGGAATTAAAATACATACCTCGGGAATACAGTTACCAAATAATTCTTGACGGCTATGAATTTAGTTTAAATCAAATGGCAGATGGTTTTTCCGCGTTTTTCCGAATTGTGTCAGAAATAATGGAAAGAATGGATAATTATACTGGCTATAGATGCGATTACACGCTTCCTGGTATTGTTCTTATTGATGAGCTTGAAACGCACATGCATGTTTCTATGCAAAAAATGGCGTTAGGTTTTTTGACAAAAATGTTTCCCAATCTTCAGTTTCTAGTCACTACTCATTCCCCATTCGTGATTACATCCCTGGAAAATGCTGTTGTTTATGATTTAAGCAGACGAGAAAGTCTTGAAAGCCCATATCAGTTTTCATACGAAAGTATTATTGAAGGGTATTATGACATTGATATGTACTCGCAAAAAATGAAGGAAAAGGTCGATAGATATAATGAATTGGCTTTCAGCGAACGGTCCAGTGAAGAAGAAAAAGAGTTTTCTAAACTACGAATTGAAATGCAAGCCGTTTCTCCTGCTCAAAAGGAGCTCTATATCGCTTTCAATAATATAGAAAAGAAGAGGAAAATAATAGAAAATGGTTAAATTAAATAAATCGGTATTACAGGATGGCGTTACTATTAAATGCCCAAATGATTATCAAACCGGGCCTATATTTCAACTCCTGTTTAGGGATTGCTATGGGAAGTGCTATATTTGTGAGCAAGTACCTATCCAATACGTAGTTGAACACATCGTTGCTCACAGAGGTAATCTTGACTTAAAGTATAGTTGGATTAACTTACTTTTAGCGTGTTCTTATTGTAATAATGTTAAGAACAGAGCAGAGTTTTATGATGGTATTATAAACCCAACCGAGACCGACCCGGAAGATGTTTTTTCACTCGAATTGTCATTTGACGGATTAAGAGAAAAAGTAATTGTCACAGTCATAAACCAAGTAGAAAATAAGATGCTTGCAGATAAGACAGCAAAGCTACTGGATCTGGTGTACAACAATTCCTCTGTCAGAGATAATCAAAAAGTTTCTTCTGCTAATTTAAGAAATAAGCTTTCCAGAAATATTAGAGACTTCTATGTACTTATTGCTAACTATAAAGCAGAACATGACGATGGTAACTATAACTGTATTTTGGATGAGATCTCACGAAAAAGTGAATTTGCAGCATTTAAGCGTGTGATTGTACGGTCCGACCCCGAATTATTATGCGATTTTGAGAAAGTGCTTCTATGATTTTATTCGGTTAATTCTATACTGCAAACATTAGAGCTTGTTTTTTCACCACTCTGATCAAACTCACATTATCCCAATAATGCCTCTATTATACTGTGATATTACTCAAGAGAAAAACCAAGCCCTCACTAAAACATTTTTAGCGTGGGCTTGACTCACGGATGGTGCCGGTGGAATTATAGGACTCAAAGAAATTTAGTAATACCAATGGTTTGTAGATCGCCAAGTGAGTAGTATTTACAAAACTCCGCCCAAAAGTCGTTTTAGATTGGCACTATAGAAAAGAATTACTGAAATCTTTGTGACAGGGCATCTTGAAGTACA
>JGI24702J35022_10000396_pt1 | contig 25915 bp, 23 predicted proteins | sample TergutTh196P4_FD_35022 | JGI IMG/M metagenome (IMG submission 35022)
TTGCGCTCGGCAGACGTTTTTTTGCTTCCTCATCGCTCAGATGCGCATCCATGCGCATATTCGCGCCGCTCCGCTTCCTTGCTACGCGGTCGGAAGCAAAATAAACGTCTACCTCACCGGGCGTAAATTGCAGCCATCTCACACCTTTTTTACAATTTTGTTACATTTTGCTATTCCGTTTGCAAAATAATATGGTATACTGTTTGTTGCGCTTTGTTGCGCTCATATCAGATATCAAAGACCATNTGACTAAAAAAGCAATAGGAGGATTATAATGAGCCACAAGTATGTATATCTATTTTCCGAAGGAAGCGGGCAGATGAAGCCGCTGCTCGGCGGNAAAGGCGCTAACCTTGCGGAAATGACGAATCTGGGGCTGCCGGTGCCACGCGGATTCACAGTTACGACTGAAGCATGCACAAAGTATTACGACGATGGCGAAGCCATCAGCGGCGAAATACAAACCGAGATAATGCAGTATATCGACAAACTGGAGGAGCTCACGGCAAAAAAATTCGGCGATGCCGAAAACCCGCTGCTCGTCTCCGTGCGCTCCGGCGCCCGCGCCTCCATGCCCGGAATGATGGACACGATCCTCAACCTTGGCCTCAACGAGAATGTCGTTGAAGTCATGGCAGTGAAAAGCGGCAACCCGCGATGGGCGTACGATTGCTATAGAAGGTTCATCCAAATGTATTCCGATGTTGTCATGGAAGTCGGAAAGAAGTACTTTGAAGAACTCATCGACGAAATGAAAATAGAAAAGAAGGTTTCCGAAGATACGCAGCTTACTGCCGACGACCTCAAAGAGCTGGCGCACCAATTCAAGGCCGAATACAAGTCAAAAATCGGCGCGGACTTCCCTGACGACCCCAAAGAGCAGCTCATGGGCGCCATCAAGGCCGTCTTCCGCTCCTGGAACAATCCCCGCGCCATCTCATACCGTCGCATGAATGACATCCCGGGCGACTGGGGGACTGCGGTCAACGTGCAGGAGATGGTGTTTGGCAACCTGGGCGACACCTCCGGCACTGGCGTTGCTTTCACCCGCAACCCCTCCACGGGCGAGAAGAAGCTATATGGAGAATTCCTCATGAACGCGCAGGGCGAGGATGTCGTCGCGGGCATACGCACGCCGCAGTCCATCGACCAGCTCCGTGATGTCATGCCGGAGGCATATGGCGAGTTTGTGAAAATCTGCGACACTTTGGAAACCCACTACCACGACATGCAGGACATGGAATTCACTATAGAAGATAAAAAGCTGTTCATGCTCCAGACACGCAACGGCAAACGCACCGCTGCCGCCGCATTGAAAATCGCTTGCGACCTCGTTGAAGAGGGCGCGATTACGGACAAGGAAGCGGTCTTGATGATCGATGCCAAATCGCTCGATGCTCTGTTGCACCCGCAATTCGACGCTGCTGCGCTCAAAGCCGCGAAGCCGATTGGCGCAGGCTTGGCAGCTTCGCCCGGGGCAGCGACGGGCCGCGCCGTGTTCACGGCGGAAGATGCTAAAAAATGGGCTGACGGTGGAGAAAAGGTCATCTTGGTACGTCTGGAAACATCCCCCGAAGACATCGAGGGAATGGCTGCGGCGCAAGGCATACTCACGGTACGCGGCGGCATGACTTCCCACGCTGCCGTCGTCGCGCGCGGAATGGGCACATGCTGCGTTGCCGGCTGCGGAGCGATCAAGATGGACGAAGAAAACAAGCAATTCACCCTCGGCGGCAATGTATATAAAGAAGGCGACTGGATTAGCCTTGACGGTTCGACGGGCAATATTTATGGCGAGGCCGTCGCGACAACCGATGCCACGACAAGCGGCGAGTTTGGAACCATCATGGAATGGGCGGACAAATACAGAAGGCTGCGCGTCAGGACAAACGCCGACACGCCCCACGACGCTCAAGCTGCTCGCAAGTTCGGCGCGGAGGGCATCGGCCTTTGCCGCACGGAGCATATGTTCTTTGAAACGGACCGCATCGCTGCGATCCGCGAGATGATTTGCTCCGACACGATGGAGCAACGCGAAAAGGCCCTTGCGCTCATCGAGCCGATGCAGCAGTCCGACTTTGAAGGCATATATGAGGCGATGGAAGGCACTCCTGTCACGATCCGCTTCCTCGACCCGCCGCTGCACGAGTTCGTGCCGACGGAGGAACACGACATCGAAGGGTTAGCGAAAGCGATGGAGAAGAGCGTTGCGGAAATAAAGTCCATCATCTCGTCCTTGCATGAGTTCAACCCGATGATGGGGCACCGCGGCTGCAGGCTCGCGGTCACATATCCGGAAATCGCCGTGATGCAGACGAGGGCCATCATCAAAGCAGCCATTAACGCAAAGAAGGCGCATCCCGAATGGGAAAACTTCGTTCCTGAGCTAATGATCCCGCTTGTCGGCGAGGTCAAAGAGCTGGTTTATGTCAAGAACATCGTTGTCAAAACGGCGGATGAGCTCATTGCTCAAGAAAAAAGCGACCTGAAATACATGGTCGGGACAATGATCGAGATACCGCGCGCATGCCTTGTCGCGGACGAAATCGCCAAAGAGGCCGAATTCTTCTCATTCGGCACCAATGATTTGACCCAGATGACATTCGGATTTTCGCGCGACGACGCAGGCAAATTCCTCGACGACTATTATGCCAAAAAAATCTTTGAGTCCGACCCATTCGCGCGCATAGACCAGACCGGCGTCGGCAAATTGATGGAAATGGCAGTGCAGCTCGGGCTAAAAGGACGCCCCGCATTGAAAATCGGCATTTGCGGCGAGCATGGCGGCGATCCGTCGTCCGTCGAGTTCTGCCACACAATTGGGATGGCTTATGTTTCGTGTTCGCCGTTCCGCGTGCCGATTGCCCGCCTCGCGGCGGCGCAAGCAGCGCTGAAAGACTGATCTAACGACGAGGTAGATATGAAAAGAATCGTATGTGAACATTATGGCGAGATGAGCCGCGCAGCCGCAGATATATTTGCGGCTCATCTCCGCAACAAACCTGACAGCGTTTTCGGCTTAGCGACCGGCAGCACGCCGCTCGGCCTCTATGCGGAGCTTGTGAGGCGATACGGCGCGGGGGAACTGGATTTTTCAAAGGCGCGTTCGTTTAATCTCGACGAATATTTCCCCATCGACAACAATCATCCGCAAAGCTATCACTATTACATGCACGAAAACCTTTTCAGCAAGGTGAACTTTGCTTCCTCCCGGCTTCCCAATGGCGAGGCGCCCGACCCGCGCAACGAATGCGAAAGGTATGATAATGAGATAAAGGCGGCAGGTGGCATCGATCTGCAGCTCCTCGGCATCGGCAACAATGGGCATATCGGCTTCAATGAGCCTGCCGTTTCATATTCCATGGTGTCCTACCTTGCGGATTTGTCCGAGAGCACTATTGAGGCGAATTCCCGTTTTTTCGCTGAAGGCGACGTCCAGCCGTCTTCAGCGCTCACGATGGGCTTTGAGGCTATCTTCAGCGCACGGAGCATATTGCTTCTCATTAGCGGCGAGAACAAAGCCCCTATCGCGAAGCGGCTTTTTGATGGCATGCTCCATACTGATGTCCCCGCTTGCCTCTTGATGCTGCATCCCAACGTCACGGTTCTTTTGGACCGCGCAGCCGCCGGCGATGTTTGACAATTCACAGGGTATGCTTAAAATGCTGTTGTTTTGGTGTAGGGGCGGATATTATCCGCCCGCGGGCGCATGATATGCGCCCCTACAAGCGTTATATTGTCATTCCTGCGTGAAATTCAAATACCCGCGACCAAAACCCCGGCGCTAGAGCGCAAAGTGTGAATTTTCCGAATAATTTGACATTTCTGACGTATTTTCGTATAATAACCCCCCGCAAACGTTGAAATCCTACTCGCTTCATTCGACAATCAAACAGTAAAGGGGATAGACCGTGCAAAACACAGGAGTAATCGCCAGAGGCATCATGACGCCGATTTTCAGGCAAGGCGACGACCTCGTTGGCAAGATATGCGACTGCATACAAGAATCCGCAAAAAACGACGGCTTCACTCTCTGCGAAGGCGACATCGTCGCCGTGACAGAAGCCATTGTCGGGCGCGCACAAGGCAATTATGCAACCTTTGACCAGATTGCAAAGGAAGTGCGGGCAAAATTCGGAGGCGGCACGCTCGGGATCGTGTTCCCAATACTCTCGCGCAACAGGTTTGCGAATGTCCTCGCAGGCATTGCGGCCGGCTGCGACAAGCTGTATATTCAGCTTTCCTACCCGTGCGACGAAGTCGGCAACAAACTTGTAGACCTCTCGACATGCGACGACAAGGGCGTCAACCCATATTCCGACAACTTCACGGAGCAGCAGTTCCGAGCGATATTCGGCATGGAAACCGTCCATAGCTTCACGGGCGTGGACTATATCGAGCATTATAAGGAAGTTGCGAAAAACTGCGAAATCGTTTTCTCAAACGACCCGAGGCATATCTTGAACTATACAAAAAAAGTCTTGTGCTGCGACATACACACAAGACGGCGCTCGCAATCGCTGATCAAAAAAGCCGGCGCGGAGCTGTGCCTTTGCCTCGATGACCTGCTCAACCAGCCGGTCGATGGCAGCGGGTATAGCGAATATGGCTTGCTGGGTTCAAACAAGGCAACGGAAACCTCCGTCAAACTGTTCCCCAGAGACACTAAAGAGTTTGTCTTGGCATTGCAAAGCGAATTAAAAAAGCAGACAGGCATCGCGCCGGAAGTCATGGTATATGGCGATGGATGTTTCAAAGATCCCGTCGGCGGCATATGGGAGCTGGCGGACCCTGTCGTTTCGCCCGCATACACCGATGGGCTCTCGGGAGTCAAAAACGAGCTGAAAATCAAATACATTGCGGATAATGATTTCGCCGATCTTTCCGGCGACACCCTTACGGACAGCATTCGCGAAAGGATCAAAGCCAAGCAGTCCAATCTTGTCGGGAGCATGGAATCGGAAGGCACGACTCCTCGCAGGATACATGACCTCGTCGGCAGTCTTTGCGACCTTGTTTCCGGGAGCGGCGACCGGGGGACTCCGATCGTTCTCGTGCACAATTATTTTAAAAATTACGCAAGCGAATGAGAGGCAATATGTCCAATCTCAACAGTATAAGCAATGTCGGCACGGCTTCCGCCACGAAGGCTGCAAGCATGTTCGGCACGCCGCTATACCTCTATGACGAGCATACAATTCAAAAGCGTTGCCGCGAATGCCTCGAGATGCCGAACGCATATGGTCTGACGGTGCGATACGCCATGAAGGCCAATTCCAACAAATCGCTGCTTGGGATCATCAGCAACATTGGTTTGCATTTCGATGCAAGCTCGCTTAACGAAGCCATGCGCGCCCATCTTGCGGGGATTCCATACGAAAACATCATGCTCACGACTCAGGAGGTCTATCACGGCGACGCGATGAAACAGCTCGAAGACCTGCTGTTGCTCGGTCTGAAATACAATGTCTGCTCGCTGCGGCAACTGGCAATGGTCGCTGATTTCGCCGAAAACCATGGGATCGACCCGGGCATACGCGTCCATCCGGGGATTGGTTCCGGGGAAAGCGCAACGCGCAACACGGGCGACGACTACGCTTGCTTCGGCGTTCATCTCTCCGATATTGATGAGGCGCTGGCCATTGCCGCAAAGCACAATCTCAGATTCCGGCATATCCATGAGCACATCGGTTCCGGCGGCGATTCGCAAGTATGGCGCAAGAACATAGACCTCGAGCTGGGGATTGTCGAAAAATACTTCCCGGACGCGGAGTCGATCGGTTTCGGAGGCGGTCTCAAAGAGGCGCGAATGCCCGAAGAAAAGCCTGCCGACATCAATGATCTCGGCAACTACGCAAAAAAGCAAATTGAAGCCTTTTTTCATAAGACCGGCAGAAAGCTCCGAATGGAAATCGAGCCCGGCACATATATAATCGCCAACTCCGGATATGCCATCACCCGCGTCATCGACAAAAAGCGGACATCGCGCTCAAATTTCGTCATAATCGACGGTGGAATGGAAATTAACGCGCGCCCGTTGCTATATGGTTCGCGCCATCCGATATATATTGTCGCCGGCGACGGAAGCGCGATTAAATCGTCTGATTTTGACGAGGTCCCCGGGGGATACGAAGCGGTCATTGCCGGGATATGCTGTGAAAGCGGCGATTGCCAAACGCTTGACCCTGATGGCCATTCAGTCCCTCGCGCGATGGCGGAGCCGGAAATCGGAGACATAGCGATCATCGGCGGCACGGGGGCATATTGCTCCTCGATGGCCCCGTTCAATTACAATTCGCACACGCAAATACCTGAAGTCCTTTTGTCGGAAAATGGAGAATTGAAGCTAATCAGAAAGAGGCAGACTCTGGAACAAATGTTGGAAAACGAGGTATAGCAAATGCGCCATTTGCTCCTGATGGGAGCCCGCAAATGATGCGCAGAATGGTCATTGTTTTTAATGGCTGTTTTGTGCCGGAGAATCACTGATTCCGGAGAATCACTGAAAGGAAAGACCATTTCTTATGATACGAATAGGCATAGCAGGTTATGGCAACATCGGAAAGGGCGTGGAAAAAGCAGTCAACGCGGCGACGGACATGGAGCTTCGCGCTGTCTTTACGAGGCGCGGCACAGACACGATCAAGCTCGCCGGCCGCTCCATTCCCATTTTGCCAATCGACGATGCGGAGAAAATGAGCAGCGAGATAGATGTCATGGTGCTCTGTGGAAGTTCATCAAGCGATCTGCACGACCATGGGCCGCGATTCGCCTCTTGCTTCAATATCGTCGATAGTTTTGACACTCACGCAAAAATCCCCGAATACATGGCTACAGTACAAGCTGCCGCAACGAAAACGACCGCAATAATTTCCGCGGGATGGGACCCCGGGCTGTTTTCGATGGTGCGCGCGCTGTCGGAAGCGGTTTTGCCCGATGGCTCCAATTATACTTTCTGGGGGGAAGGGGTATCGCAAGGACACTCCAACGCGATACGGAGCATCGAGGGCGTCAAAATGGCCGTGCAGTACAGCGTGCCTATTCAGGACGCGATAGACTCCGTCCGTCGAGGAGAAAGACCGGACCTCACCGCAAGGCAGAAGCATCTGCGGAAGTGTTACGTCGTCGCCGAACCGGCCGCCGACAAGGCATCAATCGAGCAAAAGATCGTAACGATGCCCGACTATTTCGCCGACTACGACACCACGGTGACTTTCATCGGCGAGGACGAATTTATCGCGAACCATCAAAAAATGCCTCACGGCGGCCTTGTCATACGCAGCGGGAAAACCGGCAGCAACGAGCAGGTCATCGAATATTCGCTGAAGCTCGATTCAAATCCGGAATTCACCGGCAGCATCATGGCGGCTTATGCGCGCGCTGCATATAAGATGGCGGCAGATGGGCTCTTCGGGGCAAAAACCGTCCTCGATGTCCCGCTTGCCTATCTTTCGGATAAGGACCGCAATACATTGATAAAAGAGTTGCTGTAGCTCTGTACCATAAAAAAATTAGGAGGTCAATTATGAAGAAATACGTTTGCAGTGTGTGCGGATACGTCCATGAAGGGGATGCGCCGCCCGAACAATGCCCGGTTTGCAAAGTCCCCGCATCGAAATTCATTCTCCAGAGCGAAGATTTGACATGGGCAGCGGAACACATCGTCGGCGTCGCGCAAGGCGCTCCGGACGACGTCATGGCAGACTTACGCGCAAATTTCGAAGGCGAATGCGCGGAGGTCGGCATGTACCTTGCGATGGGCCGCATGGCATATCGCGAGGGGTATCCCGAGATTGGGCTGTATTACGAAACAGCCGCATATGAAGAAGCGAACCATGCATCCAGGTTCGCGGAGCTGTTGGGCGAGGTGCTGACCACCAGCACGAAGAGAAACCTGGAACTGCGCGTCGACGCGGAAAACGGAGCCACGCAGGGCAAGGTCAACCTAGCCACTCGCGCAAAGGAATTGGGGCTGGATGCCATACATGACACAGTGCACGAAATGGCCCGCGACGAAGCGCGCCACGGCAAGGCGTTCAAAGGCCTGCTCGACAGATACTTTAAGTAGAAGGCATTTTTGTAATACGTCGAGGTAAAGAGGTCGCTGCACCGGCGACCTCTTTGAATCGACTATTATGAAAACTACGCATCATCATGCTTACCACGCCGTGAGCATTTGTATCAATATGCCTCACCGACCTTGGATAGGTGAAAACACCAGCTCGTCATATACGCAAAGGTCGCGATAGCCGATTTTCCTATATATCCCGCAAGAAATGGGGTTCGCAGCATCCGCAAACAGGCAGCAGAACTTGTTGCCGCGCTCCAGCAGCAGCACGGACAGCTCCGCAACGACAGAGGACGCATAGCCTTTGTTCCTGTAATGTGGAGGCGTATAAACCATGTTGACCACCGCGCCGTTCTGGGTGCTGCGGCCGTGGACAGCTTGCGACACGGGATGCCCGTTAACCCAGATATAGTGGGTGTCTTTCCCGAGCCGCCCCCTCAAACGCTCGACGATCGTTTTAATCTCATATGCCTCCGTGCCGCAATCCTCGCTGAATGCGCGCTCCCAAAACGGCACGAAGTATAGATCCTCTTCGCGCAATGTGCGGTATCTTCCGGGAGCTTTTGCGATATCAGTAACAATATCGAGACGCATGATATTCATCGATAGGTGCAAACTATATCCGTTTTGCGTGTATTCATCGGCAAAACGCTGCGCCAGCCCTTGCGCCGCGACCACTCCCGGCACCATGTGCTCCATGCTCTTGAGCTCGTCGGACAGCAGCTTTACGGCCGCGTCGTTTCTAATATTGCGCGTTTCATAAAGCACGATGTTGAACGGAGGCGTGCGAGCGACAACGAGCAAGATGCTGCCATGATCATCTTTCACGGCGCCCAATAACCATTTTGACGTGTCGGAAGCGAGTGAATTGTTGATGAAGCTGACAGGCAGATTGTTTTGAACCTCGTTTTCCAGCAATATCTCCAAGACATCATCGCTGAATGCATTTATATCGGCATATCTTTCAAATCGCATTTTTGTTTGTCACTCCTCCTTGTTTATTTATCATTTGTAGTGTATGATAATGCGCCGATTTATGAAGGCAATATATTCCTTATGCCGGATGATAACGTTGATCTGTACGCTGTGGGGCGGAGCCCTCACGTAAGATACATTCTACACAAAGAAAGCGGGAAACTCAATGACTTACGCGTTTATATTTTTTGCAAAATTATTAGAGGTAGCAATCGCCACCATAAGGACGGTCCAAACCGCGCGTGGCAACAAGACGGTTGCGAGCATGCTGGCCGCTGTCGAGATCACGATTTGGCTCATCGTCACGAGCACCGTGCTTCTGCGCATCGCGGAGGATCCTCTGCGCGCTGTGGCATATGGCCTTGCATTCGTCGTAGGGATTTATATGGGCATTGTCCTGGAGGACAAGCTGGCGCTCGGGCTTGCTCAGATAGAGGTCATCGCGGAGTTCGAGATTGCAAAGCAAATTGCAAAGCAGTTCAGAGACCACGGATACGGAGTGACGACGTATGATTGCGAGGGACTGGAAGGGAAAAAGCTGGCAATCGTCCTAAAGATCAGAAGGAAGGATGTGCCTTGCACCATCGAAGTCTTGCAGGAGTATAACGATTTGTTTGTGACAATTACGGACATCAGGAAGCTATCAATCGGCAGCATTGGCAGGCACATGGTGAAGAGGTAGGGTTACAATTCACGCCCGGTGAGGTGGACGTTTATTTTGCTTCCGACCGCGTAGCAAGGAAGCGTAGCGGCGCGAATATGCGCATGGATGCGCATCTGAGCGATGAGGAAGCAAAAAAACGTCTGCCGAGCGCAAGGGCGTGAACAGTACTGCGCATTCACGCCTAACATTTTTCTTTACAACTGTGAAAAACTGTGTTAATATGCGATAGTCGCCGTCCGCGAGCCGTGTTTCGGGACCACGCCGGCCAACTCCCGGTATCTTTTCCGCCCGATACTCAGCCGCCGGACAAAATGCGTGGCTTTGCCGCGCAACACACCATAAAAAGAAAGGAACACCAACTGCAATGATCACAAAGGAGCAAAAAAACACCGTCATTGAAAGCAACCGCACCCATGAAACCGACACGGGTTCGCCGGAAGTGCAAATCGCGATTCTGACAGAACGCATCAGGCAACTCACGGAGCACCTCAAGGTTCACAAAAAAGACAAGCACAGCGAGCTAGGCCTGCTGAAAATGGTCGGAAGACGCCGCAACCTTCTTGACTATTTGGCAAAAAAAGACATCGAGCGATACAGGGCGTGTATCGCAAAACTTGGTATCAGGAAGTAATACGGCAATGCCGGAGCCGGTCTGCACATATCAGGCCGGCTCTGTTATTGAATAAAAATCGGAGCCTTGTCCCATAGCAGTTGAAAATGCCCCCGATCAGACACGCATAGCATCCGGACACGCATAGCATCCGGAATCCGCGTTCAAAGCCACCAACGTGGTGCCCATGGACCCGCGGCAAATCAGAGGCGTTTTCAAGTGCTAAGAGATAAGCGGCTCCGGGAAGAGGAGTAAAGAATGATAATTAACAAAAGAGAATTCCCGCAAGAAAAAAAGTACACGATTGATTTAGCGGGGCGCCCATTGACGCTCGAGACCGGCAAGCTGGCGGAGCTTACCAATGCCTCGATACTCGTTCGGTATGGAGATACCACCGTCCTCGTCGCCGTGACAGCCTCGCCGAGGCCCCGCGACGGCATCGACTATTTCCCGCTATCCGTAGACTTCGAGGAGAAGCTATACGCAGTCGGCAGGATTCCCGGGGGGTTCCTCCGCCGCGAAGCCAGGCCGTCTGAACGCGCCGTGCTGGCGGGACGCATGATCGACAGGCCCATGCGCCCGTTATTCCCGGACGACCTCCGCAACGACGTCGTCATTACGTGCACCATACTCGCCGTAGACCACAACTGTTCCCCGGAGATTGCCGCCATGATCGGCTCGTCCGCCGCCGTTTCGATATCGGACATTCCGTTTGGCGGCCCCATCGCAGGCGTCGCGCTCGGATATAAGGACGGCAAGTATCTCATCAACCCGACGACTGCCGAGCGGGAAACATCCGACATGTATTGCACCATCGCATCGACTGCGAACAAGGTCGTCATGATCGAGGCCGCAGGCAACGAGATCCCGGACGACGTCATGCTGGAGGGCATCAAGCAAGCCCATGAGGCCATCCAACCGATCATCGCGCTCATCAATCGAATGGTCGCGGAGATTGGAAAGCCCAAGTTTGAATATGCAAAGGCAGCGTTTAATGATGAATTGTTCGCGAAACTCGTCGACAAGTACCTTGAAGATGTAAGGTTCGCCATGGACACGGACGACAAGAACATCCGCGAAGACCGCTACAACGCGATCGTCGAGCGGATGATCGGCGAATTTGGCGAAGAGTATCCGGAAATCACCGCCCAGCTCGAAGAAATCACCTACAGGATTCAAAAAAAGGTCGTCAAGGCTTGGCTGATGGAAGGCAAGCGCGTCGACGGCAGGGCGATGAACGAAATACGACCGATGGCCGCGGAAGTCGGGGTCATCCCGCTCGTGCACGGCTCGGGTCTTTTCACGCGCGGGCAGACGCAGGTGCTGTCCATCGCGACGCTCGGCACCGTGTCGAACATGCAGCGGCTGGACACAATTTATGAAGAAGAGTCGAAGCGCTATATGCACCATTATAATTTCCCGTCGTTTTCGACCGGCGAGGCGCGCGGTTCCCGCTCGACATCGAGGCGCGAATATGGGCATGGCGCCCTCGCGGAAAAAGCGCTCGAGCCTGTCCTGCCGAGCGTCAACGATTTCCCATATGCGATACGCGTGGTGTCCGAAGTCCTTTCGTCAAACGGCTCGACGTCGCAGGGGTCGATATGCGGATCGACGTTGGCGCTGATGGACGCAGGCGTGCCAATATCCGCGCCCGTGGCCGGCATATCATGCGGGCTCATCTCCGATGGAGACGACTGGACGACGTTCATCGACATTCAAGGCGTCGAGGATTTCCACGGCGAGATGGATTTCAAGGTCGGAGGCACGAAGAAAGGCATCACGGCCATTCAAATGGATCTGAAGAATGACGGGCTTACGTTCCCGATAATTGAGTCCGCATTCACTATGACGCATGAGGCTCGCATACAAATACTCGATGAGATCATGCTTCCCGTGCTCGCGGGACCGCGCGAGGAGCTTGCGGCGACGGCGCCGAAGATGATCATGATGAGCATTCATCCCGATAAAATCAGGGAAGTCATCGGATCGGGCGGCAAGGTCATCCAGAAGATCTGCGCGGACACAGGCGCGAAGGTCGATATCGAGGACGATGGCAGCATATATATCGCATCAATCGATATCGAAGCATGCCGCGCTGCAAAGAAGATGATAGACGATATCGTGTTCGTGCCGGAGGTCGGCGGGCTGTACTACGGCAAGGTCGTGCGCATCATCCCCATTGGCGCATTTGTCGAGCTGGTTCCGGGCAAGGATGGGATGGTCCACATTTCAAAACTGGAGAACCATCGCGTCGACAAGGTCGAGGACGTGCTGCAGGAAGGCGACATGACATGGGTCAAGGTCACGGAGATCGACGACCGCGGGCGCATCAACCTTTCTAGGAAGGATGCCATCAAAGAACGCCTGCAGCAGGGATACAAAGATTAACGTGAGGGCTCTGCCCTAACGTGGGGGCTCGCCCTAACATGGGGGTCCGCCCTATAACAAACGCAGGAGCCGGGAAAACCCGGCTCCTATATTGTTGTCACTTGGTTGTCACTTGCTGTAGAACTTGCGTTCGTATTCGATGCGGGACATGTCCGCCTCGAAGAACATCGCAATCGTCCCGGGACCCGTGTGGGCGCCGATTACGGGGCCCATCATAGTGATGACGACTTCTCTGACGCTGACAGCCGATTTGACAAGCGTTGCGACTTTTCTCGCGTCTTCCTCGCAGTTGCTGTGGCAGATTATGACGGTGTCGAGCTTCGTGCCATTGTTCAGGCTGCGCTTCATTTGGCCGACAAGCCTTTCGAGAGCGCCGTTGCGCCCGCGCGCTTTGTCCTTTAGCTTGAGCGTCCCGTCTGGCGCGACGTTCAAAAGCGGCTTGATGCCGATGATCCTCCCCGCGACTGCAGACACTTTTCCAAGCCGGCCGCCCCTGTGCAGGAACATGAGGTCGTCCACTGTGAATAGCGAGATGCAGCTCTGCTTCTTTTCATCGAGCCATGTGACAGTTTCCGCCAGGCCGAGTCCTTCATCGCGCTTTTTGACGGCAAGGGTCGTTAATAATCCTATACCCCCGCAGGCATTCGCGCTGTCCACTGTGAAAATCTTGCAGTCGGGATATTTCCTTTTCACCTCGTCCAACGCAATGCGCGAGTTTTGAAATGTCCCGGAAAGGCCGCTGCTCAACGTGATGACAAGCAGCTCCTCGCCGCGCTCGGCATATTCAGTGAAGACATCGACATATGTCTCCGGGTTGATCAAGGCCGTCCCGGCCATGCTGCCGTTTGCAAGAGCCGTGTAGAACGCAACGGCGGATATCTCCTGCCAACGCCCGCTGCTGTGCTGCACGCCGTCCAGGTTGAAGGAAATGGGAATCGTTTTGATGCCATGCGCGTCAATGTATTCGTCAGGAAGGTCGCAACCGGTGTCGACCATAATGGAGAAAGGGTTCATAGGCAAATTTACCTCTCACAGAGTTATATATCGCTCATAATAATATCCCAAAAGTATTATTATGACATATTACATGCTGCTATGGCGCGGTTTCTGCCGCGAGCAGCGCAAGCAAGCCATTCATGTCCATCGTCCCGATGTCGCCTTCGGCGCGCTTGCGGACGGTGATTGTGCCGGCATCGGCCTCTTTATCGCCCAATACGAGCATATACGGAATTTTCTGCAGTTGGGCCTCGCGGATCTTATACCCGATCTTTTCGCTGCGAAAATCAGTCTCGACGCGGAAGCCCTTTAAAATGAGCTCATCGGCGATGCTCCGCGCATAATCGCGCGAGCGGTCGGTGATAGGCAAGACGGCCACTTGCACCGGGGCGAGCCACAGAGGGAAGGCTCCGGCATAATGCTCCGTGAGGATGCCGATGAACCGCTCCAAGGAGCCGAAAACCGTGCGGTGGATCATGACGGGGCGGTGCTTCTCGCCATCGGCACCGATGTATTCAAGCTCGAAGCGCTCAGGCATCTGGAAATCGAGCTGCAGCGTCGCGCATTGCCAGGTGCGCCCAATGCAGTCGACCAGATGGAAATCGATCTTCGGGCCGTAGAACGCGCCATCTCCCGGATTGATGCGGTAGCTTATATTCTTCTCAATCAGCACGCCTTCCAAAGCGTCCTCCGCAGCGTTCCATGTCTCGATCTCGCCCATGAATTTATCGGGGCGGGTGGACAGCTCGACGCGGTATTCAAAGCCGAATACCTTATAAATCTTGTCTATGAGGTCGATGACGCCCGCGATTTCATCATGCACCTGGTCCGGAGTCATATATAGGTGGGCATCGTCTTGCGTGAAGCAGCGCACGCGCATTAAGCCGTGCAATGTGCCGGAAAGCTCGTGCCGGTGCACGATGCCGAGCTCCGCCATTCGGACGGGCAGCTCGCGGTAGCTCCACATCTTGCGCTTGTAGGTCAGCATACCGCCCGGGCAGTTCATGGGCTTGATGGCATAATCGCCCTCATCGATTTTTGTGAAGTACATATTGTTGATGAAATGGTCCCAATGCCCGGAACGATGCCAAAGCTCCTCGTTCAAAATCAATGGGGTGCTGATTTCTTCATAGCCCGCCAGCTTATGCTCGTTGCGCCAAAATGCAAGGAGCTCGTTGCGGAGAGTCATCCCTTTGGGGAAGAAGAACGGGAAGCCGGGACCCTCGTCATATAGCGCGAACAAATCGAGCTCGCGGCCTATCTTGCGATGGTCGCGCAGCTTTGCCTCTTCAAGCCTTTTGATGTGTGCATCGAGTTCGTCCTTGCTCGGGAAGCATGTCCCATATACCCTTTGCAGCATTTTTCCCGTGGCATCTCCGCGCCAATAAGCGCCCGTGCAGCTTGTGAGCTTGAACGCATTGGCTTTGATCCTGGCCGTCGAATCCACATGGGGGCCGGCGCAAAGGTCGGTGAAGTCGCCTTGCTTATAAAAGCTGATGACAGCGTCGATTGGCAGGTCGCGTATCAATTCGACTTTGTAGGGTTCTTCTTTGTCTTGCATCAGCTTGATCGCGTCTTCGCGTCCCAGCTCATAGCGTTCGAGCGGCAGCTTTTCTTTGATGATTTTCCGCATCTCGGTTTCCAGCTGCTCCAAGGTATCCGGCGTAAATGGCTCCGGTGCGTCGAAGTCGTAGTAGAAGCCGTCGTCTATCGACGGGCCTATTGCAAGTTTGACGTCAGGGAAAAGCCGCTTGACCGCCTGCGCAAGGATATGCGACGTGGTGTGGCGGTAGGCGTCTTTGTATTCTTTGTTTTCAAATGTATATATGTTATCTGGCATTATTATCATCTCCCGGTATTTTTGGAGATTATCACGATTGCGTCATATTGTCAAGTTTTTGATTATTGGCAGACCAAAACATAGGTTGAAGAATGTGGAGAAATATGTTATGCTTCGGGAAACGATGAAAAGGAAACTTTCCAAATGGGCATAGAGACACCGTGGCTGAACTCATACGGCAACGTGCCGCATAACCTCGACTACCCCGACTGCTCAATGGCGCGGATGGTGCTTGACGCAGCGGAAAAATATCCGGACATAATCGCATATAACTTCTTCGGATGCAAAAAAACATACAAAGGCTTCGCAGAAGAGATCCGTCGATGTGCCCGGGGCTTCCTTGCTGCCGGCATCTTGCGCGGGCAGCGCGTGACCATATGCATGCCAAACACCCCGCAAGCGGTTATTGCGCTATATGCGCTCAACCACATCGGCGCCGTGGCGAACATGGTGCATCCTTTGTCGGCATCCGAGGAGCTCGTGCGCTACATCAATGGCAGCCACAGCGTCGCCGTGCTAACGCTGGACCAATTCTGCGAAAAGCTCTTGGAAATCCTGCCGAGGACGGATGCAAAAATTCTCATTCTCTGCGGCATTGAAGATGGGTTGTCCGGCATAAAGAAGCCATTATATAAACTGACTCAAGGCAGAAAAATCCGGCGTTCGCCATCCGGCGGCAACATTCTCAGATATGCCGACATGCTGGAGCGGGGAGGTAATTACTCCGGCGATGCCGATGCGAAGACAAAGGGCGGGGACGTCGCCGCCATTCTCTACAGCGGCGGCACCTCCGGCACCACAAAAGGCATTTTATTGACAAATTTAAACATCAACGCATTGGCTATGCAAACGGAAGCGTCGAGCGAATGCGTGGTCGCCGGCCACAAGATGCTGGCCATCATGCCGATATTCCATGGTTTTGGGCTTGGCGTCTGCATTCACACGGCGCTGGTTTTCGGCGCGACGGCCATCCTCGTGCCCCAGTTTTCCATTCGCTCATACGCGCAGTTGCTGAAAAAGCACAAACCGCATTATATCGCCGGCGTGCCAACTCTTTATGAGGCTCTGCTGAGGCTTCAAAATATTGACAAGCTTGACATGGACCAGCTGGAGGGGGTCTTTTCCGGCGGCGACTCGCTCTCTGTCGAGCTCAAGCGGAAAGTGGACGCATTCTTGCAAGCGCATGGGGCAAAAGTGCAGGTGCGTGAGGGCTATGGCCTCACGGAGTGCGTCACGGCAAGCTGTTTGACCCCTAGCAAGTTCCACAAGGAGGGCAGCATCGGCATCCCATATCCCGACACATATTATAAAATCGTCCGCGCCGGCGCGCAAGAGGCGCTCCCATATGGCGAAGAAGGCGAGATTACTCTTTCCGGGCCCACGGTCATGCTCGGCTATGACGAAAACGACGAAGAGACCGGGCTTGCGCTCCAAGCCCATCCCGACGGGCGCACTTGGCTGCATACCGGCGACCTTGGCGTCATGGACGAGGAAGGGTTCGTCTATTTTAAGCAGCGCATCAAGCGCATGATCATTTCATCAGGCTACAGCGTTTATCCGTCGCAATTGGAAAACCTCATCGAATCGCACGAAAATGTCCTGATAAGCTGTGTCATTGGGGTGCCCGACGACTATAAGATGCAACGGATCAAAGCGTTTATCGTCCTTCGCGATAATGCCGAGCCGACGGAGGAGATTAAGGCATCGATTCTTGAACATTGCCGCAAAAACATCGCGAAATATGCCATGCCAAGCGAGTTTGAATACCGTTCCGATTTGCCGAGAACGCTTGTCGGAAAGGTCGCATATATCGAGCTTGAACGCGAGGAACAGGAAAAAGCGTCGAAAGCCACGCAATACGCAGAACGCACGGCAACAAAGTGAGGGGACCGCGCGGTATCCGGGTTGGGTGCACAGCGTCCGGGTTTTGGGGGCTGCCTCCACGTTAGCCCCCTCGTTAGAACAGGTAAATTGCAAAGGGAGTTGAGTCTCATTAGCTTTTTTGATGACATGGAATCGCAAATCCCGCATGGCCGAGTCAGGACAAGGTTTGCGCCCAGCCCCACGGGGTATATGCACGTCGGAGGCTTGCGCACGGCGCTTTATGCGTATCTTGTCGCAAAAAAATCCGCAGGAACGTTCATATTGCGAATTGAAGACACCGATGCGGCTAGATTCGTCGAAGGGGCGACGGAAATTATAATCAAAACTCTGGAAGAGGCCTGGCTGCATTATGACGAGGGACCGGGAATCGGAGGCCCTGTGGCGCCATATACGCAAAGCGAGCGGAAGCACCTCTACCGTCCATATGCCGAACTCCTGTGTGAAAGAGATGCGGCTTATTATTGTTTTTGCGAAGCCAAAGGCAGGGAACAGGGAGATGCCGACCGGGCCAAGGGGGATACCGTCCACGATCATAGCTCCCCCGATTCTCCTAATTCCCCTGACTTTCCTGACTTTCCTGACTTTCCTGACTTTCCTGACTTTCCTGTGCAAGACGATCCTTGCCGCGATTTGCCATACGAGGATGCAAAGCGGCGCGTCGACTCCGGCGAGCCTTTCGCTGTCCGCATGAAGGCTCCCCGGGAGGGCGCGACGACAGTCGTTGATATGGTGTTTGGCGAAGTAACGACGCCAAATAAAGACCTCGACGACATGATTCTATTGAAAAGCGACGGGATGCCTACATATAATTTCGCGAATGTCGTTGACGACCATCTCATGGGAATCACGCATGTGCTGCGCGGGAGCGAATACATCAGCTCCGCTCCGAAATACAACCTTCTGTATGAAGCTTTCGGCTGGGAAATCCCGGCATATATTACGGTGTCCCTGATCATGCGCGATGCGCACAATAAACTCTCCAAAAGGCGCGGCGATCCGACATATGACGACTTGCTGCGGCAGGGTTATCTCCCGGAGGCCGTGCTCAACTACGTCGCGCTGCTGGGCTGGAGCCCCGGAGGGGAGCGCGAAATATTCACTTTGCCCGAAATGGTCGAAGCATTTGACGTTTCCGGCATCTCAAAATCGCCTGCGATATTCGACATCGAGAAGCTGAACCACTTCAACAGCGAATATATCAGAGCTCTGGACCCGAATGACTTTGCGAGCAAAGCGTATGAATATATCAGGGGCGCTGTGAAGAGCGATGATTTTTCCATCAATGACATAGCGTCGATATTGCAAGCTCGATGTGAGAAACTGAGCGATATACCCGAGAAAATCGACTTTTTCGACAATTTGCCGGAATATGACACCGAGCTGTTTGTCCACAAGAAATCAAAGACAGACGAGGCGATCTCGCTGGAAATGCTGCGAGCTGCGCATATCGCGATCGATTCTATGGGCAATTGGGCGAAAGACTCAATCCATGATACCCTTTCCGCTTTGGCTGAGAGGCTCGGAGTCAAGAACGCGACGCTATTGTGGCCTGTGCGCATTGCGTTATCCGGCAAGGCTGTCACACCGGGCGGAGCTGTTGAGATTTGCTGGATTCTGGGCCGGGAGGAATCGTTGAGGCGCATATCCTCCGCGATAGATCGACTAACGGCATTCGAGAGCAATTAAGACGAGGAGGTGTCCTGAATGAGTAAAACAACGAAGAATGTACTCATTGTCATAACATTGGTATGCATATTTGTCTTCGCCGTGTTTTGTATCGAACTGATTGTTTTGAACAGGGGCAGAAATAAAGAAGAGGCGACAGTTGAGTCGCCAAAAACGAGCAGTCCGATAACCGGGACGCAGAGGCCTGACAACACCTCATCCGTGCCATTGGATGACACAACACCGCCATCCGACACAGACGAAACAGAAGACTCCCCTGCGGAATCTCCGATCGACCGCTCGGGAAAGCGGTATCTATTGCCGTATACGCCGAATGAAATGCTTGTAGTATATGCCGACGAGGACATATTCGAATATGAAGAGATCAACGATGGTGACATATTCACGTATATAGACGGCGGCAGCACTTCATTGGAGATTTGCTTTGTGTCGCTCCCATTGGGCGCGGAGCAATGTGCCACAGAGACAATCGATGCCTATCTCGACGGAAATGAGGCGTTTATCGGCGGCGAAGGGCCGATTAAACGCTCGTCGCTCAATGGGGTGTTCATAACCGGAGTCAATGATGGGGAAACCTTTGAGGTGTGGGTACATCGCATACCGGACGATGATGACGATGCCTTCAATGACATAGGCATGGCGTTTATCATTCGATATAAAGACAATGAACAAAAGAACGCGCTATATGCCTTGCTCGACACTCTCGAATTGGTGGATGCATAAGCTTTGCGGAATACCGGTATATTGGCCGGTATAATGGCCGGTATAATGATCTGAGCCGGGAGTTTGGGTTGGCAGGCTTCATGAAAACCGGAATTTTGGTTTCATTCGACTTGGAAACTCGGACGACCTGGAAACTCGGATTGGACACTCGGATTTCTAGAACCCCAGGTTTAAACCTCCAGTGAGTTTTGACATGGAAGCGCTCATATCGTCGCTGGCCTTGCGCATCGCCTCATTGACGGCTGCGACGATTAAATCCTGGAGCATTTCGACATCCTCAGGATCAACAGCATCAGGATCGATGATAAGCTCGGACAATTCATGCTTTCCCGTAACGACAGCGGTGACGACGCCGCCGCCCGATGTGGCAGAATATGTCTGTTCTTCCATTTCTGACTGCATCTTGATGAGATCGGCTTGCATTTTTTGTGCCTGTTTGATCATGTTCATGTTCATGCCGCCGCCGCTGTAGCCGCCGCCGCGAAATCCGCTTTTTGCCATATTTGTGGTCATCCCTTTCTATCAAGCTCGGGGCAATAGCCCCAAACGCTTACCCTTTTATTATGCTGCCGAAGTTTGCAATCAGGTTGTCGAGTTTGTCGCTCCCTGCGTTTGATGCGTTATCGGCCATAATCTCCACACGGATCTTGACTGCTTTGCCAAAAACCGTCGATGATGCTTCAGCGAGCGGGACCGCAAACTTTTTTGATTCGATCAGACCGGCGGTAAACGCATCCCCGACATGAATGACAAGGCCATTGTCGCGCATTTCCGCTTGAACCCTGGAATCATCGCTGAGCAGCGAATATATTGACATATCGGTTTTCAATTGGTCCAGAATGCTGCTCCAGAATGCCGGTTTCTCGGCCGTTGGCGCTGCCGTTGCCGATGCCGGCTCCGGTGCCGCTGCTTCCGGTGCCGATGCAGGCTCCGTTAGCGTTGCTTCCGTTGCCGATTCATGCTCCGTTGGCGCTGCTTCCGTTGTCGCTGCTTCCGGTGCCGATGTAGGCTCCGGTGCCGCTGCTTCCGATGCCGATGCAGGCTCCGTTAGCGTTGCTGCCGATGCCGGCTCCGTTGGAGCTGCTTCCGCTGCCGATTCAGGCTCCGTTGGCATTGCCGGTTTTGCCGGAGGCGCGGATTCCGCAGATGGCTCGTGCGGCGGTTCAGGCACCGAAGGCAGTATATGAGGCGCAGGCGTTGAGTGTCCCGCAGAGCCTTCCAAAGCAGCAATCCGCGAAAGCATGGCAGCAGGATTGTCCGACAACCGCCGGTCGCAAATCCTTAGAATGCACATCTCGACCGTAATCCGCACGCCCATGCCATGCGAGATGCTATATGTAGCCTCACGAATAACATCAAGGTACGAAAACAACATTTCGGGCGTCAGTTTCGCAGACAGCGGAGACAACTCCGCACGGCTGAAACCACCGCTCAAAAGCGGAGAGCCGGGAGACAGCTTAAAGACAAGCACGTCGCGATATAATGAAGCAAGCTCCCCCAGCAAGGAAGCCATATCCCTCCCGCCGCTGTATATGTTGTCAAGCACGTCAAGCGCTGCAGCAATGTTTTCAGCGGCAGCGGCCTCAGCCAAACTGACGATATCCTGCTTCCCAACGAGGCCGACGGTGTCGAGCACCCGCTGCAAATCGATGGTAGTATCAATAGCGCATTGGTCAAGCAGCGATATCGCGTCGCGCAATGAACCATCCGCTAAAGATGCAAGCTTCTCAGCTGCGTCATCCGTAAGCGACAACTGCTCGTTTTTAGCTATGAGCTGGAGGCGTTCGATGATAGCATCAGGCGATATTCGTTTAAACGAAAATCTCTGACATCTGGACAGTATCGTGGCCGGCACTTTATGAAGCTCTGTTGTTGCAAGAATGAATATCAGATGCTCAGGCGGCTCTTCGAGAATCTTCAACAGAGCGTTTGAGGCCGAAGTCGACAGCATATGAACTTCGTCCAGAATATATACGCGCTTCTTGACAGAAGCGGGGGAGTATATTGCATCGTCCCGCAAAGACCTGATGTTATCAACTCCGTTATTAGAAGCCGCGTCAAGCTCCAGCACATCGAGGATCGATCCGTTTTCGATGCCGATGCATGACGCGCATTTGTTGCAAGGATCTCCATCGATGGGGTTCTCGCAGTTCATCGCGCGAGCCAGGACTTTCGCGCAGGATGTCTTCCCGGTCCCTCGCGTCCCGACAAAGAGATATGCATGCGAGAGCCTGTTGCTCATGATTTGGCGGCGCAAGGTGTCGGTGACATGCTCCTGCCCCGCGACATCGCTGAAGCTTCGCGGCCTGTATTTTCTATATAATGCCTGGTACATTGGCGACCTCCGGTTTGGAAAACATGACTATTAAGAGCTTGAACTACCCACGGCAAAAGCCACAGGAGTTCTCGGCAGATTTAAGCCCGCATGCCATACAATATAAACAAGCTCCGCTGAAAGGCTGCACACCGGCCTTTGAAAGTGTGATATCCCCGCTGACTCGACAGCCGGCTCCGAACCGGTTGCCTTGCGGCACACGCAAGGTTTCGCTTAATGCTGCTCGGTTCCCCGCCTGACATGGTTCACGAATTTACGTTGCGCAAGACCGGCTCTTCATCGCTGCTTATCGAGAGCTGACGACACATCACAAGTCCGGGGGCCGGGATTCATCCCTGCTATAGCGGGTTGCAGGCCACAGGGCACCGCTGACTCCCCGACTAGTGCAGCCTTTCGCCGGAGCTTGTTATTGTTGGCAAATTGCAATATGACGATTATACAATGGATTGATGTTTAATACAATATGTTTTTGTTTTTTGAAAGGAATGATTTGAAGAATGTCAAAAGTAGCTCTGATACGTTGCGAAAGCTATGACGAAGCCGAAGTGAAAGCTGCAGTAGAAAGAGGGATCGCCCTTTTGGGAGGCGCTCGCGAATTTATTTCGCCGGGTGAAAAAATCCTGCTCAAACCAAACTGGATTATGGCAGTGCCGCCGGAACGATGCGCCACGACGCACCCATCTGTATTCAAAGCAGTTTGCGAGATATTTTCCGATGCCGGCGCCGGCTTATGTTATGGGGACTCTCCCGGCAGGGGCACGACAGAAGACGAGGCTCTTGAGGCAGCGAAAGCAACGGGCTTTCACGAGGTTGCAGCCGCCTTGAACATACCGCTAGCGGATTTTATCAACGGACGCGAAATAAAGACGGACACGCAGGAGTTTTTCCTCGCCAATGGGGCGCTTGACTGCGACGGAATCATCAGCCTACCAAAGCTTAAGACTCAAGGGTTCCTCAAGCTGACGGGAGCGGTAAAAAACCAAATGGGCTGCATCCCGGGCAGACGAAAGGGAGCATACCATCAGCAGCTCCCCAGGCCTGCGGATTTTGCCCGCATGCTCATTGACTTGAATATGTACCTCAAACCCAGGCTGTATATCATGGATGGGATCATGGCAATGGAAGGCAACGGCCCGATGAACGGCGACCCAAAGAAAATGAATGTATTGCTACTGTCGTCCGACCCCATCGCATTGGACGCCACGGTCTGCCGCCTTGTCGATGTAAATCCGGAGTACTCCTATACGGTTTCGCTCGGAATGCAGGCAGGGCATGGCACATATATCAGCTCCGAGATAACTCTGATGGGCGATCCTTTGGAAAGCTTTGTCGCGCGTGACTTCAATATCAACCGCAACCCCATCAGCAACGTACGCGGGGCGGGTGTATTCTCGTTCGATAACGACGCAGGCGTCCCAAAGCCCTATATTGAAGAAGAGAAATGTCGCTTCTGCGGAGTTTGCATCGATATCTGCCCTATCAGCCCAAAAGCTCTGGCCTGGAAGGACGATGACAGGACGCACCCTCCGAAATACGACTACAGCAGATGCATTCGCTGTTTCTGCTGCCAAGAGCTGTGTCCGCACGGCGCAATAATGATAAAAGACCCGGAGCAATAAGACCGTCTGTGAAACTCCGATAAGGACAATTACTTGAAAAACTTTGAGCTGTCCACGGAGGAAAACGCGAACACGATTGACGGCATTTTGAACCAGCTTGCCGTCAGGGTGAACACCTATGGCGGCATAGATTCGCGGGAATTATCGGCGTTGCAAAATGACACCTGTTACAATGATGTGAGCATGTGAGAGAGGTGTGCATTATGGAGTTTGCCGAATAAATATGTTCCTGCATGATGTGGACTATGATAAATTCGATATTGGCCATGGCGACACGCTGACAGACCCGCTTCACTGGGATGATGAACCCTTTGAAGCCCTCGTATCGAATCCGCCATATTCGATCAAGTGGGCAGGTGATGATAACCCTCTGCTTATTAATGACCCCCGCTTCTCTCCCGCAGGGGTGCTTGCACCGAAGTCCAAAGCAGACCTTGCTTTCATCATGCACAGCCTGACATGGCTCGCGACAAGCGGCACGGCGGCAATTGTCTGCTTCCCCGGCGTGATGTATCGCGGCGGAGCAGAGCAGAAAATCCGAAAGTATTTGATTGATAATAACTTCATCGACTGTGTAATCCAACTGCCAGACAACCTGTTCTACGGAACGAGCATTGCAACTTGTATCATGGTTGTGAGGAAATCCAAGAATGATAACAGTACGCTTTTTATCGATGCGTCAAAGGAGTTCGTGAAGATTACGAACAATAACAAGCTGATGCCTGATAATATCAAAGACATACTGGGATATTACATTGACCGCTCGGACTTTTCATATAAGGCGAAGCTCGTTCCGAACGCCGATGTCGCCGCACAGGACTACAACCTTTCCGTAAGCTCCTATGTGCAGCAAGAGGACATGCGGGAGGTTGTTGACATAACTTTGCTTAATGCCGAGATTGATCGAATCGTTGCCCATTCCGACGTGCTGCGGCGAGACATTGCCGCGATCGTCGCGGAGATTGAGGGGGAATAGAATATGGACGAACAAAAAATCGACAAAATCCTTAGAAACGCCAAGACGAGCATGGAGATTGAGGGCTTTGTTATTAATGAGGAGCTTGAAGAAATAGGGCGAAAAATTGTAACAGGCGAGTTGAATGTAACCGATTATGTTGCAAATTACATAGCCCAATACAAGCAAAAAGTGGCGGTGTAAGCGCATGAAGTATGAGTACGGTGGCGTAGAGTACGAGGGAAACGACTTTTATTGTTATCCGGAATCCAAAGTGCTTATGAACAAGCTGGATATTAGAGATAATGATGAATTACAGCAAGTTGAGCGTGATTTGTCATACCCAAAAATCACATATCTTGGAATAAATCCGATTAAAGGGGTCCTCGACCTGAAATATCTTCAAAAAATCCATAAATACGTTTTCGGAGATATCTACGGTTGGGCAGGGCATATACGCGGTGGAAAATTCTTCTCCAAAGGTGATACGCTTTTTTGTGTCGCTGATATGATTCCGGCTTATGCTGAAAATATCTTTGGAAAACTCCGCTCCGAAAAGTGGTTACGGGGTCTAGTTCGCACAGAGTTCATAGAGAGGCTTGCGTATTACATGGGTGAAATCAATGCTCTGCACCCCTTCCGCGAAGGCAATGGCAGGACACAGCGGATTTTCTTTGTGGAACTGGCGCGTCGGGCAAAGTACGAACTTGACTATAGCCAAGCCGAGCCTGACGAGTTGCTGGAAGCCGACATCGCGGCATATAACAAGGATTTTTATTTGCTTAAAGCGCTGCTGGATAAGATGCTGACAAAAATAGGCGGAGGTAGCGGTGATGACGAGGCTTGACGATGATTGGCGGCGTTTTGTACAGGAGCGCTTCGATGCAGATATTGCTATGCTTATTGCTGACGAAAAGCTGAAAGACGAGGAAGCCCGCCGCTTTATCGACATTGCATTCCGTGACGGTATCTTAAAGACTACGGGAACGGACATTGACAGAATAATGCCACCAGTATCACGCTTCAGCGGCGGCAACCGCGCCGAGAAGAAGCAGGGCATTATTGATAAGCTTTTAGTGCCTTAGCGATTCGTAACGCTAACAAAAAACAAGTTAATATCAATCGCTAAGGCACTAACGCCGCGCGAAGCGCGGTGCGCAGCGTAGCTGCGT
>JGI24702J35022_10000397_pt1 | contig 25854 bp, 19 predicted proteins | sample TergutTh196P4_FD_35022 | JGI IMG/M metagenome (IMG submission 35022)
AAAAAAAAAAACATAAAAAATGTCTTGTCTTTTTTTTGTCTTTTTTTTTTGTTGATCAAAGAATTTTTAGGAAGGTATTTTTTGTGGCAGAGAAGTCAAGATTGGGTGATGTATTAATACTCAAAAATATTATTACACCAGATATCCTTAATGCAGCTTTAGAAAAGCAACGAAGCGAGGGGACTAATGGTCGCAAGATCGGTAACATACTAGTTAGCGATTTTGGTATTGACCATAACGCAGTTTTTAGTACTCTAGCAGAGATTTTCGCTTTTCGTTCGATCACGATTGTTCCCTCCAAATTAGAACCTAGCAAAATCAAGCAAACCAAGGATATATTAGTTAAATTTAGTGATAATTTGAAAAAAGAGTTATTTTATAATAATATTCTCCCCTTTCAAATACTTGTTGGAGCTCGTAGTACCTTAATTGTATTGACGAGTGATGTAACGAATAAAGCCATCGAAAAGATTCCCCAACAAACCGAATTTAAGAGATATGAAATAATTTACTGCCAGAAAACCATTTTAGAAGACTTAATACAGATGGTAAATCCCGAGAAGAACGAATTCTTAAATATACTAGAAGAGATCGATTCCTCCCTGAATCTAGTTGCTCAAGAAGATACGGAAGTAGATGATGATGCCGCCAGCAATATGATTGACGAGGAAATGAATAAGAGTGTACTAGTAAATCTTTTTGAGGGTTGTTTGTTGGAGGCTGTTCGTCGTAAAGCTAGTGATATTCATATCATTCCCTTCAGAAAAAGTGGCGTAGAAATTCATTTTCGGATAGATTCTAAACTAAATTTATGGCATCGTCAAGAACATACATCACCAGAGGCTATGGCAGCAGTAGTAAAAGATAGAACTCAAGGAGTTGATCGTTTTGAAAGAGATACCTCGCAAGATGGTTTTGCACAAAGAATTATTGATCGTCACCTTATCCGTTTTCGAGTTTCCATAATGCCTATCACTTCTTCAGAATATGAAAGAAGATTTGAGAGTATTGTTATTCGTGTAATTGATGATCGTAATGTCATCACTGATCTTCGCTCACTTGGATTTCAAGAAAAAGCCGAAAAAGATATGTTACGTGCTCTTTCCTTTTCAACAGGGATGGTTTTAGTAACTGGTCCTACTGGTAGTGGAAAAAGTACAACATTAATGGCTGCTCTTTATCACGTGGCTGACCCGTCGAAAAATGTACTTACTGTTGAGGATCCGGTAGAATACATGATTAAAGCAGCGCGTCAAATAAAAATAAGTAATAAACTTCCTTTCGAAGATGCTATTCGGGGGATTCTCCGACATGATCCCGACATCGTCTTAGTGGGAGAGATTCGCGATAAGCTGACTGCGGACATTGCGGTAAAACTATCCAATACAGGTCACTTAACCCTTTCTACTCTTCATACCAATGATGCCGTAAGTACAGTTTCTCGTCTGTATAACATGGGGGTAGAAACATTTCTTTTAGCGAATGTTTTGAACATCATCGTAGCTCAAAGGTTAATTCGAAAACTATGTCCAGAATGTAAAATGCCTTTTCCAAAAGATAAGTATGCAGCCGCAATTGAATTTGGTATTTCTCCTGAAGACTTAGAAAATGGGCTTATTTTTGAACCGGGGCGAGGCTGTAAAAAATGCAATAAAGGTTATAAGGGGCGTACTAATATATGCGAAGCCTTATATTTTTCACCAGAAGTAAAAAAAGTAATTATCGAGTCAGCTTCAGCAATTGATGAGGATCATATTCGTCAAGTTGCGGAATCACAAGGGATGCTCTCTTTGAAACAATCTGGTATTCATCGGATGCGAGAAGGTATAACATCTTTGGAAGAAATCATTTATAGTACATCGGAGGGATAATGAATTTAGGGCAAATGCTCATGATCATTTTAGCAGTCGTACTTTTTTCGACTGTAATAATTACTATTTACAATAGTATCAGTTGGAGTACAGAATTAATTGAAAACGACATCTATTTAACTCAAGCCATTAAAATTGCAGATTATTATTTTCAAGATTTGGAAACGATGACCTTTACGCAAACGGTTAATTTTGATACTCTTTATGCTCATATTAATGCTGGACTTTTACCAGGCTCAAATTTACCCAATCCAATACCTAATTTTAATTTTGAGGTTGAGTTCAAATCAGAGTACACGGATGAAAAAGGTCAAGTTATTTTTGCGACTCCTCAGGATTTTCAAAAAGTGTATGTCAGTATAACAATGCATGCCCCAAAAGGGACTTATGTTTTTAGTTCTATTGGGGATGAGGATGCTGAAAAAGCATTTACTAAAGTTATCACCAAAAACTATTAACCCAAAGGAGAATAATTTATGTCTGCACTTTTAGATGTAATCATGTCAGTTATTGTAGGGGGTTTAATTGTGATCACAATTATCCTCACGATTGGAAATATTCAAGAAATGAATTATAATACTTCCCATATGCAAGATTTAAAGTTTTTGGGGAATAATTTGATAGAAGTTTTGGATGCACACTTTTTGGAATCTGTAGGAAGAAATATGGGGTCAGACCAAACAATTTTAGAGGCCACAAAATCAAGTTTTACTTTTAAAAGTAGACAAGAACCAGGCTCTGCTGACTCAACGGTGGTTATTTCCCTTGAACCTACTCCTGACGGTTTTCGCTTAGATATTCGGCAAGATGGTGTGCTAATGACTCACCCTAACCCGAGTTTTCTCTTAGAATCCGATGAAATTTTTTATTTTTTTGATGCCAATAAAGCAGAAACATACGACATAGATCAGATTAAAGGGGTTCAAGTAGAATTAAAATTTGTATCGAAAAATTTTAAAAATGAAAGCGGAAGCCTTAAATACCAATTATCCTTTGTGCGGTTTTTCCGTAATGTTTATATAAATGAGATGAATATTTAGGAAGGGAAGAGATGAATTTTGTTTGTCTATTATATTCCGTTCTCCTCTTAATGAATTAACAGATTTAATCTCTCATCAATAACGAAGCTTCAAATGAAACGTTTTTTTTCATTCTTGATTATTTTTTTTGCATTCATTTTTTCGATTTCCAGTTTTTGGCATCTTGAACAAGAATCAGATAGGGATTCTCCCGAAATAAACTTTCCCTCTCCCGAAATAATAGCCTTAAGAACAAGAATTGATAATATTTTAGAGCCATATCTAACTAAAGACTACCAAATCGGTTTAAAAGTAATTTCCTTGACCACTCCCCAGGTTTTATACTCTTACAATGATGAACAACCATTAACCCCAGCTTCGAATTTGAAACTTATTACTACTTCTGCTGCGTATAATCTACTAGGCAGTAATTTTATTTGGCAAACCGATATTTATGCTGATGATGATAATAATATTTACTTACAAGCCAGTGGGGATCCAACTTTTACAGCTAAGGGGCTTGAGTCTTTGTTTAAAGCAATGGCTGACTCCTTGCGCTACTACCGTTCCTCCAGGATTAGGGGAAATTTTTATGTTGACCAAGGCAGTTTTCATGATTCAGCAATAGGATATGGTTGGCGAACCTCTAATCTATCAAATACCTACAGTTCCAAACCTACAGCATTGGCTTTCGAAGAAAACTGTGCACAAGTAGTTATAAAACCAACAAAAATAAATTCTCCCCCAGTGATTGAAATATTTCCCGTGGATACTGGTTTTGAAATTGTGAATAAATCTTTGACAACACCTTGGAAAAAAGAACAAAATATTATTGTTGCTGTTGATTCATTAGCGAATAAGCTAGTCATTAGTGGTAGGATTTGGGAAAAAAGTAAGCCACAATGGCGATCTTTTGCTGTTCAAAAACCTGATCTTTATGCTTTATCCATTGTTGGAAAAAAACTCCAAGAACAGAAGATGATAATTGAAGGCGGAGTTCATTATACCTCTTTACGCGAGGAAGCCTACCAAGATCGTAAGTACCAAAAACTCTTTACGATTCAATCAGGATGTCTCCAAGAAGTTATCTCGGAGATCAACCAAAAAAGCAATAATTTTATGGCAAACCAGCTCTACTTAACCATTGGTCAAAAGGTAGGTTTAGCACCTCAGAGTCATATTTATATCAAGCAATTTTTAACGCAAAACAAGATTGACTCTACAAGTTTGACGATGTATGATGGTTCAGGTCTCTCTCGATACAATCAATGCAGTCCTGATTTATTAGTGCAGATATTAAAATTCATGGCTAATTCACCAGATTTCACTGGTTTTTATCAATCATTAGCAGTTACTGGTACGACTGGTACTTTGAAAGCCTTTAAAAATCCACTTTTAGCCAACAAAGTACATGCGAAAACAGGATATATTATTGGAGCAAGAGCTTTATCAGGGTATTTAATGACACAGGATGGTAATCTTCTCGCTTTTTCTTTTATGATCAATAAAGAGAAATCACAGCTTAATAATTTTTATGATCTAGCAGAGCAAATTTTACTAGAATTAGTATTGTTGGAAAAAGCAACGCAAGTTTATTAGTGAATAAACAAAGCATTAAAAAAACATAAGGAGAGTAATGGTATGGGATTCTTATTATCAAGAATTTTCTGGGGTGGATTATTAATCTTTTGGGGTATTATTTTAATTTTAGAAAAAGTGCTAAACACGCGCATCCCTTTTACGCGTTTCTTTTTTGCCTTTTTATTGATTTATTTTGGAGTATGCCTAATCCTAAAAATTAGTAACCCCAGAAAAGTAGTTATCAACAAAGATTTTCGCTTTGAAAATCCTTATAGGTCAAATTCTGATTATGAATACTCTGTTGTTTTTGGGAGTAATGTTATTGATTTATCTAAAACTTTAGCCAGTGAAAATCCTATAATAATCAACAGTGTATTTAGCTCAACCGACTTATATTTATCTCCAAAAGTAAGCTATAAAATAAATATTACTACCGTCTTTGGACAAACGAATTTTCCTCATAATAACACTATGTTCAATATCAGTTCAGACAGTATCATCATTGAGGGAGAAAATGTTGCAGAGCCGATAAATATTGAGATCAATACGGTTTTTGGAACAACAAACATCGTGGTGCAAGATGCAACAGAATGAGCTATTACAACTATAAAACAAATATAATCAATAAATTAAAGCACCTTGGTTTAAATTTAATCGATAATAAATCTATTGCTTTTGGGGAAATATTAATTTTACAGTCAGAGCAAATAAACCTAAAAATATCTTTATATTATAACAAAAAAAATCAATACAAATTTTTATTAAACAAAGTTGAACCAGAAAAATATCGCGAGCAAATTATCAATTTATTAGCGAATAACCAGGTTTTTAGCTTTTCCGTATCCGAAGAAGAACAACCGGTGGAGTATGATTTTTGGGCTGGTAGCGATGAATCGGGGAAAGGAGACTATTTTGGTCCTCTTGTTGTGGCTTGCTTTGCTTGCCATAAAACAGAAATCCCAAAATTGAGGAAATATGGGGTCAAAGATTCAAAACTGTTGACAGACGAGAAAATTATACTCCTTGCCGAAAAAATTTTTTTGGATTATCAAGGTTATTATCAGTACTTAACCATCATGCCGGAACAGTATAATAAATTATATCCCCAATTTTCTCAACATAAGCCTGGGTTAAACGAGATGTTAGCTTGGGCACACGCTAAAGTAATCACTGCTCTTTACCAAAAACACAAATTTCCCCAGGTGATCATTGATAAATTTGCCGATGAAAAATTAATTCAACATTTTGTTGGTAGTGATAATCACCTCCATTTAAAAATAATTACAAAAGCGGAAGCGGATACTGTTGTAGCTGTCGCATCAATTATTGCCAGATATTTATTTGTAAAGAAAATTGACGAATTATCAGAAAAATATCACATCCAAATAATAAAAGGAGCATCTCCACAAGTAAAACAGCTAAGAGATAGTATTGATCCTGAATTATTACCGGTCCTTGTTAAAATGCATTTTAAATAAGATAATGTTTATTTTCTCTCTTAAGTTTTCAATTGATTACTTTTGTTAAGCAATGTAAATTTTTGTTTATATTATGTATATAAAAGTTGTTCATAGTTATATTTTTGGTAGCAAGGGCCTCAGTTACTACGTATTCAAAGATGGTATTAGTTCTCAACCTTCGTAGTAAGAGATTTTATGCATTCCGCTATTTGCAATTAGGATCATTATCTGGTTGGTATTGAAGAAATAATACCTACCTTTTCATACACTTCTTGCATGACCTCTTCTGCTATTTTGTTAGCTTGAAGATTGCCAGTATGGATAATATCCCACACAAAATCTGGTTTAGCCAGGTTTTCTAAGTACTGTTGACGAATTGGGGCCAACTCTTGAACAATATTTTCTGTGAGCAATTTTTTGCATTGTAAACAACCTATTTCTGCATTTTTACAGCCATAATCCACATAGTCACACCCCGCTTGATCGGTAAATAGCTTGTGATAACTATATAAATTACACCTTTCAGGATTTCCTCGATCAGTTTTTCTCATCCTTGCAGTATCTGTAACCGCTACAGCAATCTTTTTTCCTATACTTTGTTCATCTTCATAAAGATAAATACAGTTATCCAATGATTTACCCATCTTATTGGAGCCGTCAAGACCCTTGATTCGAGATCCTTGACCTGAAATATTCTTTATTTCAGGAAAAGTCTCTCCAAAGCGGCTATTAAACCTTCTGAGAATTTCTCTGGCTAACTCTAAATGCGGTAATTGATCTTCGCCAACCGGAACTACCGTGGCTTTATAAAGCATAATATCTGCAGACATTAATACCGCATAATCGAGCAATCCCATATTAATATTATCTTCTTGTTGTTGCATTTTTTCTTTATATGTAGGAATTCTTTCTAACCAACTAACCGGGGTTAGGCAGTTTAAAATCCAACACAGTTCGGCATGATATTTTACTGACGATTGGACCATCAGGATGGATTTTGAAGGGTCAAGTCCACATGCTAAGTAATTACATGCAGCTTTAAAAACATTAAGCTTCAATGTTTGTGGATCATACTCATTAGTCATGGCGTGTAAATCGACAATGCTATAAACACAAGCATAGTCCTTCTGCAAAGCAATCCAATTCTTCATTGCTCCTAAATAGTTACCTAAATGTAGGTCACCTGTTGGTTTGATCCCACTAAAAACTCTCTGTTTCATTCTTGCTCCGCAAGTATTGTGGTATTAATTCTTTGTAATAATTCTTCGGCCCCAGCTTGCTCCTTAACGATCTGCAAAAAAAACAATTCTTCCTTAACTTTGAAGGGCATTATTTTATAGCTCTCCATACCAATTGATTGTAATGCTTTTATACCTTGATTCTCGTTGGCAACAAAAAGTTGAATCCGATTATTTGCAAATTTACGGATCAAAGTTTCTAAGTCTTCCGAAAAATCTCGATATACAGAAGAGTATTCATCAAGCTCTGCTCCATAAATAGTATTTTCTAAAACACCTATGGTTTGATTTCTTAAATCTTGAAGAGTATTAATCTCGCGTGAAAAATTATCTCGAGCAAATATTACGGTGGATTCAGAATAAATGACCTCATTGGGAAAATAAAAAAAATCTGCATAAAATTCTTTACTCTGCTGGTCAACGGCACCTAAAACAGCCTGAGCTTGTTGGGCTTCTATCATTTCCCATTTAGTTTCGGTACTGACAAAGTGATATGTTATGTTAAAACCTGCTTTAATCCCTAATTGGGAAAGGTGTTCAATGACAATTCCAACTGGTTTGTGATTCACTTCGTAATGATAAGGGGGATACGGTTCGCAAAGAACAACAATTTCCTCCGCATTTGCTGAAAAGGAAATATTAAGACAGATGGTAACTAACAACAGAAATAAAAAATATTGATCAATCCTTCCTAGTCGCAGATTATTCATCTTCATTATTTTGTTCCTCATCTAATTCAATACCAAAATATTCGTAATAACAGGTTTTTACTTGTTCAAGGTAACCTAATCTGTCTAAGTATTCTGGATCAAGTGAATCGAGAAAAAATTCTATTCCTTCTGAGCTATGTTTCTGGTTCAAAGCTTCTGTTATGTGAGTAATCATCAAGACTAAATTGCCTGTTCCGTTATAATCACTTGGTTTATGATGATATGCGACCGCTTCCACAATTTCCATTGGAAAACCCCACACGCAAAGAAAAAAAGCGCCTATCTCTGCATGCGTTGTTCCAATTAATTTTTTTTCCGCATCGCATTTTGATGCTTTTTCTATTTTTGATTGATGGGCAATTTTTTCCCAATCTTTTATTTTTTCGATAATGATCATTCGCCCAATATCATGGATGAATCCCGCTGTAAAAGCATCTTTTTGTAATGAAGAATCTAGCCCCAGAGCTTCAATGACATGTACAACATCATTCGCTACTTGATTACTGTGAGTTTCTAATTCTTTAAAATATTTTAATAGATGATTCCTACTTGACTCTTCTCCAAATAACCTGATATTCAAGATTAGAGCTCGAATAATATTAAGTCCTAAACTAATGACTGCGGTTTGGATATTGTTCACGCGCTTAATATTGCCAAAAATTGCCATATTTGCCATTTGTAAAACTTTCGTACTTAAAAATAAATCATTTTCGATGAGATCACTGATCAATTTTAGGGAAACATCAGGACGTTGAATCTGTTGTAATATCGCAACATCAGAAGATTTTAGATAACTTTTTGTGTCATATGAATTAACTATTTTGATTAAATCTTTGTTTTGCAAGAATACTCTAAGTTTATTTGCTCGTGCAAACATATCTTTTAAGCACATATTGATATTTTTTTTCTCGAAAATCATATGGACTAATTCATGAGTCGAAATGAGTAGGTTTTCGGACATTTTATCAGAAATAATGATCCGAATGATGTGAGGAAATTTGGTTTTCATGATCTTCATAACGATCTCATAATCTGCTTCCATCTGTTCGATCTCGTAAATCAAATAATCAATTATCTCAAAATTTACACTCTTCTGTAGTCGCTCAAAACTACTAAAGGAAAGTACCTCTACATCACTACCCAAGTTTTTCACATACTTGTTAATGTTATTCGCAACTGAAGAATCGCCAATAACGCACGCTAATTTTTTGTAATCAACCATATTTTCTCTCTCTTATATCTTCTCCATTTTATGCAAACAATCAGCAATTGGAGGTTAATTTTTTTCTATTTTGATAAAATTAAAGTAACCCGTGGGGGTATCCGATCCATATTCCACGCCTAGTTTGAGTACAACATCGACAGTTTCTGGATACCGATACTCATATTTCCCATCAATCATAGTTGAATCTATCTTTGTGTTATCAAATATATATTGCCTTATTATACAAGGACGCCAACCATTGGCTTCTATTCGATCATAAACCCAATCCTCATCATTATCTATTTGCGGTTTCATACCAAAATAAACTGTTTTGGTTAAACCTTTATGACGCATCAACATCGCTGTAAATTTATATTCTAACATGTTTTTTAATGTAACTGTTTGAGTAGCATAAAGTTGCTGTGTAGTATTGGAGGAAAGTCTTAGACCATCTGGAGTTATACTACTATCAACTTGCCCCATAGGAAAAAAATTCCAACCGTGGTACTGTTCGTCAAGTTTTTCTAAGTATACCTCTCTTAATAGCTTATCTCCCTTCCGCACATTATAAAGAGTCAGATATTCGGTCTTAAAATCTTCTTTTCGAAAAGAGATGGTATGGTTACCTTCTTCCTTAATATAAAATTTATACTCTCCATACCTATTCGTGCTCATGATAACATGAGGACCAACCATAACATGAACACCAGGTAAAGGAATCGCGGCAAAGATCATTTCTTCTGTGTACATAGTTTCGACAACCATCCCATATACAACAATGTTCTCGCGCTCTTTCTGTTTATCATTAGTAATGCAACTCACTAGTAATGATAAACAGAATAATACCAGACAAAAAAATAGTTTTTCTGTTTGATATACCCAATGGTGTCTTACTGATCGAAGAAAGAAAATCACTTTCGCAACCAATAAACTATTATTCGTCAAACTATTCTCCAGACCGGTGATTCATTTCCCTTACCTCTATATAACCGCTACGAGAAATCCTAATAGCATCGTTATTCAAAAAGAAGAAAACTTCTTGTTTTGAAATGTTGTTAGCATCAAAATAGTTAGATATTAAACCTTTATCCCCTCAGAGTAAAGTATTAAAAAAAAGGGAAAAAGCACACAGAAAATAGCTGAGTAGTAAGATTCTGTGTGCTTGAAATTGGGGCTAGTTTAGGCTGAGTAACATTTCTGGTTGAAAGAATTTATCTCCTTCGGTCATTTGGTAAACATTACCTTCATGAAGCATATTCCAAGAAGCATTTGTTTCATCGTAAAGAAATGAAAATTGCATTTCCGGATTTGTGATCCCGATAACATCAATTCTGTTTTTGGTAGCTACTAATTCATATTCCATGTCGTTATGAGAATAATATTGTCTTTCTATTTGACCTTCTGCCATGGCAAGTGGATTAGAACCTGTCCAAAATTCAATTAAATTCAAAATTACAGCATCAACGAATATTGCAATTCCGTACACAGGGACAATGTACATCGCCCACATAACAATCGTATTCACAAAATTGTTGCCCAATGAACCATTAAACTGATACAATTTTTTTGTTAAGGAAAAATTGCCAAAACAACCAGTCATGCTTAGTGTTAAAAGAGACACTAAGACAATTAATAAAATGAGTTTTTTCATTTTATACCTCTCCTTGTCGTGATTTTTATGTAATAATACATATTTCTTTTAATACAACATACCTAACATCACGCCAGCAATCACTGCTGAAGCAACTACGCCCGCCACATTAGGGGCGAGGGCATGCATTAATAAATAATTTGATTTATCATATTGTTGACCAACATTTTGGGCAACACGAGCCGCCATCGGGTTCGCAGAAACCCCCGCACCACCGATAATAGGGTTTATTTTTTCCTTTAAAAATAAATTCATGATCTTCGCCGTAATTACCCCAGAAGCAGTTGAAACGATAAAAGCGGTCATCCCTAAAAAGAAAATTATAATTGAATCTTTTCGTAAAAAAGCCAGGGCATTGGTGGTCGTACCAACAGAAAATCCTACTAATACTGTGCAAATATCGATGAGAGAGGTGCGGGCTGTTTGAGCAAGTCTTTCCGTTACACCACTCTCTTTTAGTAAATTACCAAAAAATAGCATCCCCAGCAAAACTGCTCCTCCCGGAGCTATGACGACGCATGAGATAAAAGCAATAATCGGGAAGAGTATTTTTTCTCTCTTCGAGACTAATCTTTGTGGTTTCATACGAATTAACCTTTCCTTGGGTGTTGTTAATAATTTGATCACTGGTGGTTGAAGTATAGGTACCAATGCCATATAAGAGTATGCAGATAAAGCAACTGTTCCAAGAATATGTGGTGCTAGTTTAGAAGTTAAATAAATAGTCGTAGGACCATCAGCTGAACCGATAATTGCTATCGAAGCAGCTTCTAAAATACTAAAACCTAATAAATTAGCTCCGATAAAGGTGGTAAATATTCCCATTTGTGCGCCAACTGCCACTAATACTGATTTCGGATTAGCTATTAAATTGGAAAAATCGGTCATTGCCCCTAGCCCCAAAAAAATTAAGGGAGGATAGATACCTTTCCGAACACCATAATATAATATATTTAATACTGAACCTTCGCTAGAGGCGCTTTGCATTAGTTCGTTCATCCCAGGCATGTTGGCGATCAACATACCAAAGGAGATAGGCAACAAGATGAGAGGTTCATAATTCTTTTTTACTGCCAAATACATAAAGGTCAGAGCAAATAATATCATTAATAGATTCTTATAATGAAAATATGCAAAACCAGTTGTATAAATAAAACTCGTCAAATCATTCAATAACACTTGCATTTATTACCTCAATTCTCTCCTTCCTTTCGCATGGTAAAATTTTTGTAACTTACTTTATCTGTCAAGTCTTTTTTTGATGAATTTTCAAAGTGATCTTTTATTTGTTAACGATTAGTTAATTCGCTATACTAAAACCAAAAACCCATTACTGAGTATCACCATCGAACCATGACGAATATGATCTCTTTATTCTAATACTTTTAGCATTGCTATTATTCTCTTGTAATGAGGTGATTGTACTAATATCGACTCATTACCGATAAGAATAAATTGTTCCCGCGCTCTAGAAATAGCAACATTTAGCTTTCTATCTACTTGCTGATCTGCTGTTAAAGATTGTAAATGCAAAAGGAATGATTCATGGGATATTGACGTGGAATATATAATAACTTCTCTTTCAGACCCTTGAAACCTTTCTACTGTGTCCACGGTTATTTTTCCTGCAAAGGGGAGAGGGGCTAGTTTTGCCAATACCAGATTAACTTGCATTCGCCAAGCACAAATAATACCGATAGTGTTTTCTGTAAACTGCTCTGCATAATGAAGATATATATCTTGGACTAGTTGCACTATTTTGGAGGCTTCTTCTAAACTTGAACGAGTTTGAGACCTCGTCATGGTGGGAAAAAAAAGCGTACGCCACTTTAAATGTTCTTTGCCAGATGGGAGATTAAAAACTGTTGTTTTAAGCCGTTGCCGAGCACTAGCGGCGAGTAATTTTCCCTGGTAAAAAGGATTGACTAAGTTGGCAATTTCTTCATGCATTCGATAATGTTCCGGTATCAAATCATAAGCTTGAACCCAACCCTTTTCCGAACACCGGCGATATAACCTTTCAAAAAGAGATTCTTTAAAAGAAAATAACCCAATAAGTGCTGAGAGATCAGCAGGCACTATCTCCTTGTTTTGCAGAGTTATCGCTGGTAATTGAAAATGATCTCCCAAGAGTATAAACTTAGTAAAATGAGGAATAATCCCGATTAATTGGCTTTCTAACAGCTGAGATGCTTCATCAATGATGAGTAATTCGGGAAGGATATATTGCTGCAAAAATATTCCTTCATACTGATAATTGGCAACTGTTGACACAAAAAGAGGAGTATTCTTGATGTGTTCTTTCATCTTTATCATTTGTGGAAAAAAATTTGCTAGCTTAGGATGAGTACTGGCTTGTTGCTGCTGATCAACACAATTCATCTGGAGGGAAGAAAGATGATATTCATCACTTTTTTGGGTGCCTAATAAAATATATGTCAGTTCATGTTCACGCAACCTTTGGCAAATTTCCTCCACAGCCCGATTTGTAAAAGCTAGTATAACAATCTGTCCCCGGGATGAAAATGATCTGCTCGTACCCTTCTTAGGAGACCTTGCCGCAGAAATGAAATTGTTTGTTTTTAAATGTTGTTTGACGATGGCAATTAAATATTTCGAGGTTTTACCTGTGCCAGGGGGACCCTGTATTAGTAAATAATCTTTCATTTTTGCAGCTTTTAGCAATACTCTCTCTAATGTTGTTGTAGCTCTTTCATCCTTTGTTGTATAATCTGATTGCGGTTCTTTAATACCCCAGAAAATATCTCTTTTGGCGGGGGAAGTCCCAAAAAAAGTCATCATTGAGGAAATGATGTTTAAACGGCTAGATTCCATTATATCTCTTTCTGCAGCATAAAAGTCAATCTGCTTTAAGCTAGCTAAAGTGGTTAACTCATTGCGAAACTGTACTATCATTTGGAATTCGTCAATCTCTTTTAAAATTGCTTTATAAATGGGAACTGAGAATGTTCGAGAAGAATTCTCCACCATGGGATAGATCACTAGTAAATCACCTGTACGGAACCCTCCGGGGGCGTTTGATGTTTGAAATTCAAAAGTAAACAAATGCCCATTCTGCTTCTTGATTACTAAGTTCGGAAGTATTATTTGAAGTTCAATCTTTTCTTGTTTACTCAGCAACCACAGGGATGAAAAACCATGGCGCAGGGAGTTTACTTCATCAAGATAACCGATTTTTTCGGTAACCATTTCTTGGATTACGAAGGAACTTATGACCTTCCAGTATTTTTTCTCGTAAGACCGAAGACTGTTATATAAACTAGTATATGTTTGTATATCTGCTTTGTGATAAGAAGGAATTACCGATGAATCCATTTTTTTTATGATCTGGTCGAGGCTTATTTTTTGTCTGCCAATTTGTAAAGTATAATACACAATCCAATTACGACACATTATTATCTGCCGAATACTCAACGCAGAAAAAGGTACATTTCGCAAAGGTTCTTTTTTTGCTTTGGAATATAGAACCATACTCGTCCCTGTTCTTTGGAATCCATATGTGGAATGTAGAAGGAGATTATAACCCATGATTTGAGCAAAATGATTCGCCCATTGTTGATATTGGGGTGGGGTACCAGATTTTAATTCACAAATAGACTTATGATTAGAGTCTAAAGAATCCTCAAATAATGCATCTAAACGACCTTGTAACCCAAAATCGGGAGCTATAAATGAAGGCTCAAGTAATACTTTTCGATGCTCCAAAAACTGAATCGATTGTTTTATATTTGGCAAGTGCAAATCATTTATTTCCTTAAGCATTTCCGAAAACTGGGATGGTGTAAAATCAAGTATTTTAAGGAGATGATCTTGGCAAAGGCTTTCCAAGATCGACTCTAAATCAATATCCTTTTGGGTTAGAAGAGCATCAAAAAGATAATTGATGAAATTACCCTTAAATATTGGGAGACTAAAGTCTTTTTGGCGTAAATATTTAAAAAAATATAACTCTGGAACAATAGCTCCCTTTTGAAAACATTCCGCTATTGAGGTAATATCAACTAAATAATCTGGTTCTAAGACAAATGTAGTCTCTTTCGTCTGGAAATAGTATCCTTTTGCTGACCAAGCCAAATGATAAAATATTATTTTCGGGAAAGCCATGTTTATACAGTCTCCAAGCCAATCGTTGAGCAGATTATATTCTTGGTGGAAAGAAGGAGGATCCTTTTCTAACCAGAGATAAACAAAAAGATCATTGCCTTCTTCAGTGATTACGGTCAGTTTATAGAGTGGAAAACCATGCTTAGTTTTCATTTCCTCGCTTGTTTTTCCATAGCATTCTAGTTTTTCACAGTAAAACTCATTGGTAGCTTGTTTAGACAAAAAAAAGTCTTGTATTTCGCGCTCCTGAGATGGGGTCACCAGAGTTATTGATTCCATATTTGAATATTCTAAGGATCCCTGATTGATAAAGCGATAATTATTGTAAATCACTTGCAACATAAAAAGAGCAAGGAGATGATCTAATTCTCTTAGATGATATTCCTGATGCAATAGTTTATCATGGATATTAAAAAATATTGATCCCAGTTTTTTCAAAGTCATAGGAGTTAAACTATATGCTTGCTGATTAATAAAGGCTTGTGACAAAGGAAAGATCTCTATAAGATATAAAAAACGCGACCTCACCGTTGTAAAAACTGGCGGTCGATCTGCTAGAATATTGTGTAACAACAAGTCTATGTTGTTATAGCACTCCATAAAAACCTGCGGAACTTCGGCTTGAAGGTTGATTAAAGAATGTAGTTTTGTTAAGTTAGGTGGCTCTATGGGCTTAATTCTCCACTTGGATTATTTCAATATCATAAATTACATATGCTCCAGGCTCTATTAATTCCATACCCACTTCTCCAAAAGCAAGGCTATCGGGAAATACAAATTCATAGCGATCTCCTTCATGCATCAATTGAAGTCCAATTTCCCAACCTCGAAAGACTTCTGCAACAGATATGGTCAGTGGTTCGTTTCTGAGACGTGAAGAATCAAATGTTTCTCCATTAATCAATTTACCAGTATAGTGTAGAGTTACTTTGCTTTCTACACTAACTTTTTTGCCCTTGCCTCTGGATAAAATTTTGTATTGTAAACCAGATTCATGTATGAAAACTTCTGGATTACTCGCATTATTAAGCATGTATTCTCGCCCTGCATTCTGGTTTTTCAAAGTTATAAACTCATTTTCCTGACTATAGTTTGCTGTGATCACCTCTTGAAAACGGTCGATTAGTTTCATTATCTGCTCCTCGGTAAGTAAACTGAAGCTGGCCTCTTGCGAATTGATCATGCCCTGGTAAATCAGATGAAAATTAAAGTCAAAAGGGGCTTCCGCAAAATCTACTCCGTAAAGATAACCAAGAGCATAGCTTAAGCTATCTGGGAAGGAAGCTAATTTAACCTTGCGAGCTTGATGTTCCCGATGACAAGTGGAAAAAATAATCCCTAAACTGATGGTAAGGATCATAATCATTAACATTTTTTTCATTTATTTCTCCTTTGTTTATATATGTCTAAGACCGCCGCGGACACTCAATATGAGTAGAGTTTAGATGATCACCACTCCAGACCTGCCGTAAGCTTAGAAGACAGTTATTTTAAAATATTTACGGGGATTTTTTTTCACATCGGTAAGAAGGCTATCAAGCTTAACCGAAGACCGGAGCAAATTTTCATAAAGTTCTCCATCTGTAAAAAACTTATCAAAATTACTATCTTCATGGTTCATTTTATCTTGCCAATCGCTGACTAAATCCACAGTGTGTATAAGTAAACTATCTATGCGTGTAAACGTTGTACTAATATTTTCAGTATTATTTTCGATTAATCTGCTTATGCTAGCACTCGTCCTTTTTAGCTCGGTGAATGTTTCTAATAAATCACTCTGGTTCAGTTCGGTAATCATTTTATTAAGGCTAGTAAGTCCATTATCAACTCCGATTACGATTTTTTCAATTTTTTGAGTTACTTCTTCTTTGTTTCCTAATAATGCTAAAAAACTTTCTAATTGATCGAATAAAAGGTTTAAATTAGCAATTAAATCAACTAAACCAGGAATGTTTTGCCCGATATAAACCTCATCAGGACTTACATTTTCTAAACTGTGACCAGGCATTATTTCAAGGCATTTTGAGCCCATCATGTCTTTATCTTTGATGAAGAACTGTGCTTTTTTATCAATAGGTACCGATTTTTCGATTAATAAAAAAACTAATACTCCATCATTTCTCATTTGAAACCCATTTATTTTACCAACTCGCACCCCACGAAAAAAAACGGTATTTCCCTTTTCTAAATTTCCGACTTCCTCAAAAAGTACTTGTATCGTAGTAAACTGTCTCCCGATAAACCAGTCTCCTAACCAACTATAAGCAAAAAAGAGGATCGCTAAACAAATTAAGATAAAGAATCCTACTTTTACCTGAGTTTCTTGGAGATTCTTATAAAAATGTGACATAGTAGACCTCCTTTTACTCTTTGTAATTATCCTTTATGTCCTGGATTTTTTGGTTCTCATAGTCATAACTCTCAAATCTGTTATCGAGCTTGAAGAGCCAAAGATTAATCAAAATAATAAATTGCTTGAATAGGATTTATCCCAGCTGCTTTTAAAGCTGGATAAAAACCAGATAAAAAACCAATCACCAAGGCAAAAGCAAAACCAATATAAACACTGAGCATCGACATGGGGACCGGAATTTTTATCGCTAATCCTAAACCCCAGGTGAGGAAAGAACCAAGAATTATTCCAATGATTGCCGCCATAAAGGATAAGCTGAGTGCTTCGGTGATAAAATAAAAAAAAATGTCAAAATCTCTTGCCCCCACAGACTTTCTAATTCCTATTTCGGTCATTCTTTCGTTGATCGAAATGAGCAAAGTAGAAAATAATCCAATACCACCAACAACAAGGGCAATAGTTGCGATTGCTAGAAGAGTGATCGACCATTTTTTCATCATGCTGTCAAATTCTGATTTAAACTGGAGTACCTGCGCACCAACATCTTGAAAATTAAAATCTCTTTCCATATTCTTTTGGGAAAGCAAAGTCTGGGTAATTTGGTTCTTCATATGATTTACCTTTTCCCAGTTAGAAGCTTGAAAACTGATGTAATCAATAGCCATATTTGTACGATAATAGGTTGCACCTGTTTTTAAAGGGATATATACTGCTTGGAGATTCCACCTTCGCTCCCAAGTATTCATATTCAATATGGCGTTGGCATTGAGGGGATCTTCATCTAAAATGCCAATGACTCGATAACGGTGTTGACCAAAAGAAAATATCTGATCTAAGGGATTTTCCCCTTGATTATATGTTACCGCAAAAGTGGGACCAACTATCGCCACTTTTGCCGCCCGACTCATCTCAAAATGATTGAAAAAACGTCCCTCTTTCAAAGGAAAAGTCTGAGCAGTAAAATAATCGCGATCAACAGCTTTGATTCTGTTCCATTCGTTATCTGGGGTCATATACCAGTTTTCGACTAGGCCATACAGATACTGATAATCTACTTCCTGCTTCAATACTTCGTAATCTGTATATGTTAGTGGTTTTGATCTTCTACTAGCTGTGCGGTATCCACGCATCAGCCCAAAACCGCGCCCAAATCGGCTCCGATTACCATCTCCAGCTGATACTACAAGGGTATTATCCCAACCCATTCCTGACATTTTCTCGTCAATGAGCATCTTTAAACCATTCACAGAGGAAAACATTGTAACTACAGATGTAACACCAATGATAATTCCTAACAATGTCAAAAATGAACGAAATTTATGGTTAAAGATCGTTTGAAAACTAGAGAGAAGAGCATCCCAAAAGTGCAAAAAAACCACCTTTCCCTAGCTCGGTTTTGTATTAGAAGTATACTTACAAGACGGATAGTTCGAACAAGCGTAAAATATTCCCTTTTTACCTTTTTTTTGAATAATCTCACCTTTCTGACACTCCGGACATTGAACCTTAGTGGGGAGAGGTTTGATATTTTTACAAGTTGGATAACCTGTACAACCTAAGAATTCTCCGTATCTTCCGCTTTTAATTGCCATATCCGCTCCACATTTTTCGCATTTTTCGTTCGTTGTGAGAGTTTCTTTGATAACTACTTTTCCGTCGGAATCATAAATAAAATTGAGAGCATTTTTACACTTTGGATAGTTGGAACACGCGAGAAATTCGGAGCCTTTTTTAGTTTTCTTGATGACCATTGAACCATGGCACTTCTCGCAAAGAATCCCCGTTGCTTGAGGAATTGCAGTTTGCGTTACAACAATACGACCAACCTCATCTCTTGTAAAATTGAGTATATTTTTACACTGTGGATAGTTTGAACAACCTAAAAACTGACTACCTTTATGTAGTTTAATGACCATATGAGCCTGACATTTTGGACAATTAACGTCGGTAACCTGGGAAATCTCTTTTTTAGAATCTGCCATATTTACTTGCTCCATCAGTTTTTTTATTTCTTGGTAGTATTCTCCTAAAAGGTGTTGCCAAATTTGTTTACCATACTCGATATCATCAAGTTTAGTTTCCATTTCCGCTGTAAAGGTAACATTAAATAACTGACCAAAATTATATACTAAAAAACGATTTACCGCATGACCTAGATCCGTGGGATAATACTTCTTTTCTTTGATCACCACATATTTACGGTCAACAATCGTATTCGTGATTGAAGCATATGTCGAGGGACGACCAATACCTTTGGCTTCCAAATCCTTTATTAATTGGGCTTCGGTATAATAAGAAGGGGGTTTAGTAAAATGTTGTTTACATTCAAGTTTAGATTTTTCTAAGAGATCATGGATCTGGTAATCCGGATGGATTACTTCACCAAGAGACACATTAAGGTGAGGATAAATCTCATAAAAACCCTTCTCTAAAAACACTGAACCAGCTGCTTTAAAAAGTCCCTTGCCACAACCTATCTCCAAGGCAATTGTCGATAATTGAATAGGGATCATCTGGGTTGCCACAAACCGGTTCCAGATTAATTCGTAAAGCTTATATTGATCATTGTTTAAATAGCCCTTTATACTCTCGGGAAAACGATGAGGATAAGTCGGACGAATAGCTTCATGGGCATCCTGTGCGGCATTTTTATTTTTATATGTACGTATAGTGGGATGTAGTTTATGAGATCCATATTTTTCGTTAATTAAGGTACGCACCGATGAAATGGCTTCCTCGGCAATCCGTAGAGAATCTGTTCTCATATAGGTGATTAAACCTATTGTTTCTCCACCCATTTCTAAGCCTTCATAAAGCTGTTGGGCAATCATCATGGTTTTTTTTCCCGTAAAATTCAAAATTTTCGACGCGTCTTGTTGTAGTGTACTAGTGATAAAAGATGGTGGAGGTTGGATATATCGTTCGGTTTGTTTATAAGAAGTTATTTTAGGTGTGTGAGCATGCAATTCTTCTGCTATTTTTTGCGTCTCTTGTTCATTTTTTAGCTCGATTTTTTCGGTGGCATATTGATGTAATACCGCTTTGAAAGGAGATAAGTGCCCTTTCCAAAAATTTGTTTCGATGCTCCAATATTCCTCAGGAATAAAAGCTTTTATTTTATCATCGATTTCGCAGATCAATCGTAAAGCCACAGACTGAACACGACCCGCTGAAAGAGAACCATCATTTAATAATTTCCACAGTAATGGACTTATTTTAAACCCCACGATCCGGTCCAAAAGCCGTCTGGCTTGTTGAGCATCAACCTTATTAATGTCGACATGGGAGGGATTCTGGAGAGCTTCTTGAATTGCTTTCTGGGTGATTTCGTTAAACACTATACGATGAACTGGTTTGCCTTTGATCTCCTTTTCCAGAACTTGAGCTAAATGCCATGCAATAGCTTCGCCTTCACGGTCATGATCAGACGCTAAATAAATTGACTCGGATGACTTGGCACTCTCTTTTAAATCGGCGATAATTTTTTTTTTCCCGCTATCCACGACATATGTGGGTGTAAAATTATTTTCCAAATCAATTCCCATTCCCTTTTCGGGTAAATCGCGGACATGCCCCATGGAGGCTTTAACGATAAAATTGTTGTGTAAATATTTAGTGATAGTTTTCGCTTTAGCTGGTGATTCTACTATGATGAGAGGTTTTCCCATTCTGTCTATCCTCTTTTTTTTTCATAAAATATTCTTTCAATCCAATTTTATAATGATGATTTTTTTGTCAATAGCAATTTTGGGGTTGCTTATCGTCTTTCTGTTTGAAATTCGTAGCTAAACTTTCCAATCGTCATCGTGCCCATCAGAAATTACTGCTCCCCCCAAAAAAATAAACATCAAGATAAAAAGACCCAGAAAAAATAATGTTTCATTTTAAACGAGGAATAGTATAAGGTTAAAGTCACTAACAACAAAAGTCAAATAGTTGCGTAATGCATTGATATAACAAGTAAATATCTGCTTTATATACCAACCTACGATGTAGATAGATCAAGGTTATATAGCTCGGAAATATCAGTAATAATTTCCATATATTTTTTTTTTTTTTGCAGGAAATTCCTTTTATTTTTGTTATCTGAAGAAGAGGCTAACTCATCATAGTATTTTTGGTCTGCTGGGTATAGTCCTTAATTTGGCATGTTCCTATTATCATCATGCCGAAAATTATTGTGCGAATCTCATCTGGATAGAGGAAAAAATGCGATGTCATAATCAATTAATCGAAGCCTATATCAACAAGGAGTTGAACCAAGAGCAAACTACCAAGGTGGAAAACCACCTCAAAAATTGTGTTTCTTGTTATCGTAAACTACAACTATTAATAGAAATAAACCTTCTCCTTACTAATTGCCCTATCCATGATGTCAGTGCTCCAGTTCTTTCGCGTATAGCTAAAATCCCGTTTCAAACAACAAAAAAATGGACTCTCTTTCATTTACTCCCCAAACAATTAGCCCTAACTGCTTGTGTAATGGTGTTTGCGCTTTGTATTGGAATTTTTACTAATCAATTAATAATGCTTAACCCACCTAGCGAATATTCACAGTATGATGATTTATTCAATGAAATGAGTTTGATTAGTTTTCTCGATCCTTAGCTCCTTACAGACTAGATTATCATCACCATGATTTCCATGAAACTATCGCCTCTAAGGTAGCAACAGTTTCCCGCTGTTGATTTTTCTGCTATAAATGTCTAATCAATATTTTATAACGTTTAGAAATCTAAAAAATACATTTTTTTTCCCCTTCATTATTGCCAATGGCGAAAAGCTGTTATTACCGATAACTCTCAACCTACTCACTATTTTGAGTATTTCCACTATCCAGAGTCTGTCGCCTAGTGATGTAGCAACGGCATATTGTCGTTGCATCAAAACCTACCGATGACTAATAAAAATCTATAACAGTATGTATTACAACAAGAAACATATTTATCACATCTTTAAATATCAACGGCAAGATGCCGTTGATACCCATAAAATTTCACTCTGCGACAGCCTCATACATTAACTAATATTGTTCCTCATTTAAAATGTAACTAGAACTTTCTTCGTCATTGCGAGGAACGAAGCAATCGAGACCATAAATACACCGTCGGTTGGGAAGCCAACGCTACTTTTTTTAGCGAGGAATAGTATAATATCATAACGGCGCTTTCCAATCTCCATTGTGGCAAGCGGAGATTGCCACTATATTTTATGTCAAGTGGAAATGCTATCATATAGCATCGAATAGCCATTGTGAGGAATAGTATAAGCCATCGAGTTAGCCTGGAGATGTTCTTTTTAGTAAGGAATAGGTTCACTATGTGATAGCCAGATAATGTACTTCCTTAATTGTGACATCTCTCTTATGTGAAGATGGTTGATAGATTCTATACCGCAACCTTTGAATAAAAAATGATTATACATGTCTTTATCTTTTATAAATACTTGCTATTCAATTATTTTAAATAATCTTCTCTTGCTGAATACTTAGTCGATATCGGTTTACTTCGTTAAATACGCGTTGGATTGCTTGTTCAGTAATTTCTCCTAAAATATAGTCAAAACTTAGTTTTCGATACCAAGTTAATTGCCTTTTAGCATAATTCCGTGAGTGTTGAGCTGCTAAAGAAATACATAAAGGTAGCTGATCGAATCTTTGATTATGAATCATGGCTATAAATTCTTGGTAACCAACACTTGTTAATCCATAATCATTACCACTATATCCCATTGCTAAAATACTCTCAATTTCTTTAATTAAACCTTTTTCAACCATTTTCTGTAGGCGCAGATTAATCCTGGAATACAATTCTTGTCTTTCCGGTGCCAGATAGATTCGGAAAGGACGGTATGCTTGAAATGTACACTGGTTTTCCCAGAATTTCGAGAGCGGCTGCTGGAAAGCAAACCAAACTTCTAAGCCTCTTTGAATTCTTTGTTTGTCTGTTGGATTGATCATCTGAGCAAATTTTCGGTCCACTGTTTGTAAATAGTCATAACCAGCTTGCCAACCGTGGGATGTAAGAAATTCACTCGTTACCTGCTTATGTGTTGTTTTCACAGGCGGAATAGGCGCCAAACCAGTCAGTAGACTCTTTATATACAACATGGTGCCCCCACACACAATAGGAATTTTTCCTCGGTGAGAAATAGTTTGTATGAGATGCTGGGTATCGTGTACGAAATCTCCTGCACTATATTTCTGATCTGGAAGAATAATATCTATTAAATGGTGTTTAATTTCCGCGCGTTCTTCCGGAGATGGTTTTGCTGTACCAATATTTAAAAACTGATATATTTGTCGTGAATCAGCGGAAATTATCTCTGTTGCTAGTTTTTTGGCAAGGGCAAAAGCGAGCTCCGATTTTCCGGAAGCCGTTGGGCCTTCAATCGTAATCAACGGGTAAAGAGATTGTGAGTCCAAAACTAAAGAATCCTTTTGAACATTTTCTCGAAATCCGTTAGTGTCATTTTAAAGATTAAGGGACGTCCATGTGGGCAATGAAAAGGAAATTCGCAATTAAATAATTCTTTGATTAGCTCATGCATCTCTTTTTTACTCAGCTTTTTTCCAGCTTTTAGCGAGGCTTTGCAAGCAATAGAAGCCGCTGAAGCAAGACGAAAATCTTTCTTTTCTGCGAGTTCTGCTTCGATTTGGTGGAGAATATCAATAAAAATATTACCTCCATCCCAGCATTCTAATTCTGCCGGGATTTCATCAATAACTAATGAATTACCGCTAAAAGATTTTATCGTGAATCCTATGTTATCCAATGTTTCATAGTTTGTTTGGAGTAGCTCAACGATATTCTCTGCTAAATAGGTGGGTAAGTCAATCACTAAAGGAAAGATTAGTTTTTGCTTATTAGGTTTTTTGGCATGTATATTTTGGAGCAATTTTTCATAGATGATTCTTTCGTGTGCGGCATGTTGATCTAGAACGATCAAACCATCATCAACTTGGATGAATATATAGGTATTATGCAGCTGCCACAAAGGAACAGAGTCTTCTTGTAGGGTTTTAAAAATCTGTGCCCCTTCTGAATCTGTCGAGACTATCATTGTTTGTTCCGTTGATTGAGATAAAGAAGGCTGGTGAAGAAAATTTTCCCAAGCTTTTAACAATTGTGGCGTATTAGGTTTAGGTTCTAAATTTTTGCTCCCCCCTAGATGATCGGTATTTTTTCTTTTTACGAAACTAGTGGTGGAATTTATACCCATTTGGGTTGGTAAAATTCCTTTGACTGATGTTTGATTCATCAGTTCCGTCGCCATAATTTCCTCTTTAGAGGAAAGAGGAGTTGCTAGAGGCAGAACTGATAATCTATGTTTTACTTCCTCATATTTTTGCTGGTCATGGTGCTGAAGAGTTGTGTATACTGCTTCTTTAACGAGTTGATAGATAGCACCTTGATTCCGAAAACGAATCTCAGTTTTAGCCGGATGAACATTAACATCAATTTCTTCTGGTTCGATCTCGATGAATAGAATGTAATCAGGAACTTTTCCCCCTTCAAAAAAACGATACTTTTTCAGAAAAGGTTCATAACCAGCCCGAAGTGCCGAAAAAACAGTTTTGTCGTTTATATATCGGCGGTTGATAAAAAGATAATGGACGTCCATGAGGTCTGGAACCTTCCCCGGAACAATATCTTGTAAATATCCGTATATACGACATAGTTCTGTCTCCTTTTGCAAGAAAAGATAATTCTGGTGGTGAAACAAGGTGCCAAAAATTGCTAAAAGTCTATTTTCTAGTGTTTCCGCCCCAGGATAGTTTATTTTTTCTTTCTGGTTATGGTATAAAACAAAGCTGATCTGAGGAAAAAGAACTGATTGATAGTGGATATAGTTTAAAATGTGTTTATATTCAACTGCTTCTGATTTTAAAAATTTTCGTCGGGCTGGAACATTATAAAAAATCCTCTTCACTATGATCGTTGTTCCCTGATTTGCTGCTATTTTTTGCATGTTTTCTAATTTACCATAACGAAAGCTTAGCTCAGTTGCTGTTGATTCCTCTGCTGTGCGGGTGGTGATTTGGAAATCGCAAATGGAAGCAATACTAGGTAAAGCTTCACCCCGAAACCCCATTGTATTAATATGGGTAATGTCATCAGCACTGCGGATTTTACTCGTCGCGTGTCGTTCTAAAGCTAAAAAAGCATCTTCTTCGTTCATTCCACAACCATTGTCAGAAATTTGTATTAATTCTCTTCCTCCATTCATAATGCGAACAATAATTGTAGTTGCTCCCGCATCAATCGCATTTTCAATACATTCTTTCACCACAGAAGCCGGTCTTTCGATAACTTCCCCAGCTGCAATTTTATTTGCTACTTCATCAGATAATATTCGTATTTTATTCATTTCTCTTAAACCTAACCTACTCCCACTTTTTTCTATAACCTACTCTATGTCAACTGTTTTTTTTCCTCTTCAGGAATCATATTAGCCTGCCTTCCTAAACACATAACTATAATCTTTCACACATAGAGGTTGTCGTATAATGATGTAGCAACGGCTTCTTACCGTTGTTATTTGCAGATGTGATCAATATGTTTCTTGTGGCAATACATAAGGTTATAGATTTTTATTCATCATCGAGAGGCTTTGATTCAACGGCAAGATGCCGTTGCTAC
>JGI24702J35022_10000398_pt1 | contig 25852 bp, 26 predicted proteins | sample TergutTh196P4_FD_35022 | JGI IMG/M metagenome (IMG submission 35022)
GCCGTGTAGTGCCAAACTACTAAACACATTGCCCTATCTGGGCGCACGCATTCGGACTTTGTGGCGCGGAACGCGATGCTGTGAAGCCGCTGTGTGAACTCCCGTTCCATGCTCCGCTTCATCACGGGCGTGTGCTGCCCGTAGCCGGTCATCTCGAAGTAGCGGTTGCGGAAGCTGTAAAAGCTCCTGCCGAAAATCTGATCATTCAGGAATTTGTACTGCGAGAAAATGTCCAGGGCCTTGTTGGTCACGGGTGTGCCCGTGAGCAGCATCTTGTAGCGGGCCTGCCCGCCGAGCCGATGCATGGCCTTGCTGGCGTTGGTGCTGTGGGTCTTGATTTTGTGGCCCTCGTCGCAGACCACCAGGTCGGGCCGCCAGACTTTGATCTGCTCCTCTATACGCCAGGCCGATTCGTAGTTGACCACAGCGACTTGCAGCAATCCCGCGCCGGTCATGGCCCGGAGGGTGTCCGCCTTCTTCGCGCCGGAGCCGCTGAGGACAGCGAGGTTGTAGCGGTAGTCCGCGAACTTGGCGAATTCCTCCCGCCACACGCCCACGATGGACAGCGGGGCGACAATGAGCACACGCTTAATCTGGCCCGTCAGCCATAACGCTCCCGCGATGGCGATGGTCGTCAGCGTCTTGCCGGTGCCCATTTCCATGAGCAGGGCCGCGCCGGGAGAGGCATCCTCCGTGAACAGGCGGTAGCAGAACTCATAGGCGCTCTGCTGGTGCGCGTAGGGGGCCGCGCGGATGGGCATTGATATCTGCTGTTTAGGTACGGTTTCCATCAGGCTCGCCTCCCTCCTTCTCAATCTCGCTGATGGTGAGGGTCTGGACGCTCTCGCCGGGGAGGATGATCATCAACTGCCGCTTGTTACCAAAAAGAATCCGGAGAAATTTTTCTCGCAGATTTATGCGGCGGCAGCGCACGATCTCAACCTGCGGCGTCTTGGGGGAAATGCCGATTCTGACTGTGTGGCGCATAGCCAACAACTCCTTTCCGAAGGCTGAATTATTGGTGCCTTCAATATAAAGCCTCGGGAAAGGAAAAACCGAAGCCCCCTATTGCAGATTTTTTTGCAGGCGGCGATATATTTTTTGAGCCGATCACGGATCGCTGCCTCTGTAACACCCTGCTCCTCCGCGACGCGTATGACTTTTTCATCGAGAAAATAAATGCGGTGAATTAGCTCCTGTTGTCCAGGGTTGAGCATGGAAAGTGAGGCTCGCAGTCTTTCTCCGTCTTCGCGGCGAATAAGGTCGCCTAGGATGTCTGTGCCATCTTCAAACCACTTGCCCTCGTAATTCGCGTCTTCCAGAGGAACAGGACGGCGGCGACTGTGTTTGCGATTATTGTTTTTCTCGTCCCCGTCCAGTTCGAGGATCACCGATCCCCATTCCTCGGGAATTTCGATTTCAGCTGCTTCGTCATTGACGAAATGGTAGGTGAACTTCATGATTGCTCCTTTCAGTTGGGCTGAAAAGAGCCTTCAAATAGCCAATACGCCGATAATAAAAAAGAGCCTGACAAATAGCGGTTCGGCTACTTGTCAGGCTCTTATATCAGCGTATTGGCTCTGTACAAAGTGGATTATTTAGTTTATGATGGCCCGGCGTGGGTGGTCGCTCATGTGGCTCCTATTTCGCTCGGGGCAGGCGGTTCCGCGACGCAGGTGCTTTGCACTTCCTGCGGGACGAATTGCAGTCGAATGACGTTCTTGCACTGCGGACATTTGATTCGCATCTTCCCGATAAGATACTGGTCTATGTCAAACAGGCGCTTTTTGCAAACCGGGCATTTGGTTTTTTGCTCCATTCTACTCCTCCTCCGGCACTTCTTCCGGGATTTTCAGGCGAAACTGATGCACCTTTTGATTTGGCGTGGGCTGAAACGCAAGCGTCCCCTCCTTCAAACTCAGCATTTCCTCTATGTCTGTAGGGTTGAGGATGATACCCTTCTGCCTAAGCACGGCTCGCAAGCTCGCTGGCGTTAGCAATTTCTTTTCGAAGAGCAATTCCACAGCGCCTTGTAATAGCGTGCTCTTAGGCTTATATATTTGATCGTCCGGCTCCCCAGCGCTGGAGCGCCAGCCATTTTTGGACATCTGCCGCATCAGGTACTGATACTGACTTATTGTGATTGCCTCCAGCTGGTGCGCTCGGTATACCATTGCCTGAATTGATACGTTCCACTTCTTCTTCAAGTGGCGATAAAATTCTAGGTCGGTCGGGTAGTGGCGTACATCATAGCCGAAGGTTTCCCTCGGAAGGAGAAAAGCGCCCGCAAAAATGTTTGCCTGGCGTTCACGGGACTTGAACTCCTCTTTCGATAGGGCTTCCACATCCTCGCTCCAGGGGTGTAATAAGATATGCGCCAACTCATGCGCCATATCAAAACGTGCGCGGGCGAGCGTCTGGTTCTGCGCTATAACTATAAAGAACACTTCGCCTTTGTTTATCAGTGTCCGCTGGCTGAAGGCGTCGATCTTTTCGGCGTTAAGCGGTGCACAGGCTACGACGATCCCATTCTCCTCAAGGATATATCGTAGGTCAGTGATAGGATCACGGCCAAGTTTCCAAAAGTCTCTTGTTGTTTCAGCGGCCCGTTCTAGCTCGGCGGCTTCTTCAGCTTCATCAATATAATCGCCGAAAAAGTCATCGAAATCAATCTGTGGAAGATGCAGCGCGGGAAAGCCGACATAGTCAAAGAGGGTTTCATATATCTGCGCGATGAACTCCAAACGGACGCTTTGTGCCACGCGGTCTTTTTTGGGCGTCGTCAAGAGGGAGCGGAAATAAGCAGCCTCCGACTTAACGACATAGGGGCTTGCCGCCGAGAAATACTCAATAGGGAAGTCAAGCGCCCGCGAAATACTCGCGATGCTTGGGTGCGTGGGTTCAACGGTTCCGTTTTCGTATTGGGATAGCGCCTGCTTGGATAAGCCCGCCTGTTCCGCAAGTTCCGTTAAGGTCAGGCCCCGAAACAGTCGTGCGTTTTTTAGGCGCTCTCCTTTGAATTTGGGCGTTATCATGTTTATTGTTCTCCATTACAATTTTTATGAGTTATGCTTCTTCCGCAAACTCGCGAAGCTGCGTTGGGGACACGGCGGTATCGACTTCAGCGGCTTCCTCCAGCTTGACGGCTTCTTCCGCCCCTGCGGGAAGATTGATGGGTATTTGCTTCAGCGAGAGAAGCCCGCTGCTGGACTTGCTTTCTGCCGTAGTCTCTGCCTCGGGTTCCACTTGTGTTAAAGCGGCATAGTCGGGCTTAATATAGTCGTTCAGGGGAACTTCCTCGATGGGATTCAAATTTTTATCCAAGAAGAGTATGTCCACGCTGCTCAATTCCCAGCCATTCGTTTCGTATGTAATGACGCCGTGTGTGTAGCCGTCATTAGCTGATAGAAGCCCTCCAAAAATCTCCCGAAAATCGTCCCCAATCAAAGCATCCTCAAAAGAAAATGTTCCACACTCAAAAAAGCTGATTTGCTCATAAGGCGATTCGTAGGCATCGTTGAGAACCGCCACTATGGTTTGGAGATAATTCGGGTACTCGCGAGGTTCCCTGCGGATTGCCATTAGCCTTGATCGCTTCATGACGTTATAGGTCATAAGATTCTCATGGTCAACGACCACTTTGATTTCCCATTTGCGTCGTTTGAATCCATGAATGATGCGTCGCTCGGATGGCAGAGCGTCGCATATGTTGGTGTTGATCCAATCGCCAATTGATATTTGGTTCTGTGTAACGGGGTTAAAATCTGCCATATAGCGCCGCCTGTCGTCACCTAACGCTTTAACGATGCAAGCAACCACGTTACGTTTGAAATCTTCTGGTATCTTCTCTGCGATGCTGCGCTGTACATCCATGCTTCAAAAACCTCCTGAAATATTGATTGCCTCCAGTATATCACGCAAAATCGTTCCTGTCAAGCATTTTACAAATATTTATTTTTTTGTCCAGTGACGCGCCTGGCTTTCATGTCCAGTAAAGGGAAACTGCCTTTTCGGACAAAAGCTGAAAACCCAAGAAAACACATAAAAACTCTTGACAAACTACTCTCATGAGTATATAATGATCGGGTAAGACTTTGATAGGGGGAATCCGTATGCTGGTTCTAGCAATGCTGCCCGAGCAAGCCATACTCAAACAGGCAAGGGCGAAGCTGGGGCTGTCGCAGCTACAAGTCGCCGAAAAAGCGGGCATCCACATGCAGCAATATCAGAAGTTCGAGGCGGGGACGCGCAACCTTTCCACTGCCTGCTTTGATATTGCCTGCCGGGTGCTGGAGGCTCTGGATCTGGATATTTCCCGCTATTATCACGGCGACTATGTGTTCTCCGAGGAAAGCTACGAATTGCCGCTCAAAGAGGAGGACGTGAAAAATGCCGGAAAGTAAGCCGGGCCTGATAGCGACAACGCCCGCCAGCCAATTCGGGACAAGTAAGCCTGAATTTTTGTGGAAGCCCTTTCTGCCTTACAAAAAGCTGGTCGTGCTGCAGGGCGAAAGCGGCATAGGCAAGAGCAGCTTCATTTTAAGTATAGCGGCTTTGCTCTCCAAGGGCGAGCCTATGCCGTTTATGCCTGCCGAGGGCAAGCATGACATCGGCGACATTCTGTATCTTAATAAAGAGGATGATATTGAGGAGACAATCAATCCTCGACTGATTGCCATGGGCGCAGACCTCGCCCGCTTCCATCTTGTCAGCGAAGCGTTCTACCTGGAGGATGATTGCGGTCGCCTGGAAGCGACCATCAAGGAGCTCAACGCCCGCCTGGTGATCATCGACCCGCTTACTTCTTTTCTGAGTAAAAGCCACAACATGAACACGGCACAGAGCGTGGGGAATCTCATGCGCAAACTGAGCCAGGTAGCCTGCGCGACAAACAGTGTGTTCGTGATCGTCTGCCATCTGACCAAGAACGCCAACGGCAAGGAGATCGACCGCCACTTAGGTTCATCGGACATTGTCAACGCCGCCCGCAGTGTGATCTCGGTCACGCGGGAGAACGACGACAGCGACGTCATTACGGTCAAGCAATTGAAATGCACCCTGGAAAGACGGGCGCGGCCTTTTTTCTATGAGATCGTCGGGAACGGTGTGCTGCATTTCTTCAGCGACGGCGAGTATGATTTGTTTGACGACGATGTGCCCGCCGCCAAGATAGACCGGGCCAAGGATATACTGATGGAAATATTGTCCGAGGGAGCCAGGCCGCAGCCGGAAATCAAGGCCCTTTTCGAGCGCATGAATTTCTGCTGCTGGCGCACCGTGGAAAACGCTAAACGCGAGATCGGCATTAAGCAAGATTATGAGGATGGCGGAGTTTCCTACTGGCGTATCTGAGGGGGGGTACCGCAAACGATTTCCGAGCGTTTTGCGGTAGGGTCTAGCCCCGCAAAAGCGCTATATTCTTGGCTTTCTCAGGGGAGTACCGAAAGACCGAAAAGAAAAACGCGGGAGAGCTTTAGGGGAGAGAATAAAGACACAAAGCCCTTGCAACCTTCTCCAAAATCTGCTATAATATTCACATCCCCAATTTGACGCTGAACTGAGAGGGCTACCTATGCTCGATGCCATCCGCGAATACTACCAAGCCGTGTGTGAATGCTATCGGCTCGACAATATTGAAACATTATACAACCAGCCGATCATTCGCTTGATCACGGCTTTCGGCTGCCAGGCGAAGGATAAATCCGGCGCACGTAGCGGTAAGGTTGGCGAAAACATTGACGTGCTGCTTTGGCGTGAAGGCGACGACGTTGCAGAAACTGATCCTTTCGCTGGCATTGAAGTCAAAAAAATTGGAGGATTTGATGATCGTGCCAAAAAGCAGATAAAAGATGAAGCAGCCCTCTTTGGCAACGCGATTCTAACCAACAATCTTGTTTGGCAGTTTTGGCGAGCGGGCGAAGACAAAATGACCGCTGGTGTGCAGTTGATTGAAATGAAAAATGGCAAGCTCGTGCTGCGGGAGGACAATGCCGAGCTGTTCGTCAGCCTAATTGAGGATTTTCTGTTGCGCAGCCCCGCGCAGATTCGCAGCGCCAACAAGCTGGCGGAATACATGGCGATTCACGCAAAAACGATCCGTAGCGTGATCCTTGGCATTTTGAAAGAGGATGAAGACGGACAGCCCCTTTTAGATGACCGACAAAGGAACCTGCCACTATTTAACGAGGTATATGCGCTGTATAGCAAGATCAAGACCGACCTGCGTCCGGCGCTTACTTCACGCGGCTTCGCGGATATGTATGCCCAGACGATTGTATACGGCTTGTTCATCGCCCGGTATAACGACACCTCGCCGGAGAATTTTAACCGATATGAGGCCGTCGGGAACCTGCGGCAGGAATCCGACCTGCTCAAGCTGTTCTTTTCGCATATCACCACGGCGTCAAAGAGCCAGCACCCCACCCTGGAGGCTGTGATTGACAAGCTGTGCGATCTCTATCGCATCTGTGATATCACGCAGCTGCTCAACCGGGAGGAAAGCAAGGACACCATCGTTCATTTTTACGAGGAGTTCCTGACCTATTACGATCCCGCGCTGCGCAAGTCGCTGGGCGTGTTCTATACGCCGTGGCAGGTAGTGCGCTATTTGGTTTCTATGGTGGACAAGGTGCTTGTTGAGGATTTCGATATTCCCCAAGGACTGAGCGACAATAGCAGCATAGATTATACGGTGAAAACCACGCCGCAGCCGATCACCAGCAACAAAGGCAAAAAAGCGATTGTCGGCTATACAGACGAAAAGACACTCCAGGTGCCCAGGGTCGCCATCCTAGACCCCGCCTGCGGCACGGGGACGTTCCACGCGGAAATCATCAAGTTCGTCAAGGAGAAGTATTTCTCCGGCGGCATGGAAACCTTCTACCCGGATTACATACAAAAAGAAGACGGCCTGCTGTCGCGCTTGATCGCCTTCGAGATCATGATGACCAGCTATGTTGTCGCCCATCTGAAAATCCGCCGCACGGTGGACGAAACCCTCGGCGGGGTGGCGCGGCGCGACAAACCCGCGAGCATCTTTCTCACCAACACGCTTTCGCCAGCCCATTCCAGCGTGGAACAGCTGGAGCAGGGTTTCTTCCTCGACTTTTCCAGCGCGATCTCCGAGGAAGCTCGCAAGGCCGACAACTGGAAAACCCGCCGCCCTATCAAGGTCATCATCGGCAACCCGCCCTACCTCGCCGCCAGCACCAACCCCTATGACATATCAGCTTACAAGTTTGAGACAGACGGCAAAACAAAGCTCCAAGAGAAAAACCCAAAATGGCTTGGCGATGATTATGTCAAGTTCTTCCGCTTTGCGCAGGAGATCATCGAAAGAACCGGCGAGGGCATCCTTGCCTATGTTTCCAACAACGGTTATATGGACAACCCCACATTCCGAGGGATGCGGGCGAGTTTGCTGCGTACCTTCGATCAAATTTACATCGTCAATCTGCATGGCAGTGCAAACAAAAAAGAAACGGCCCCTGACGGAAGCAAGGACGAAAATATTTTTGAAATTATGCAGGGCGTTTCGCTATTCATTGGCGTGAAGACAACGACAAATTTCGATTGGGCGACCGTGTACTATAGCGAATTGTGGGGCTTGCGCGAAGCAAAATTTTCTGCGTTGGACGAAAACGCCATATGTTTTAATGAACTCAGCCTTGATCCTCAAATGGCATATTTTATACCGCTTGAAAGCAATGAAGGTTATGCAAGCGGTGTGAGCATCACGGAGCTCTTTCCTATAAATGTAGTTGGCATAGTAACTGCCCGCGACGCTCTTTGTATACAAAACACTAAAAATGACATTGACATAGTGCTGCGGAATTTTCAAACCAAAACCACTGAAGATTTACGTTCGCAATATAATCTCGGCGTGGACACAAGAGATTGGTCAGTTGAAGGTGCAGTTCAAGATGTGGAATCGCAAAGCGGCAAGGTAACGCAGATTGCTTACAGACCGTTTGATCATCGCTGGACATATTTTACAGGCCGTTCAAAAGGCTTTCATTGTATGCCTCGCGGCGAGGTAATGAAGAATTTTATCGCACCTTCCGCTTCGCCTGTTGGGAGGAACATCGGACTGGTTTTCTGCAAAACCTCAAGAGAGTTCTTTACGCCGTTTGTTTCTGAAAACATTATAACACATCGGCTGTTTTCCGCAATGTGTTAAACAACTTACATAGCCCCGCTGTATCTACACAGCGAGCTTGGCGATACATGGACACCCAACCTTGCGCCGGAGGCCTTTGAGCGCCTGACTGCGAATATGAGCATTAAGCCCACGCCCATTGAGGTGTTTGACTATGTCTACGGGGTGCTGCACGATCCGGAGTACCGCCTGCGGTTTAACGAGTTTCTCAAGCGGGATTACCCTCGTGTGCCAGTGGTCAACAACGAGGCCGACCGGGACGTCCACAACGCGTTTTACGTCAGCGAGGTACGGTTCAGGTTATATGTCCATGCCGGGGCACGGCTACGTGAGCTACACCTGCTGCGCGACGACAGCAGAGTACAACCGCTGAACCTGGAGACGGCAAACCTTCCCGACATGGAGATTGGCAAGGTCAAATACGCGGACGGCGTTCTGTATATCAACGCCACCACGCGTATTATGGGCATCTCCGAGGAGGTGTGGAATTACCGCATCGGCGGGTATCAGGTGCTGGACAAGTGGTTCAAGTCCCACAGGGGAGAGGCGCTTGACCGAGAGAAGTTCGGGCATATCAAGAAAGTGGTGCGGGTGCTGGCGGACACCATTAGCGAGCAGAAGGCTCTGTGGGCGCTGCACTACTAAGGGGATGTCCATGGCCTTGAGGAGGGTACGGCCAGGAGCAGCTGCCTAGAGGGATTACCAACTCTGCATAACGAAAAGATTGTCTATTCAATTTCACTGACCCACTGCTCCCAATTGTTTATTGATTGCTGAAAAAGCTGCTCTCGAATAGTATCAAGTCCAAGTTTTGATTGGTTTTGCTTAGCACAACGTATGGTTGCTTGTAGAGCCTGAATTGCGGCAGACAACGAAACATTCTCTGATGCTTTTACTCCTTGCAGCACATTACGCATTTTCATGATACATTCGTTTATCCATTGCAACTGCATATGCCAAATATCTTCTGCGGGTGGATTCAATAACGTCATTATTGAGGCATTAGCCATGGCAGCGTTCATCATTGAATCAAATATAACCGCCTGCTGTTCATACCTATTTTGTTGCCTTGTAATATCTTCGGTCATTGCATTAATACTTTGGGTGATTGCGTTGTTCTGCATCCGTGCGTGGGTTAGCTGGTCGTTCATCTCAATTGCCATTGAACGAATTTCGTTCGATTTACCATCCATGTAGGCTAACTGCCTATGCATTACATCCTTAATTTCTTCAACTTTTTTTGCTATGCTGTCAACCTCTCCTTTTTCTTTTTCTGCCCCTGTCATAGCATTCTTTGCGCCCTCAGCCGCTTTCTCTGCGTCCTGGGCTTTATCTGTAGCCTCTTTCGCCTTTTTGCTTATGTATGCAATAATCGCTCCTCCGGCACCGAGCAAAACAGCGTTCACTACAGATTGGAAGAAAGCAGTAACGCCATTTGCGGAAGAGTTGCTCTGCAACTCCTGTAAGCGCGCCAGATAGCCTAACTGTTTTTCAATTACATCTGAGGTAATTGGCGTTTCAGTTGTATCGCTGCTCTGTGGCGTTGTGGTGTCTTGAGAGGCATTTACAGGTGTATCTTGCTGATCACTACCGGGGAAAAAGTTGTCCCATATATCCTTGACTGTAGCAACATAAGCGTCTGTGTAGACTTTTTGGTTGTACGTGAAAAAAATCGTGCTTTGAATCAGCGAAGAGAGTATTACGAGCACGACCAACCCCAACAAGACGATTAGGCCCGCAATCCCGGCTTTTTTCATCCCTAGCCCTCCTTTATTAACTCGCGAATTGCATCTATTACAAGACCAAATCCAACTCTAACGGTATCTCGCTTGGAGAAAAATTTAATTTTCCCGTGCATTTGTTGCACAATCTTGGCCTCATCCGTGGACGCGTCCAACGTCTCAAGGCGTCTCCTTAAGCTTTCCGCGAATTCCGAATAAATCACAGTCGGAATCAATTTCTGCGGATACACTTGGCGGTACAACCACACCCAGCCGGACATTGTTGCGCCATCAGTTTCAAGTTGATAATCGCGAGGTAACCAATTGGCTTGCATGTTCAAATCGGCAACGATGCATTCAATGTCGCCCAGCCGTTTTAGCAACTGCTCGTTTGCCTGATCTATTCTAGTACAGGCAATTACACCAAAGCCAGCTTCCATGAGCCAATCCCTTTTGTCAGTGAAGGTGAAGGGATTGTCGTCTAAGAATAGAATTGTCGGTTCGGATGGATTCATTATCGTCCCTCTTCCGCATTTGTTAATCTGTGAATCGCCTCAATTACTATTTCAAAGCCGTCCCTGACAGTATCACGCTTCGAAAACAGCTCGATCTTTCCATCTAGCTGACGTACAATTTTTGCTTCTTCTGTATCTTGCTTTGACTGATTCAATTCATCAAACCGTTTCTTCAGCGTCTTTGAGAACTCAGAATAAATCACTGTGGGAATGATTTTCTTGGAATATACTTGACGATATAGCCATATCCAGCCAGTGAGAATCGCGCCATCAGTTTCCAACTGCAATTTCCTCGGTAGCCAGTTCGCGGGCATGTTTAAATCAGTTACAATACACGCGATTTCATCAAGTCGCTTAGCGAGACGTTCATTTGCCTGATCTATTCGTGTACAGGCAATGACATCGAAACCGGCTTCTTTTAGCCAATCTCTCTTGTCGATGAATGTGGATGGATTATCCTCCAAGAACAGGATTGTCATTTTGCTTTTCTCCTTCGTTGCTAAGTTGATTAATTGTACTCGAGAGTTACAGGAATTTGCACTTCGAAAGTCGTTAGGTAAACCCCGGAGCGTATTCTTCTGAGCAAGTATTCAACACTCAAATCGTCTTCTGTAATTTCATTTTCTGGAGCAAACCACTCAGGAGAGAAATCACGATCATCTTCATAGGAATGTGAATATCTCTTAAGAGCTTCTTTAAGTTTACTGTCCTGTTGTTCTAATGGAACCATGTCAAAATACCATTTTATCAGTGGAACGTTGTATCTAGCAATGCGTCTGCATGAGTGTGTAACTTGAAGGCCTAATAAATCACATATACGTTTTACGACAAACAGGCCTAAACCATCGCCGCCTGCCACCCCCCCACTGTGTACATCACTGTCTTGATCCTCTGAGCTTCCACGATAATATAGCCCATAGGGTATGTCGCCAGTTTCCATTTCCGGGCCTAAGCTTGTTACTTTAAGAATATAAACACTAGCTCTAGTACTATATTCTTTCTTGCAATCAAGATAGATACTAGTTCCTCGATAAGCATATTTTACGGCATTATCCACGAGGTTGTAAACCAACAACTCAAACAGATAATTGTTTATCTTAATTTGATCTGGCCGCCATTGGTCAATACGGCTAACTGCTGGAACTACAATCTGTAAATTGCGCACTTCCAGTTTGTCGGAAAACATTGCTTCCCATTTGTAAAGAAGATCTTTAAATACATTGATTGGTTTTTCTTCCGTCAGTTCCTTTTCCTCATCGTTTAATCTATCTAAAACAACTCCAATGGTCAAGCCCATATTGCTCACAAGACTGATCGAAGACTTTATGTCTTGATATACAGCCTCGCGTTTGCTACCTGTGAGCAGCTTTACTTTTTCATCAGATTCTAAATAACGACGATTTCTGCTGCTGAGACGCTCCGCGATATGAGCAGTTTCATGCCGATACATGCGAAGCGTCAATTCGTGATGTTCTTTCAAAAAACCAATCGTCAATAATTCAAGCCTTGAATTCATGCCGGTCAGTTTCTCCGCTATCGAATCAAATAGTACTTCATAGGTTTCGCTCTCAGCATCACGAGATTCTACCTCGAAAGCAATAACAAGGTTTGGAAAAGCAATCAACACAATATTATCCGCAAAGATATCTCCGCAAAGACCGTCCAGTAGCGTTGGACTGCGGAAACTTGTTGTAGCTTCAAAGCGGTCAAGCTCACCCGATTCACCCAATTTAGTGTAATCAAAATACGGAGTACTATCACGCTGTACAATTCCGTTTATCTTGGGCGGAGTAAATATTGTTCCATCGCTCCTAAGCTGCTTTTTCACCTTGCCTGTTGTGGCTGAAGACACCTTCCCGTCTCCAAAAACGTATACACCCTTGAGTTCGAATGCATCTTTTATCGTCTGCATTATTTTCATAAAAGCCTTCCAAATGGTTTGCACATCATTCTTTTCTTTATGCCACTCGCTTATTAAGCTGGTCAGCTTGTCGTCAAAGTATTTTTTTCTTTTTTTGCCCATTGCTTTTCGCAATTCCTCTTTGATTGTTTTAGCTTGGCTACAGGCGTTTTCGATTAGCTTGCGATATTCTATCTCGGTTATGGTCATACTTGCAATTCCGTTTGGTATGCCATAACAATCGTGAAGCAGTATTTGATTGAATGAGTCGTTCTCAGCCATGATCTGATCGAATATATCCATTGTAGTGGTCTTTTCGTCATTCTTTCGATTATAATCTTCAACAAAGTGACCGAACAAACGGTCCGCATTATCTTCTAAAAACTTTCTCCGCATACTTCTCGCTTTTTTTAAATCTTGGCTACTATTTATCAGCGTTTGCCCGACAAACAATACCCCAATAACATTGTCATGGTAGAATATCGGAAATACCATTTCGCGGTAACCCAGCATTACGCATCTGTACTCAATAAAAACTGTATCCTCGCATTGCTTTACGGTGAGCTCTGAATCTGCAAATTGATTTTCTTTGGACTTCAACGTTGAATAGATGTTCGGCCTTGTCAAGCCCTTGAAAAGCGAAGCAAATTGGAAGTCGCACTTGTAGCATTCTTTATCGTCCGCGCAATGCCTCAATAGCCGACAAGTTGGACGTAAGGCATAGTACTGGGATTCAGAATCTATTCGCTCTAGTGTTTCAAAATCAATTATTGTAACTGGATGCTTCAGCTTTTCGCAAGCATCGGCTGTTAAGTAACTCAAGTCTTGCGACCGGCCTATAAAGGAAAGACTATCAAAGGGGTCTTTCCCTTGGGTTATTTGTTTTGGCCTAGTTAAGTATTTCGGTTTCATCGGCTCCATTCGCTATAACCCCTTTTACCAATATGGGATTCCACTCAGTCTTTACCTCGCTAAACTCATGATACCATATAATTCCAGTCATGTCAACACCTTTTCCCGCGTTTTCGTCAAAAATATTCATGCGCCGCGCTTCTTCCTACATGGAGTGGACTATGGCTGATGGGATATGCATTCCACCTGCCGACATGGTCGTTTTTCGGCCTCCGTTTGGATATTATGTGCTCCGTTTGATAGTTCGGCTAAGGGGTGTCGGAATCCAAAATCGTGAGGCAGACAACGGTTTGCGAGGCATTTTAGGGGCGTTCCAGAAGGTAATCCGAAGGCTATATTTCCGCACCATGAAGGCTGGAATCCTTTGATATAGCGGACTTTGAGGGCTGTGGGCGCTTCGCGGGTTAAAAAATCTTTGCCGCTGACTATGTCCTTATTTACATGCTCCTCGGTTGATTTGGATACAACCGAGAAAAGCCCTGAACCCCAGCAACACTGGGGTTCAGCCATTTGAGGGGGCTAGATGGGGCCGATTTGCATAGCGCATTTCGGTTCCGCCCGGCCCCTTTTTTTCGTTTCCGGGCCTGCCTTTGAGGAATTGTTCCTAGATTGCCGTTTTGTTCCTAGAGTGATTTTCATGCCTTTTCGGGCCGGTTCAGGCCCGGTTTTCAGCCAAAGCGGGCGATTCAGGCGTTTTGTGGAGGAAATCCAAATCTAGAGACGATACGCCATTCCGGGAATGATTCTTCCGGTACAAACGCGTGCCTAGTACGGGCAAACGGGCAAGCGTTACCGCCTGCCCGTCCGCCTATGGGGTGGGGGTGTGAAAAAGAAGATATCACGGAAAGGTCTGCTAGCAGCCGGCGTGCGCGCCGCATATCAGAAATCATAGAGATGCGGGTCATTGAAGTCGCGCAGGGCGTCCTTCATCCTTTTGCGGAACGCTTTGTCGCTGAGGTTTTGTTCACTCCCTATCGAATAAGCGGCCTCTATCGTGTCGGCAAACTTATCGGCCAGCCGCCTGTTCTCCCGCACCATGTGGGGGAAGTGCTCAATGCAGTACCCGGAATAGTCCAGGTCGAAAAACTGCCGCGGCATTTCGCCGTTCGCGAACTCGCCCACGAAATCCAACATGAAGGCAGTGTGTTTCCCTATTTTCATGTTGCCGTCCTCCTCTGCCTGAACTGTCAAAATTCAGGTTATATGTATTGCCTGGCTTTTTACCGTTCATCTTTTTTCTCCTGTTGCTCTGGTTGAACGGTTATCCATTTGCTTGCCCTCGGGATTTTCTTTATTTTTTGCTGCTTGAGTTGCCCGTTGCGATACAGGTTAGAATACCCGCTCCCGCTTAACCTCACGCGGGAACTTCTCAGGTCTTTTCTGCTCGATTTTCTCATACCTCGCTCCTCTTTCGCGGCCCAACGTAGGACAAGATCGCGCAATCTTACTCCCAATCCTCCGCGCTGAGTTTCTGCTGCAGCGCCTTCAGTTTCGCTTTGCGCTCCTGATAATCCGGCAAGATGCCCTCCACAACCGCCCAGAACCGCGCCGAATGGTTCATTTCCGTGATATGCGCCAGTTCGTGAACGACCACATAGTCAATCACATCATCGCTGGCCATGATGAGCCGCCACGAAAAGTTCAGGCTCTTTTGCGCGGAGCAGCTTCCCCAGCGTGTTGTCGCGCCGTTGATCTTGACGGCGCTTGGCGTGACCGACATCCGCTTCGCAAACGAAAGAGCCTTTTCGGTCAGGTCTCGTTTGGCCAGCAACCGGTATATCTGGACGCAGGCGGCTTTGATCTGCTCCGCAGGCATACCGGAGGGCATATAGAACCGCTCGTCATCGAAGCCCACCCGGTTGCCGCCTTTCGCGGCAATGGGATATTGCTTGCCCCGATATGTAACGCGGTCGCCGTATGCCAATGAGAAGCCCTCGCGCCGCGCCAGACGCTCACTTGTCACTGTCAGCTTTTCCGTGATCCATTTATCTTTGGACGCAACAAAACGGTCGATCTCATGTTTTGACGTTTTCAGCGGGGCGCGGACTTCTACGTTGCCGTCGCGGATGTATATCGCAATGGTTTTTCGATTGGTGCGGGTAAGTGTGTATTCGATCATATCTTCCTCTCCCGGCGCGGCTGGCCCGGTTCGGCACAGGGTCCCTTCGGTTATTCTTGCAGCCCGTATTTGCTGAGGAGCTTCTTGTATCCCAAATATCCCTCGTCAAAGACGAGCGCGGCGGCGCCGCTGAGGTCCAGCACTTCCGCAAAGCCCCCCAGCGTGGCCAGCAGCGAGATTTGGTACGAAACCGCCGCCCGCAGATGGTACTGCCCCTCGTCCGTTTTCACGTAATCTACCAGCTGGCTCAGGTGCTTCAGGGCCTGCTGGGCTTGCCCGCACATTTCGGCGTGCTCATTCTCTTGCGGCATAAACCTATCCTCGGCTTCATCTTAATCAGTGTTATTGCCCCTGGTTCTCGTCAGTAGATATTTTTGCCAGACTCCTTTTTAGTAAGCGCAAAAACTCTTCATCCGTCATATGATAGTTCTTTCGACGGCGATACTGGAAATAAGCATCGATCATATCAAGCCGATGCTCATAGAAGAACTTGCCCCTTTCGGTTTTATCATCAACCTCACAGACCAATTCGTCCACAGTTCTGATGTCTTTGATTGATTGCAGGTCGCTGAACAGTTCCTCTGGATCGAACTCCGCTTTGATCGCATCGGCGAGGAGTTTCACATCGTCAATATTGTCGGAGAAATAAGCGTCCTCAAAAACCTCCCTCGGAATTTCGTGCGCGCCGGTGCGCCTGATGATCAATTCGAGCTTCGAGTCACGAAACTGTATGGCTTTTAACCATTCTGGCAGATTGTTTGATAAAAGGCTGATCGACTGGGCGTTGACAAATGTTTCGTCAATCAGATCATAAGCGTCCCCGTATTTTATGTCGAAAAATTCCGCAAGGCGCTGAAAGCCACTCATGCTACCTGTTCTTCCGGCAAGAGCGTGAAAAAATTCGTGAAACAACACACCCGCATCTTTCCCGTCAAACCTACTCGCAGGAAGCACGATTTGATTAAGGCACGTGTTATACCGCCCTGAACATTCCTCCAATGAGGTTGTAAATCCATCGTCAATGTCAATTGTTGCCTGCTGCAGCCGAGTAAAGTTATCCGATGTCAGCTTAGGATAACGCTCCCATTCAATAAACTGCTTGACGCGAGAAATGAATACATCGCGGATTTCATCGAGCTTGGGCGCGCATTTCGCAAGATACTCATTATATTTGCCCTGCGTGTACGAAAGAAAAGCGAGAACCGCGTCGTCAGGGAGATTTTCAAGCGGCCTTAAGTAATCCCGAGTATTTGCATCGAATTCAACGTCTATGCCCGAATACGCCGCTTCCGGGTCGAAGCCCACATCTTGAAAAACGGCGTCATAATTCTCAAGAATATCATTCTGGACGCCATCGGTGTACAGCTTTTTAACATGATTGCGAAACCAGGATAAGTCAAAATAAAGCGCCTTTGCCTCCTCGTACATTCGCAGCTCATTTACGAGTATTACATCAGGCGCGCCAAGGCTAGTCAACTTTTCGAGACGCTGTTTGCGTGAAGCAACCCTGTAGTGGTCGTCCACCAACTCCGGGTGGATGCAGTAGTAGCCGTAGATCATATAGGGTAGCGTGTCCTCCTTTTTCTTACTTGAACATGCAACACTTTTTATGTTTCTTTCCGCTGCCGCAGGGGCAGGGGTCGTTGGGGCCTGTTTTCTTGTGCAGGGGCGGCGACGCCGCATAGCCGTATTGCTGTGCCAGCTCGCTGGGCGTGAATCCGTTGTTAACCCAGCAGCGGGCGTTGTTGTTGATATCCATCATCATGGGATAGATATCTTTCACTTGCCGCTCAGTCATTTTTAGGCCGTGATTTTCAACGATGGCTTTGAAGCTGTCCGTCAACGATTGGCCGGGGAGGTTCATCACGCAGGCAAAATATACATCGTCGACGAAATCCTCGGCCTGCTCTTCATCCTCGAAAACGAAATCAATCAGGTAGTCCCGTAGTGCCTCGATCTGCGGCGTCTCCTCGTAGTATCCCGGGTCCTCGTAATCAAGCAGTTCATCCTGGGGCGGGATATAGCGGGGCTTCCCCTTGCCGTGCTTGACATAGAGCTCCACGGTTTTGAAATCATCTTCTTCCAGGCCGCTGTTGACCAGATAGTCCTCCCAGAAGCAGAAGACAGAATCCTCCGTGACGTGCCCGATCAGTTCCTGGAACATCTCGTCAACGTCTGTTTTATGCCGGTTCTGCTTGTTGAATAGCGCGACGAAATCGTCCATCTGAATCACGCCGTAGAGCGATACGGCAGCTTCCGCATAAGCCAGGAGCAGCACCTTGTGATCCCGCTCCTTCACGAAGCCCTCCTGCTTCAGCACGGCAAAGGCCTGTTTGAGCTCGTCCGGCACAACGACATAGACCTCGCCCTCGTGGGCGTACAACTGCAGCAGACAGATATTCTGCGGGCCGTGATACAGCTCCGGCGTCATATGATCGTTCTGGTAGAGGTCCATTGCCGCCGCGGCTTTGAAAAGCTCCCAACTGTGCCTGCCGGGCGCGGCCAACAGATGCCGCGCGAGTTCCGGTTCCGCCATCCGCTCCGCCATGGCCTGCGCCAGCGCCGCCTTGTTCATTTTGGAGTAGCCGGGGACATGGTAAAGGCTCGCCAGCTTGCGCAGGTGCTCCACGGTCCGCGTCTGCAGCTGCCCCGCCAGCGAATGGCAGGGCTCACCCCGGACGGCGTTCTCCATGTTGATATCGTGCAGGGCTTTCAGGATGGCGGCCAGGACTTCTTCTTCGGTGTGGGTTTGTTTGGGCATAATGTCAATCCCCATATGATTGCTCTATTTCATCGGTCAAATCCTGCTGCGATTTGTAGAAATTGTATATCCTGTCCCGCATTTTGCGGTCTTCCTGCCTTTCGGGGTTTTCGAGGATTTCCCGTTCAATCCTCGCGTTGTCCTCCGCTATATAGCGGTCAAACTCATCGGAGGCGGCTTTAGAACGTTCAAAGATTCTGTCCAGGTATTCTTTGACAGCCTTTTCGTCACCTGGGTCAATCCCCTCACGCGCAAGAATCGCCACGCTCCGTATCTTGGAGCGAATGCCTTTGGCGATGCTTTTGAAATATTCGCCCATCAAAAAGGTGTTATAGTCTATTTCCAAGGGCGCATCGTCCTGTTGTATATACGTGCTTGTATCGCGCCCCCTTTTTGCGTAGACATATCCAGACAAGCATCCCATCAGTTCTGCAAACTGTTCATCCTCAATCATCATGCTGAGAAGTTCTGTGCTGTAATAGGCTTCCGTCAGGTTATAGATTGCCTGATCCGACAGCCCAAGCTGCAGGCCCATGTCAATATTTTCAGTCCTCTTATTCTTAACATAGCCCATCAGGTAATCCAAAGGAACCCCGAAGAACATGGCCGCCTTGTCCAGGAACACGATGTCGGGGATACGTTCCCCGTTCTCGTAAAAGCTGATGCTGCCCCGTGAAACGCCCAGCTTTTCGGCAAGAGCTGTCTGACTAAGCCCCGCCACCTCGCGCAATTGCTTCAACCTGTCTGCAAAGACCTCGTTTACCTCCATGAAAAACGCCTCCTGCACATATTTGTAACTCGACTAATTATTTGCCTACAAACGTATTGACAGCGTTCGTTTGTTACTGTATAATAGGAATTGTAACATACGTGGGCAGATAAGTCAAGGAAAACTTTCAAAGGAGGGGCAGTATGGCGGAACCAGGCGCGAAGAGATATCTGGATCGGGTACACAACATGAAGCTGCAGTTTCACATCAAGCTGGAACTGCTGGAGCAGCTGAGGGAAATGACCTGCCGGGTAACGGCGTCCTACGGCGGAGAGAGGATCGACAAGACGCCCGGCAAGAGTCCCATGGAGGATGCGATCCTCCGGCTGGAGGAAGAGGAAAGGGCGGTGCAGACATACATAAACCGGATGATGGACCTGCGAAACGAAGTGTCCCGGCAAATTGAGGAGGTGGAAAACGCGAGCCATCGGAACCTGTTGGAACTGCGGTACCTGTGCGATTACTCCTTCGACAGGATCGCCGTCGCCCTGGACACCAGCATGGGCAACGTCTACAAGCAGCACCACGACGCGCTGCGGGCCTTCGAAAAAATCTACGGGAGGGGGCATGCGGTATGAACCGGCTGAAGAACAACGACGTCATCGCGTATGCGGAGAGGGCGGCAAAAATCCTGGGCCTGGAGCTACCCGCCAGGGAGCGGGTGCTGCGGAACCTCGAAGCGAAAATCCCGATCCAAGTGTACACCGAAACAATGCAACTGTGGATCGACCCCTACTACATCGCCTACAGCCGCCGGGGGAAAAATGAAAAGGTCCACTATGTCTACCTGGCTGAATACCACATCGCGGAAGAATACGAATCCTATGAGCGGGCTCGGCGGTCCCGGAAAAACGACGAAAAGCTCCCGGCGGAGATAGAGCAGGATTTCGAAGCGGCACGGAGCGCCATGCGGCGCACTGGTAGGCAATACATCGTCGACAGGGACTTTTTCCTCAGAGCATCGTAGCTCCCCCACATACTGCCCTCGGTTTTGGCCGGGGGCTTTTTTCATTTTACTCCTGTTCTACCCGGCCATCGCCAGAGCCGGCATCAACTCCGCGTTGATCTTTTCCCAAACAGGCGATATGCTCATAAACTCGTTCCCGCTGATTGTGACGGCCTGCCGGGTGACATAGCCGTCCGAGATCATCTCGCGCAGGATCAACTCATATTTGTTTTCGTTACCGCCGTATATCCGGGCGGCGTGCTCTATCGTTTTGCGGAACGTCGGCACAAGGCCCTTCTGCTCAATCGTCTTGAAATTGCGTATCAGGTTCATTTGGTAGACGGAATCCTCCTCGTCCACCATGTTCATGAATTTTGACCAGGAGCAGCAGTCCCGCAGCTGGTGGCTCAGGGAGCCCGGAACCCCATATACGCCAACGATTTTATCCATGAATGTTTTTAGGAATGTAGCTACAGAGGAAAAATGGCCGTCGCCTGTAAATAACACATACTGCTGTACCGATGGGTTCTGTATGATCTCCTGATACATGTGGTCTAGCATGATGAAATCCGTGAAATCTTTTTTCAGCACGCTTGCCTCCGTGCCGCAGTCGATGATGTCGCTTGTAACCGTTCGTATCCTGTTGCGCTCCTGGTTGATCTCCGGCTTTGTAAAATCCCCGAACACTTTAATTTTCAAAACCCTCCCGTGCTTTTTCACATCCTCAATCATGGGCTCTAAATCCGGGGCCGTCGCGTACTTGTTCATAAAGCTGAGATACAGAGACTCGTAATCAATGAAGACTGCTGTGATTGGCTTTACCGTTTCCTCCTGCGGCGATTTCTGCGATCTGAATTCCAATTTCAATGCCGTTTGCCTCCTCTCCGATTGATGCAACATAATATTTGGTTCTTCATATGGAACTCAGCTATTATATCACTTTTTCAGAGAAAAGACAAGCCTGTTTTGCGTTTGGCATCTACGGAGAAAAATTTTTTTCAGGGCTGTAAGAAACAGTAAGAAAAATAAGAAAGAGTAAAACCCACGTGTGTTAATATGGCAGCGTGGAAGATTGGCCGGAAGCCTTCGCAAGGGAAACCTTGCGGGGGCTTTTTGCTTTCTATTCCAACATCTATCACACGAGAGGAGCTATCCGCATGAACGAACTGCAGGTATTCAGCTACGAGGGCGCCAACGTGCGCACGGTCTGGAGGGAGGGCGATCCCTGGTTTTCGCTCAAGGACATTTGCGCGATTTTCGGCGAGACGGACCACAAGCGCGTAAAGCAGCGCTTGGATGAAGACGAGGTGGGGGGCGCAAAAGTACCCCACCCCCAAAGCGAGGGGAAAGAGCTTGATATTACCGTCGTCAGCGAAGCCGGCCTGTATTCCGCGCTGTTCGCGATGCAACCGGGGAAAGCCAGGGGCGTCAGCGAGGAATATATCGCGGAACGCCAGGAAAAACTGCGGCGGTTCAAACGCTGGGTGACCCACGAGGTGCTGCCCTCCATCCGCAGGACCGGGATGTATGCCACTGTGGAGACGGCGGAGCGGCTGCTCAACGACCCGGACTTCCTGATCAGCGCGCTGGAGGAAATCAAAGCCGTGCGCGCCAAGAACACCGCTCTCACGGAGACGGTCCGGACCCAACAGGAGCGGATCGCCGAAATGGAGCCGAAAGCGAAATACTGCGACGTGATCCTCGCCTGCCCGGACGCCGTGACCGTCAGCGTGATCGCTAAGGACTACGGCTGGTCGGCCATCCGCCTGAACGGGTTCCTCCACGACAACTGCGTCCAGTTCAAGCAGGGGCGCACCTGGCTGTTGTACCAGAAATACGCCGGAAAGGGCTACACCTGTAGCCATACCCACAGCCATACCGGCAGCGATGGCAATCCCCGCGCCTCGGTGCATACGCTCTGGACGCAGCGAGGCCGCCTGTTCCTGTACGAATTTCTGAAAGACTGCGGCGTGCTGCCGCTGATGGAGGTGAGCCGATAATGCATGTTTTAACGAAACAACAGGCGAAGCTGATGTTCCGCGAGACCGACAGGATGCTCCTGGACTATTCCTTCGATCCCATCGAAAACGCGGCCATGGACGGGGACGCGATGCAGGTCCTCCGATTCTTCCACGCCAATGAGGTGTACCAGCTCAACCTGGACGATGACTATTTCAAAGGAATCCGGGCCAACACCTTCTGCATCGAGGTGGGTTGGAGCGAGATGTATTCCGTGTATAGAAACGGGGCGGAGCAGTATCCGGCGCTCTACCTGGTCACCGCAAATCATAAGGGGACGCGGATGATGACGATGTGGGCAGTGGAGGAGGGCGGCTGATGGACATAACCGCTTTCCTGCATGCCCTGTACGGCACGGCCTCCTCCGGCTTCCTCACCGTCTGGACGATGCCCGACAAGCGCACCGCGTACTTCCCGGCAGGGGATCTGTCCGCCGCCGCGGATTACGCCGCAAATCGCGCCGGCGTCTGCGATATCTATTTCGGCGTGGGGCTGCGCCGGGAGGACAAGGGCGAATATGTGCGGGGCGGCAACGAGGATGTGTCGGTGATCCCCGCCTTCTGGTCGGACATCGACATCCTCGGCCCCGCCCATAAGGAAACCGCGCTGCCCCCCACGGCGGGGGACGCCCTGGAGTTCCTCGACGCCCTGCCCCTGAAGCCTTCCATCGTTGTCAACAGCGGCAACGGCCTGCACGTTTACTGGCTCTTTACCGGGCCTGTGGGCATAGCGACCGACGCCCACCGTGACAACGCCGCCGGGGCGCTGCGGGGTTGGCAGGCATATATCAACGGGGCCGCGCGGGATCGGGGCTGGAAGCTGGATAACACATCGGATTTGTCCCGCGTCCTGCGCCTGCCCGGCAGTGTCAACCGCAAGAACGGCGGCAGCGTCCCCGTTGAGGTCATTGCCGAAAGCGGCCTGTGCTACGCGCCCTCGGATTTTACGCCGTTTATCGGGCAGGGGGCAAAAAGCGAAGCCCCCGATACCGGCGCGGCATCATTTGACGGCAAGGCTGGCAGCGGGGAGCGCGTGATCGAAAAGTGCGCCTTCATCCGGCATTGCCGGGACAACGCCGCCGCCCTGCCGGAGCCTTTTTGGTATGCGATGATAAGCAACATCGCGCTGTGTTCCGACGGCGAGACCCTCTGCCACGCATTCAGTAAGGCGTATCCCGGATACGATCACGGCGAGACGGCAGGCAAAATCGCGCATGCCCGGAAAGCGGCGAAGCCCCATACTTGCGCGTATATCCGTGATACCCTGGGCTTTGACTGCGCCGGCTGCACAGCGGGCTGCAGGGCGCCCGTCGCCCTCGCCGTCGTAACGAAAGCGGATACCGTCCGGGAACGCCTTACCGCCGATATTGAGGATTTCAACACCGTGTACAGCACGGAGTACATTGAGGCCCTCAGTTACGCCAAAGCCAACCTGCCCGGCGAATATGCCCAATTCAAAAGCCGCCATAAAGGGAAAATCAGCATCCGAGATATTGAGTCTTGTATCAAAGCCCACGACCGGAAGCGCAGTCAGCCCGAGGACGAGGAGGAAGTCCTGACCCTGGACGGCATAGACCTCCGGGGCGCGGTCGTCCCCCGCAAGTGGCAGATCACGGCGAAAGGCGGCGTCCGGCGCGCGTTCTCTACAAAGGACAGCGAGGGCGAGATCATCGCCTGCCCCAATCCCGTGGTCATCACCCGCCGCCTGATCAACATCGACGACGGCAAGGAACGGCTGGAACTCTGTTTCAAGAAGGACGGCAGGTGGAAGCCCATCGTGGGCGGCAGGACGCAGGTCTACAACAAAGCAAGCATCATCGGCTTCGGCGACGACGGGCTGGGCGTGACCAGCGGCACGGCGTCGGGGCTGGTGGAATACCTCTTTGACTACGAGACGGCGAATCAAAGCAAAATCCCCCTCGTTTCCTCCATCTCGCGTCTTGGCTGGATCGACGAGACGCAGTTCTTCCCCTATTCCGTGAAAGAAACCATCCTGTTCGAGGAGGATAAGGGCACGGCGGCGGTTTACCGCGGCCTCGCCGGGCAGGGGGATTTCGAGGCATGGAAAACGATGATGCGGAAACTGCGGGAAAACCCCGTGGCGCGGTTTATCACCTCGGCCTCCTTCGCGTCGCCCCTGCTGTGCAAGATCGGGGTGCGCACCTTCGTCATTCACCTCTGGCACATGTCGGCCTCGGGTAAGTCGGCGGCGCTCAAGGCGGCGGTCTCCGCCTGGGGCAACCCGCTGCGGATCATGGGCAACGGCTTCACGACCGTGGTCGGCACGGAGCAGCTGGCGGGGACCCTGCGCAACCTGCCCTTCGGCATCGACGAAAAGCAGTCCGCCGACGAGCGGAAGCTCTCCCTGGAACACCTCATCTATGTCCTCGGCCAGGGCAGCGGGAAGATCCGGGGCGCGCGGGGCGGCGGCAACGCCGAGGTCGCCCTGTGGCACAACATTGTCATGCTCACGGGCGAGGAGCCTGTCACAAAGTCCTCCTCCCTCGACGGCATACAGACCCGCACCTTCGAGCTTTACGGCAAGCCCGTGGAGGACATCGAATTCGCCAAGGAGGCGCATATCGTCTCGGAACAGAACTACGGGTTCGCCGGGGCCGCGTTCATGCGGGCCATCTGCGGCATGCTGGCGGAGGACAAGGATTTCCTGCGCCGGGAGTACCAGGCCGTCGCCGACGCGTACCGCAGTAAGGGGCTGCGCAACATTCACGCCGACTATGTGGCCGCAGTAACCCTTGGGGATATCCTCGCCGAAATCATTATCTTCGGCACGGACCCGGCAACGGCGCGGCGCGATGCCATCGCCTGCGGGGAGGAGATCTACAGGCTCAACGAGGCGCAGATGTCCACGGACGTTGTGCAGCGGGCCTGGGACTTCATCGCGGGCTGGCTGGTCAGCAACGAGCAGCGGTTCATACCCGAGGCCATACCCTGCTTCGGCAAGGTGGAGCAAAGCCCCGGCAGGCAGAACGCCGAATACTTTGTGATCCCCATGCACCTGGACAAAGCCCTTGAGGAGGCCGGGTTCAACGTCAGGAAGACCTTCCAGGGGCTGCGCGAGCGCGGTCTCATCACCACCCAGCTGGGGAGCGACGGCAAGGAGCGCACCAAGACGGACGGCTGGGTATGCGGGAAGCACCTGCGGGGCTATGTGATCCGCATCCGGTCGGGCAATGCCCCGCCCCTGAAAGGCCCGTTTGATGACGATGACTGAACTATCATCACCACTATCACCACGCACCACACTGCGCATACACCTCTCACGCGCGAAGCGCAATTCACTGTACCACTATATTTATTACAGTATGTATACGGTGTTCGCGGCGGTGGTGAGGGTGAAAGTGGTGATGCCGGCAGGGCTGATGTTACTACCGCTATTTGAAATGGAGGGTTTATCTTTTGGCTTATATACAGAAAAACATCCGCTGTGCGGACTGCGTCCACGCCCGGCAGGACGCGCGGGCGAGCGAATACACCCCAAAGCGCTGCGGCAAATGCGCGCGCAAGGAGGGCTGCCGGGCACGCGATACCGGCGCGCTCTGCGAGGAACAGGCCCTCAAATGGGCGGCTGTCGAATGCGGCAACCCGCACAGCGACTACTACCGGGCGCTGCTGAACGTCACGCCGGGCGGGCATATGCGGGACCGCATAACCTGGGGCGGGTGCCCCTGCGGGGAGCGTGGTGATCACGCATGACGGCGAAACAATACCTGTCTCAGATCGCACAGCTCAAGCTGCGGCTGGCGGCGATGGCGGAGCAGCTGGAGTTTTTGAAAGCCGCGGCGGAATGCGTCACGCCCGCCTACAGCGACATGCCCCGGTCCGCCGCCCGCAATATCCATAAGAACGAGGACGCTATTATCCGGGTACTGGACCTGGAAGAAAAGATGCGGGCCGAGTTTGGCCGCCTTGCCGACATCAACGCCGCCATCATGTATTTGTCAAGCGAAAAAACAACCACTAATCATAAAATAAAAACCAGCCACTAGTCAAAAGAGAAAAGGCCTGGAGTCCG
>JGI24702J35022_10000399_pt1 | contig 25810 bp, 23 predicted proteins | sample TergutTh196P4_FD_35022 | JGI IMG/M metagenome (IMG submission 35022)
CAGCCGAAACACAATATCTCCACTCTCCACTTTTCACTCTTAACTCTGTCTTTAACTGGGGGATTTATGTTTTCAGGCGTGTATACGGCAATAATTACGCCGTTTAAAAATGACAAAGTCGATTATGACGCTTTTGGCGCATTGATCGAAAATCAGTGCAAAAACGGAGTAGACGGCATTGTTCCGTGCGGAACTACCGGAGAATCGCCGACTTTATCTTATGAAGAGCACGAAGAAGTTATAGAATTTGCCGTCAAAACCGCTAAAGGCAGGATGAAAGTTTTGGCGGGGACGGGGTCAAATTCAACGGATGAGGCAATACATTTTACGCAGTTTGCAAAAAAAGCAGGCTGTGACGGCGCTTTGGTAGTTTCGCCTTATTATAATAAACCGACTCAAAAAGGTTTATATCTTCATTTTAAAAAAATTGCAGATACCGTCGATATACCTATTGTCATATACAATATAGCGGGAAGAACGGCGGTCAATGTGGAACCCGCGACTTTAGAAAAACTTTGCAAAGAGTGTAAAAATATCGTCGGAGTTAAAGAATCTTCGGGTTCATTGGAACAAATGAGCATGACAAAATTTTTGTGTCCGGATATAGATATGCTTTCCGGCGATGACGCTCTTACGCTTCCTTTGATGTCCGTCGGCGGGAAAGGAATAATTTCGGTAGTTTCAAACATTGTTCCGTCAGAAGTTGTCGCTTTAGTCAAGGCTTTTGAAAAAGGCGATATAAAAGAAGCGATAAGGATGCATTATAAACTTTTCCCTTTGGTAAAGGCTATGTTTATCGAGACAAATCCTATACCGGTGAAAACTGCGGCATCTATTTTAGGGATGTGCGCGCCGGAATTGAGGCTTCCGATGTGCGAAATGGAAGAAGCAAACAAATCTAAATTAGAAAAAGCCATGAAAGATTTTGGCCTTATTTAAAATAAAGACAATTACGGATTACGAATTGGGTCTCTCTAATAACCCTGCCTACGTCGGTCATTCCCGTGAAAACGGGAATCCATGTTTACTGTTGTCGTAGATAAAAAAGCAACGTGGATTCCCGATAACAAATTTCGGGAATGACAAACATGGTTTTTAGAGACACCCAATTACGAATTATGAATTACGAATAAAAGACTAAAAAGCTTTTTGACGTTAATTCGTAATTCGTAATTGGGACGAAGTCCCCGTAATTCGTAATTGTTGTTAACGGGAGCTTAAAATGAAAATCACAATATGCGGAGCGGCGGGAAGAATGGGGCAGTCCATATTGGACATAGCAAAAATTGACGAAACGGTTCAGGTTTGCGGGGCTGTCGAATATGAAAGCAGTTCTGCGATAGGCACAGGTCATCCCGTTATTATACCTGTTTCTAAAATCGAAGAAGTTTTGCCCGCGACTGAAGTTTTGGTAGATTTTACAAATCCCGATACTGCTTTAAAAAATGTGGAACTTGCGAAAAAATATAAAATACCGGTTATTATAGGGACTACCGGTTTTATTGCCGAGCAGAAAGAAAAAATAGCCGAAGCGGCAAAAAAAATCCCGATCGTATTGTCGCCTAATATGTCTGTCGGAGTCAATATTTTATTCAAGCTTGTCGAAGAAGTCACAAAATTGATTCCGGACTACGATATTGAAATTGTCGAACTTCATCATAATAAGAAAAAAGACGCGCCTTCAGGAACTGCCGCGAAACTTTCGGAAATTGCCGCGGCAGCGATGGGCAAGAACATAAATGACGTCGGCGTTTACGGAAGAAAAACGGTCCTTGGCGACAGGAAAAAAGATGAAATAGGAGTCCTCTCGGTCAGGGGCGGCGATATAGTCGGAGAACATACCGTTTATTTTGCCGGAATAGGCGAAAGAATAGAGCTTTCTCACAAAGCGCAATCGAGAAATACTTTCGGCGCGGGAGCCGTAAGAGCGGCAAAATGGATTGTAGGCAAAGAGCCGGGATTATACGATATGCAGGACGTGCTGGGCTTAAAATAGCAATTGGGTTTCTCTAAAAACCCAATTTTGTCATACCCGTGAAAACGGGTATCCATGCAGCTTTTAAATGTGTCCGACGATAACGACAAAAATGGATTCCCGTTTTCACGGGAATGGCGCCGCTTTAGATAGGTTTTTAGAGAAACCTTTACGAATTATAAATTACGAATAAAATACTAAAAAGATTTTGCGGCTGATTCGTAATTGAGACGAGGGAACTTTGTTTCGAAGTCTCCGTAATTCGTAATTTTTTTGCTCTTTGCTAGAGCGTGTTCACGCATATAACGCGCATGCGTTTGGCCAAAACAAGCCCAAATGCAAGGCGCGGTGACGAAGCAATAGCGAGACTATTGATAGGAGCCGCAACGCGGCAGTTGGGTTTGTTTTGGCCAAACCCTACGGGCTGCGGCAGCTTTTCGGTAAATTTTCCTTTTTTTGCTTCGCAGATACGTCTTTGTATCTTTGTCGCAAAAAAACTAAAATTTTCTCAAAAACCCTAGCAGCGCATGTGCGTTATATGTGTGAACACGCTCTAAAATGGTTATTGAAATAATATTAATCGTACTTGCCGTTTTTTGTTTAATTATAAGTTTTGCCGGCTGTTTTGTGCCTGTTATTCCTGGGCCTCCGATAGCTTTAGCAGCGCTTTTTCTTATTAAAGTTACGGGTATACGCGGCGAAATTTCATGGACGTGGATTTGTATTTTTGCGGGCTTAACGCTGATCGTAACTCTGTTGGATTATCTTGTTCCATCGCTGGGCGCAAAAAAATTCGGCGGTACCGCCGCAGGAGCGTGGGGAGCGGCAATCGGATTGCTTGCCGGTCTTTTTTTTATGCCGATAGGGATTATTCTTTGTCCGTTTCTGGGCGCTTTTATCGCGGAACTTATTGCCGGAACATCGTATAAAAAATCTTTTAAGTCGGCATTCGGAACGTTTGCAGGTTTTATGTTCGGCGTCGGTTTGAAGCTGATTTTATGTATTTGGATCGCGGTTTATTTTGTGTTTGCCGCATTTAAATAGAGCATAATCAAAAGGAAATAATCCTCTTAAAACGTACTTGAGATGCAATAAAGATTTTGTTGCTGCCGCGCGTCCGCACAGTTGTGTCTCTATGCGTACATTATAATAAATCCTAAAAATTTTATATAATATTTAAAATGAAAAACAAAATTTATTTAGGTTTAGGTTCAAACATAGGCGATAGGGCAGAAAATATGCTTTTTGCTTTGTCTCTTTTGCAAAGCAGCGGATTTGCCGAGATAAAAAAGATTTCATCTTTTTATAAAACTTCTCCGGTAGGTCCGAAACAGAGAGATTTTTACAATATGGCCGCAGAGGCCGAAACAAGTCTTTCTCCTTACGGGCTCTTTTCGCTTATAAAACATGCCGAATATCTTATCGGCAGAAAAGAGTCAAAATCGGCAAAACGCTGGGGACCAAGAATAATCGATATAGACATATTGTTTTTCGGAAAGGAAATTATCAAAAAGGACAGTTTTGCCGCAAGGATAGCCGGTAATATCGTAATCCCCCATAAAGAAATAGAAAACAGGCTTTTTGTGCTCATTCCTCTCAATGAGATTGCGCCTGATTTTGTCCATCCTATTTTAAATAGAAAAATCAATGCAATTTTGAAAAAAAACAGATTGACACTTGGAAAGCAAAAGGTTAAAATTATAAAACAGCAGCAAATGTAAGATGCAGGATGATAAAATGATAAGAAGGCAAGTAAAAACAAAATTTTTTTGTATTTGCAGCTGCTTATCTCCTGTCAGTTTAATGTCTTATCTTCTGCCGTCAAAGGTGCATTATGAAAAAAACGGTCTCTACAATAGCTGAAATGAAGCGGGGCGGGCAGAAAATATCAATGCTTACCTGTTATGATTATACGATGTCAAAGCTTATATCTTCGCAAGGCATAGATATTCTTCTTGTCGGAGATTCTTTAGGAAACGTAAAACTAGGGTACGAAAACACTATTCCGGTTACAATTGAAGATATGATTTACCACACAAAAACCGTTAAACGCGGAAACGCCGGAGCTCTTTTAGTGACGGATATGCCGTTTATGTCTTATGAAATAAGCGTTCAGGATGCGGTTTACAATGCGGCGCGTCTGATAAAAGAAGGCGGAGCAGAGGCTGTCAAAGTCGAGGGCGGAATAGAAATAATAGATAAAGTTAAAGCTATTTTAGACGCTAAAATTCCGGTTATGGGGCATTTGGGGCTTACGCCGCAGGCTATAAATAAATTCGGCGGATTTAAAGTGCAGGCAAGAGAAGAAGGGGCGCAAAAAAAACTTATCGAAGACGCGAAAGCTTTGGAAGACGCGGGAGTTTTTTCCATAGTGCTTGAAGCGATTACTGAGAGTTTTGCGAAAACTGTTGCCGAAACGTTGAAGATTCCGGTAATAGGGATCGGAGCCGGAAGATACTGCGACGGGCAGGTTTTGGTAATTGACGATATTCTCGGCACGTTTACGGACTTTACGCCGAAGTTTGTAAAAAAATACGCTAATGTCGGAGAAACAGTAAAAGAAGCCGTTAAAAATTATATAAACGAAGTCAGAGACGGCAAATTTCCAAGTGAAGAGAATACGTATAAATGAAAATCATAAAAAAAGCTTCCGAAATGCAGCGGATCGCTTTAAAACTTTTTAAGTGCGGAGAAGAAGTCGGTCTTGTTCCAACGATGGGCGCTTTGCATGAAGGGCATGTTTCTTTGATAGGCAAGTCCGTTAAGCATGACGATATAACGGTAGTTTCGATTTTTGTCAATCCGACGCAGTTCGGGCCTAACGAAGATTATTTGAAATATCCGAGGCTTTTTGAGCAGGATATTAAAATTTGCAAAAAAAATCATGTTAATTATGTTTTTGCCCCTTCCGTTTCCGAGATGTTTCCGGACGGATACAAGACATTCGTTGAAGTGAAAGATATGCAGGATATTCTGTGCGGCGAATACAGAAAAGGACATTTTAAAGGCGTTGCCACGGTTGTGGCAAAACTTTTTAATATGACTATGGCTGAAAGAGCTTATTTCGGAATTAAAGATTTTCAGCAGTTAAGAATAATTGAGAAAATGGCGAAAGATTTGAATTTCAGGACAAAAATCGTGCCGTGTCCGGTTATAAGGGAAAAAAACGGTTTGGCAATGTCGAGCAGGAATTCTTATCTGTCTGAAAACGAAATAAAAGCGGCAGCCGGGATTTCAAAAATATTGAAAGGGGCGAAAGCCGATTTTAAAGAAAAAGACGCGGTGCAAATAATAAAAAAAGTGTACGCCGGTCTTGAATCTTTGCCCGAGAGTAAAATAGACTATGTCGAGATGCGCGATTATAATAATTTGTCCAAGATAAATATAAATGCAAAGAAAGCGGTTTTGGCTGTCGCGGTATGGATAGGCAAAACGCGTTTGATCGATAATATTATGCTGGTGAAATAAGAAGTGAAGAGTGAAGATAATGTGTTTTCGCGAAGCGGAAACTGATTAATAGGTTTCGGCAGAGCCGAAACAATAAAGCCGTTGTCGTATCTTCAATCTCTACTCTGTCGTTAAAACGGGGGAGCAATGCTAAGAAAAAAATACATAGTAAAACCAAACGTGCAATGGAAATATTTAATAATTCTTGCGGCAGTGATGATGATATGCGCGATTCTTTGCTACTACGCGTTTCTTACATCTTTGCAGAATGCTCCGGGCATGGACCAGTTGAGCGCAGGGACCGTTAAAAATTTCAAAAGAGCGTATACCAGCGGATTTTTCTGGATAATTTTTGTTTTTGTCGTTTTTGTGCTTATTCAGAGTATTTTTTATTTCCACAGAATTATCGGCCCGTTATTTTTCTTTGAAAAAGTCATGAAGAAACTTTCCGAAGGCAATTTCGCTATCAGAATGCATTGGAGAAAAAAGGACGAAACGAAAGATCTTGCCAATTTAATCGGTCAGGTTATACACAATACCAAAGCTTCGGTTTTGGATGACAGGAAAAAAATTAAAGAAGTCGTCGAAGCTATAGACGCCGGAAATAAAGATAAAGCGAAAGAAATACTTTCTACCGTTACTAAATGGTGTAAAACGGAAACTTTATCGGAAGATAAACGGGAATAATAAAATTCGGATATTATGCAATGCGGTATTATTTTGCAAATATAGAGGAATTGTTCTTGGATCGGGTATAAATTTGTTGTTTTGTTGCGGCATTTGCCGCGGCGGCATATCCGAAATCACGGCAGTCTCTAAAAAATAAAGGGGGAGCAATGGGCACAAAGTATAAAAGAAAGATTATAGTAAAACCGAAAATAGAGTGGAGATATTTTATAGTTCTTGCGATAACGATATTGATATGCACGGGCGTTTGTTATTACGCATTTCTGTTCGTTTTGCAGAATGTTTCCGGTATAGAACAGCTGAATCCCGAAACCGTTAAAAGTTTCAAGAACGCCTATATCGGCGGCTTTTTATGGATAATTTTTGTTTTTGCCCTTTTTGTCGTGATCCAAAGCCTTGTTTATTTCCACAGGCTTATCGGTCCCTTATTTTTCTTTGAGAAAGTCATGAAAAAAGTTTCCGGAGGCGATTTTACGACTAGAATGCACTGGAGAAAAGGAGACACAACGAAAGAGCTTGCGGTTTTAATCGGTCAGGTTATAGACAATACCAAAGCTTCGGTTTTGGAAGACAGACGGAAAATTGAAGAAGCGGTTGCCGCCATGGATGCCGGAAATAAAGATAAAGCGAAAGAAATACTTTCGACCGCTACGAAATGGTGTATAACGGAAAAGCCATCAGAAAATAAAAAGGAATGATCAAATCCGACTATCTTATTATAGGAAGCGGCATTGCCGGTTTGAGTTTTGCTTTAAAAGCGTGCAGGAACGGAAATGTCGCTCTGATAACTAAAAGAAAACTTTTTGACTCCGCCACGGGTAAAGCCCAGGGCGGAGTTGCCTGCGTTACGGACAAATCGGATTCTTTCGAACGGCATATACAAGACACGATAGTAGCCGGAGCCGGGCTTTGCAATAAAAAAATAGTCGAAATGGCGGTAAAAGAAGGCCCTGACAGAATTCTGGAACTTATAAAAATGGGAGTAAAATTTTCAAAGAAAAGTTACTCGGATTCCGAATTTGAGCTCGGTCTTGAAGGCGGACACAGCAAGAGAAGAATTCTTCATGCCGGCGACAGTACGGGCAATGAAATAGAAAGAGCCTTGATAGAAAACATATCGAAATGTCCGAATATAATCGTGTATGAAGAACATACGGCGATAGATTTAATTCTTGATGATAAAGGCGTCTGCCGCGGAGCTTATGTTTTCAAAAATGAAAAATCGGATGTTGAAATTTTTGAAGCTAAAGCGACAGTCCTTGCCAGCGGCGGAGCGGGGAAAGCTTATCTGTATACTTCTAATCCAGATATCGCGACCGGCGACGGAATTGCGATGGCTTACAGAGCCGGAGCCGATATTGCGAATATGGAGCTTGTCCAGTTTCATCCTACGTGTTTATTTAATCCAGAAGCAAAATCGTTTTTGATTTCCGAAGCGGTCAGAGGCGAAGGCGGAATTTTAAGGCTCAAAAACGGCGAAGCTTTTATGGAAAAGTATCATCCTTTAAAAGAGCTTGCCCCGAGAGACATTGTCGCAAGGGCGATAGACAGCGAACTGAAAGCGAGCGGAGACAGTTTTGTTTATCTTGACATTACGTCAAAAGACAGGAATTATCTTGTAAAAAGATTTCCGAATATTTACGCGACATGTCTTAAGTACGGAATAGATATTTCAAAGGATATGATACCGGTTGTTCCCGCGGCGCATTATTTCTGCGGCGGCGTCAGAGTTGACGAGAACGGAAAGACGACGATAAAAAATTTGTACGCCATAGGAGAAGCATCATGCACCGGCCTGCACGGCGCGAACAGGCTTGCTTCAAACTCGCTGCTTGAAGGATTGGTTTACGCGCACAGGGCTTGCGAAGATTCCGTTATGCCGATAAATAAAAAATATGCCGGTATTAACCCTAAACAGATGAAAAATTCTCAATCTATATCCGGCGAGTCTACGGTTTTTGTACAGGATTGGAATGAAATAAGAAGACTGAACTGGAATTATCTTGGGATTTCAAGGTCTGACGAAAGACTTTTAAAAGCCGAAAAAAGAATAGATCTTTTGGAAGAAGAGATCGATCAGTATTTCTGGAGCCTTCCTTTTACGGTCGACATAATTGAAGTCAGAAACATAGCGGTTATTTCAAAAATGATTATCCGCTGCGCGCGTCTTAGAAAAGAAAGCCGCGGGCTGCATTTTAATACGGATTATCCTTTTACTCTTCCGGAAGCGAAGGACACTATAATACGGAAAAACAGGTAATAGGTAAAAGGTAATAGGTAAGGGCTTCTCTAAAAACCCTGTCTGCAGTATGTCATTCCCGTGAAAACGGGAATCCGTGTTTGCCGTTGTCGTCGAGAAAAAAGCAACGCGGATTCCCGATAGAGACACTCGGGACAAACAGGGGTTTTTAGAGGTACCCGTAATAGGTAAAAATGCTGTGTTTCGGCTGGGACAAAGTCCCTGCCGGAACCTAAATAACAGGTTTTCGCAAAGCGAAAACACAGAACCTATTACCTTTTACCTATTACCTATTATTTGTTTTTATTTGGAGCTGAAAGTGGACATAATAAAAATACGCGGCGCAAGACAGCATAATTTAAAAAATATCGATTTGGATATTCCCAGAAATAAGCTTATTGTCATTACCGGTCTTTCGGGTTCGGGTAAATCTTCGCTGGCTTTTGATACTATTTACGCGGAAGGCCAGAGACGTTATGTCGAATCATTGTCGGCATACGCAAGACAGTTTTTGGAACTTATGGAAAAGCCGGACGTCGATATAATCGAAGGGCTTTCTCCGGCAATTTCGATCGAACAGAGAAATCCGTCGCATAATCCGCGTTCGACCGTGGGAACGGTGACCGAGATTTACGATTATCTCAGGCTTTTGTTTGCGCGCGTCGGAGTTCCGCGCTGTCCTAAATGCGGAAAAATAATCAAACCCCAGTCTTCCCAGCAAATAATAGACGAAATAATGAAAATGCCGACGGGAAAAATGGCGCACATACTGTCTCCTTTGGTAAAAGGGAGGACCGGCACTTACGAAGAACTTTTTGCCAGACTTGCAAAAAGCGGATATACGAGAGTGCGCGCCGACGGAAAAGTTTATGCGCTTGACGAGAAAATATCTTTAGACAGATATAAAAAACATACGATCGAAATAGTCATAGACAGAATAAAAATCAGCGGCGACGCGCGTTTGAGAGTCGCGGATTCGGTCGAAACCGCATTAAAAGAATCCAAAGGCGCGGTCGGAGTTTTAGCGATAGACCAAAACGGCAAAACCGAAAGCGAAACGGTTTTCAGCGAGCATCACGCCTGTACGGAATGCGCAATAAGTTTTCCGGAAATAGAACCGAGACTTTTTTCTTTCAATACGCCTTACGGCGCGTGTCCGGAATGCGGCGGGCTTGGAAATAAAATCGAGATAGACGAAAATCTTATTGTTCCGGATAAAAACCGTTCGCTTCAGCAGGGCGCGGTGATCGCTTGGTCCGAGCCTGTTACGACAAGAACAAACAGATGGAAAAACTCGTGGGGCGGTTATTATTGGGATCTTTTAAGTTCCGTCGCCAAAGCAAATAAAATCCCGCTCAATAAACCTTGGAAAGAGCTTACGAGGGAGCAGCAGGAAATAATACTTTACGGTTATGACGGCGAATTCGAAGGCGTTATAGGCAATATGCAGCGCCGCTATAATGAAACCGAATCGGATTTTGTGAGAGAAGAAATTTTCAATAAATATATGGGCAAAAAAATATGCCCTTCGTGCAAAGGCCAAAGGCTTAAGAAAGAAGCATTGTCGGTTTACGTTGAAAATAAATCCGTCGCAGACATTTCAAGAATGTCCGTCGAAAAAGCTTTGGATTTTTTTAACAAAATAAAATTTAACAAAAAAGACGAAACCATAAGCAAAGCCGTAATGAAAGAGATAAGGGCAAGGATCTTGTTTTTAAACAATGTGGGTTTGGGCTATCTTAATCTCGACAGGGAAAGCGCGACGCTTTCCGGAGGAGAAGCGCAGAGAATCCATCTTGCGACGCAGATAGGTTCGGGCCTTACCGGAGTTTTGTATGTCCTCGACGAGCCTTCCATCGGGCTTCACCAGAGAGACAATAATAAGCTTCTTGAAACTCTTTTAAAACTTCGCGATTTGGGAAATACGCTTATCGTCGTGGAACATGACGAAGATACGATAAGAAAATCCGACCATATAATAGATTTGGGGCCCGGAGCCGGCGTCCACGGAGGGCATATCGTCGCGGAAGGCGATGCAAAAGCTGTTATGAAATCGCCGCAGTCGCTCACCGGACAGTATTTAAAAGGCGATTTGCGCATACCTTTGCCAAAAAAAAGAAAGCAGCCGGTAGACAATAAATGGCTTGTAGTCGAAGGCGCGCAGCAGTTTAATCTGAAAAAAGCCGACGTTCATATCCCGCTCGGGCTTTTTGTATGCGTTACCGGAGTTTCCGGAAGCGGAAAATCCACGCTTGTTCACGAAATTATTTATAAAAATATCGCCCATAAACTTTACGGCGCAAAAGATAAACCCGGAAAATTCGAAGATATGCACGGCTTGGAAAATATAGACAAAGTCGTTATAGTCGACCAGTCGCCCATAGGAAGAACGCCGCGTTCAAATCCGGTAACTTATACAGGCGCTTTTTCGGTTATAAGAGATATTTTTGCGCAGCTTCCCGGATCGAAAGCCAGAGGATACCAGCCCGGAAGATTTTCTTTCAATGTCAAAGGAGGCAGATGCGAGAATTGTCAGGGCGACGGAACTTTGAAAATAGAAATGCAGTTTTTGCCGGATATTTACGTCAAATGCGACGTTTGCGGCGGACAAAGATTTAACGAAGAAACTTTGCAGATAAGATATAAAGGCAAAAACATAGACGAAGTTTTGAATATGACCGTCGAAGAAAGTGTAAAATTTTTTGAAAATATCCCGCAGCTGAAAAGAATTTTGTCGACTTTGGACGACGTAGGTCTGGGATACATAAGAGTAGGCCAGCCCGCAACGACTCTTTCCGGAGGCGAAGCCCAGAGAGTAAAGCTTGCCGCTGAACTTTCAAAAAGAGCCACGGGAAGGACGATTTATATTTTGGACGAGCCTACGACAGGCCTTCATTTTGCGGATGTCGGCAAACTTTTGGAAGTTTTGCAAAGGCTTTCTTACGCGGGAAATACGGTTTTGGTCATAGAACATAATCTGGACGTTATCAAAACCGCCGACTGGATAGTCGATTTGGGCCCCGAAGGCGGCGAAAGAGGCGGCAAAGTTATTGCCGAAGGTCCTCCTGAAGAAATAATGGAGAACGCAAATTCGTTTACGGGTCATTATCTGAAAGAACATTTGAAAAGACAGATAAAATCTAAAATATAAAATATAAAAAGTAAAGCGCTAACGACAAAAAGTATTTTTTATATTTTAACTTATCGTTCCGCCCTTGTATGCCTCCAAGCCCGCCGCAAAGCGGCATTTGACAGTTTGCTTGAGAAATAATAAAATATATGAAAAATGCAGTCATAAAATAAAAATATTTTGGAGGTATTCACATGAAGAAAGTTTTGGCTTTGATGTTGCTCGGAGTTATGGTATTTGCCGCCGGCTGTAAGAAAAAAGATATCAAAAGCAATCTCACCCCTGATACGGACATAACGATATCGCAGGATTTTGCCGATGAACCTTCGTTAAGAGGCGATATGGATAAAGATATAAATCTCAGAATCGTGTATTTTGAATTTGACAGAAGCGATTTAGGGCAGGATGCTTTGAACACGTTAAAAGAAAACGCGGCTTATCTTATAAACAACACAAGAGTTAAAGTTGTTGTCGAAGGTCATTGCGACGACAGAGGCACCGTGGAATATAACTTGGCTTTAGGTCAGCGCAGGGCGGTAAAAGTTAAGGAATACTACACGCAGCTCGGCATCGCTTCAAACAGAATAGCCACAATATCTTACGGCGAAGAAAAACCTATTGATCCCAGAAGCAATGAAAGCGCGTGGGCAAAGAACAGAAGAGCGGAAACAAAAGTTATGGTTCAATAATAAATGAGATATTTAACCGTATTTTCGATATTTTTTGTATTTGCTTTTTCCGCCTGTATCCCGAGCGGGAATCAGGAAGTTACCGATCTTAAGGGAGAAGTAGCGCAGATGCAGATCCAGTTTAAAGAGCTTCAGCGCAATCATGCGGATTTGTACGCAAAAGCCGATACCGAATTTGTAACTCTGGATGTTCTTGCGGCGTCTGTTCAGGATTTGCAAAATAAAGTTTCGGCGCTTACGCAGAAAATCCAAGACTTGGAAGCTGTTTCAAAGAAAGGGAACAGGGATAGCGGAGACGCGGTTTTGCCGTCCGATATCTATCAAAATGCATATAGCGATTATTCTATGGGGAAATATGATTTGGCATTTAACGGTTTTCAGTCTTTTGTAGACAAATACCCGAACGCGGAGCTTGCTTCTCAGGCGCTTTATTTTATGGGAGAGTGTTTTTATTCAAGAAGCAAATGGCAGGCTGCTCTTGATGAATACCAGAAAGTTGAGCAGATATACCCGAAATCCGATCAGGTTTCTCCCGCGAGATTGAAAATAGCTCTTTGCTATGAGCTTTTAGGAAAAAAAAGTCAGGCGATGAATGTTTTCGGTTCGATAGTGAAAGATTTTCCGCAAAGTTCTGAAGCGTTAACTGCAAAAGAAAAAATCAGAATATATAATAATGCTCAGAAAAAATGATTTTTCAATCTATTTAATAATTTCGATTATTATTCATGCCGTTATTTTAGTTCTGTTTGTCTCGGCGAATAACAGGGCAAGGCATGTGTTTGTTTCCGCGCCTATAGACGTTACTTTTTATACGCCGGCGCAAAAACGTTCCGATCCGCCGCCTCCGGAGAAGGTTGAAGAAAAAGCGAAGCCTGAACCGGTCAAGGAAGAAATTAAAGAAGAGCCTAAAACTAAAGAAGATGTTGTGGTAAAGCCGAAAGAAAAGCCACAGCCTAAGCCGCAGCCGAAGCCTAAGCCAAAACCGAAAGAGCCTCCAAAAAAGGAAGAGCCTAAAAAGGTTGAAACTCCTCCGGCAGTTGAGAATGTAAATACGGTTCAGGCTCCGGAAGAGGCAAGGTATGAGGCCGGCGGAGCGCAGTTTGAAGGAGTTGCTTTTGATACCAGTAATTTCAAATACGCGTATTACACCGGCACAATAGTAAAAAGTATAAGCAGACAGTGGCGGTGGGCTGACAGTTACGGAAGATTAAGAGCCGTTGTTTATTTTAGAATACAAAGAGACGGAACGATAACCGGAATAAAAGTCAAAGACTCTTCGGGCGACAGCGGTTTTGACCAAAACGCGCTCAGGTCGGTGCAGCTGGCAAGTCCTTTTGCTCCTTTGCCTGACGCTTACGGCGGTGATTCTTTAGGCGTTTATTTTGAGTTTAAATACAGAAATTAGAAAACAAGTAAAAAGTAATAGGGTGTCTCGAAAAACCCCGCTTTTGTCATCGCGGGATTGACCCGCAATCTGTGGTTCACGACGAGATTGCGGCTCGGGGCCGCAATGACGACACTGAAAATACAGGTTTTTAGAGAGACCCAATAGGTAAAAGGTAATAGGTTTCTGTGTTTTCGCTTCGCGAAAACTTGTATTTGTCAAGATACAATAATTTTTTACTTGTTACCTATTACTTGTCGTTAAAAGGGAGTTTTAAAATTGAATTTTATCACGGTTGAATTACTTAAAAAAATAGTTTTTGCGTTTTTTGCCGGAGCGGTATTGGCGTCTGCGGTCTATGCGCAGGATGATGTATATCTTTCTTTGTCGGCTACAGGCAAAAGGTCTGATATCGCGGTAGAATCTTTTACCACTCCGTATAATACGTCCGACGACGCAAAATATGCGCAGCTTTTGAAGGAAGTTGTGGAAAATGATCTTATTCTCAGCAGATATTTTAACGTTATTACGGGCGATCCCGAAAAGAAAGCGCATTTTGATTTAAGGATGCTTTACTGGGAAAAGAAAGGCGCGTCTGTTCTTTTCACGGCTGCGGTTAAAGTTAAGTCAGACCAGATGACGCTGGAAGTAAAGCTTTACGACGTTGTCACAAAAGAAATTATCTGGCAGCAGGTTTATAAAAATGAGACCGTCAATTACAGAAGGCTTGCCCACGAAGTCAGCGATGAAATCGTGAGAAGATTCACGGGGGAAAACGGCATAGCGCGTTCAAAAATAGCTTTTACAAACAATAACACGCGTTTTAAAGAGTTATACATTATAGATTATGACGGGCATAATCTCAGAAGACTTACAAAAGACATGAAGCTTAATATACTCCCGAGATGGTCGCCGAAAGGAGATCAGATAATTTATACAAGCTATTTGTACAACAATCCCGACTTGTTTGCTCTTGATTTGGTAAAAAACAGAAGAAGAATAATTTCTAAATATCAGGGATTGAACGCGGTCGGCGCTTTTTCTCCCGACGGCACAAAAATACTTTTAACGCTTTCGCGCGGGAAATACCCCAATCTTTATCTTATAAGCGAATCCGGCGGCGAAATAATCAGAAGAATGACGGACGGCTCTTACATCGACACAAGCCCTTCTTTTGCGCCTAACGGTCAGGAGATCGTGTTTATTTCCGACAGGCCAGGCATGCCGCAGCTTTACATAATGAATATTGACGGCGGAAACGTAAGGCGCCTTACGACAAATGATTTCTGCGATTCTCCGGCATGGTCGCCCAGAGGCGATAAAATCGTGTTTACCATGAGGCAGCAGAAAGGAAATTATGATTTATTTGTTTATGATTTGCCGACTTCAAAAATAACAAGGCTTACAAGCAATCAGAGAAATAATGAAAATCCGACATGGTCTCCCGACGGAAGGTTTGTGGTGTTTGCTTCCAACAGATCGGGACGCAGCGAGATTTATATAATGGCGATTGACGGTTCGGGAACAAGGAAGCTAGCGGAAATTCCCGGCGCTTCTTTTACTCCGTCGTGGTCGCCGAATCTTGGATACTAGAGTGAGAACACTCTAGAGTCTGTCGGCAGATTCTAATAACGGCAGATAAAATAGCCGGTAATGAGTAAGGTAATTGCGGCGTTTTTGCGAAGCGGAAACCTGTTATTCATTATCAACTGTCTTTAACGAGGGGATTAAAATGTTTGAAGGTAAAAGTCTTTTAGACATACTTAGCATGGGCGGGTGGACATTGTGGGTTTTGCTGGGAGCATCGATCTTATCCGTAACGGTGATTCTTTTTAAGCTGATAGAGTTTTGGGGAAAATCAAAAACTGTCAGAGTTGATTTTGTGACCAAGATCATGAAAAGGCTCAGAAAAGGAGATATGGAAGGAGCTCTTGAAATATGCGAACAGACAAATTCTCCCATGGCGCCCGTAGCCAGAGCAGGAATAAAAGCGCACATGGACAAAAATACGAATGTCGGCGAAGCTATGGACAGAGAAATAATGATAGAAACCGTAAAGCTTGAAAGGTTTACCACTATTTTGGGAACCATAGGAAGTATTGCCGTTTATATCGGTTTGTTCGGAACGGTTATCGGCATCATAAGAGCGTTTCACGACATAGCAAAAGTCGGTTCCGGAGGCATATCGATCGTTATCGGAGGCGTTTCCGAGGCTTTGATAGCGACGGCGGCAGGGCTTTTCGTGGCTATACCGGCAGTTATCGCTTATAACTTTTTTACGAAACTGATAGATAAATTTGTAATAAATATGGAATACTGCGCTTCGGCGGTCGAAGATTTTATGGTAGGGAAACCGGCAGATGAAGAGAAATAAAAAAAGAAATAAAGTTATGGCGGAAATAAACATAACGCCCTTTACGGACGTTATTTTGGTGCTGCTTATCATATTTATGATAACTACTCCCATGCTTATGCAGCCCGGGATCAAGGTAAATCTTCCTAAAACCCAGACTACGGACAACGAAGATACTTCAAATATAGAAGTTCTCATTTCCAAAGAAGGCTTTGTGCATATGAACGGTAAACAGATCCATGAAACGAACGTTGAATCGACTGTGAAAAACCTTCTTGCAGCCTCGCCGGATAAGCCGATTGTTATAAAAGCGGATAAAGACGTTATATACGATCATGTCATCAAATTTATGGATACGGCAAAAAAAGTCGGCGCGACAAGGTTCGCTCTGGCAGTTGACAACTCAAAAAGATAAAGGTGCTGCGTAATGACGAAAGTTTTAAATGTAATGTTTATTTTTTTGTGTCTTATCGCGGGTTCAAGCATTGCTTTTTATTCTCCCATGCATTTGCATGATTTAATAACCGGCGCCAAAGCGGCTGACGGTTTTTTTATTTCATGGCCTTTTATAAGAGTTTTTATCGAACCGGTTTACGCTTTTTCTTTTTATGCTCTTACTTTAAATAAAAATTTTTACCAGCCTGCCGTTATATCGTGGTTTTGGTGGGTTATTGCCGCTGTATTTGTTTATTGCGGCATAAGAAGAAGAACGATGGGACAGACTTTTTCAAGAATTTTTTATGCCGTAATGATCCTTGTTTCGGTATTTTTATTTACGGTTTTGGTTCCTGTGCCCGGTCCGAAGCTTAATAAGCCGGAAGGTTTTATCGCCGCAGATCTGCATTCGCATACCGTATATTCCCACGATAATTTGTCTGTTCCGCAGTCAAGTTTAAGATTTCATAAAAGCCAAGGATACGACTCGTTTTTTATAACCGAACATAATCACACGAAGGGTTTTGATAAGTTTCCGGAAAACGCGAAATATAAATACGTGTTTCCCGGAGTTCAGATGCAGACCAAAGATAAGGTTTCGGTGCTTTTGCTTTCGGCAAAACAATTTGACGGGGAAAAGTATGCCGGCAAAACTCTTAATGAAATTATCGAAAAAGCGCATGCCGAGAATATGCTTGTCATAATGCCGCATTGGTGGAAATGGCATAAACAGAGTCTTCATGAACTTGTTATTGCCGGCATTGACGGCTTTGAGATCTATAACTGCGGATACAGAAATCTTACGAAAAAAGAGCAGCAGAAAATAATAGAAATATCAAAAGAAAATAATCTTATAATGGCAGGTTCTACGGACTGGCACGGCTGGGGTTATATGACTGACGTTTGGACGGTCTTTCAGGCAAGACCCGGCGAAAATCTTAAAAATATTTTGGCCAAAAAGCCGGAAACGCAGGTTCTCCTTTACAGGGAAGACCAGTCGGCATCGGTTTTGAGATTTATATTTGAACCGTTTGCGGCATTTTATTATTACATAAAAAACGCGGATGTCGTTTCCGTATTGTCTTTGATGGTATGGATAATGCTTCTCAATGTTTTGTTTATAGGAAATACCGCAAAATATATAAAAAAATATCTTCCTCCCGTTATGACGGCCGCGATGTTTGCGTCTGCGGTCGTCATTTATATTTCATATATTCCCGCCAAGGGGATCAATGCGATAATCCCTTCGACAGTGGTTCCTGTTTTGCTGGGATGCTGCGTATTATGGTTTTTTGTCTGGAGACTTAACGAAAAAAATATTCAATAAAAAGAATACTTTTATGAAAGTTTGCTAAGATTTTTTGATAAAACTATGGCGGCGGTTTCGGTAATGGCAGACGAAATTGATAGCAGGGCCGGACGCGGAAATGTTTTTTGTTTACGTAAGCAGACGGGTATGCAGTCATACATTAAGAATGCGAGGCAGAAATATTGAGAAAAATTTTGTCCGGATTTATCATATTTATATTTACAATTTTTCCGGTTTTCGCTTACAACGTGGATTTAGATAAGAGGCTTATAGACGCCGTGAAAGTTAACGATAGCGCGGAAGTACGCAGCCTCTTCAGGCCAGGCCTGCCCGACGGAGGCACCAATCCCGACGCTAAGGATTCAATGGGCAATACGGCTCTTGTTATAGCCATAAATAACGGCAATGAAGAAATTGCCGAGATTTTAATAAAAAGCGGAGCATATACAAACGAAAGCTATCTGAGAGGCATGAGCGTGCTTATGCTTGCAATAAATAAGCAAATGGAGAAAACTGCCATCCTTTTGATAAGGCTGGGAGCGGATACTACCGCTAAACTAAGCAACGGTTCAAATGCTTTAATGATGGCCTGCGAGAGAAATCTTGAAGAAGTAGTAAAAACTATAATTGACAGAGATAAAGTTGATTTAAACGCCAAAACTGTGGATGGGATGACGGCTCTTACTATTGCTTTTAAAAAAAGAAATTTAACAATAGCCAAATTGCTTCACGGAGGCATATCGGGCTTAAAAGAGGGAAGGAACGAGCCGGTTAAAGAGCAAGATAAGAATAAAGGAGCAAAACCTTTGAATCTTCTGGAGTCGGCATATGTGTCAGATATAGCGTCTTCCGAGAAGCTTATTGCCGCAGGAGCCGATATGGAAATAAGAGACGAAAAAGGCAGAACTCCTTTAATAATAGCTTTTCTTCATGAAGATTATGCGATGGCAAACTTTTTGCTGTCTAAAGGCGCGGATATAAACGCGCGCGACTATTTCGGCATGGCTCCGGTTTTGATTGCCGCTATGGCAAATAACGGATCTCTGCTTGCTTTATGTTTTAATAATAAGGCCGACGTTCTTGTTCAGGATGCTAACGGGCTTAATTCTTTAATGTTTCTTGTTTTTTTTGAAAATGAGGCTCTTGTTGACGCTATGGTCAATTACAATGATAAAACCGTAAACAATATAGATAACAGCGGGCTGACGCCGCTGGTTATGGCAATAAGCAAAAACAAAGTCCGCATAGTTGAAAAACTTATAGCAAAAGGCGCGTATATTAATTCTAAACGTTCAAGGCGTCCGTTAAATGTGTCGATCGAACTGGGAAATCTTCATATGGCAATGCTTGTTTTGAATAAAGGCGCGAGAATAAATGCCAAGGATTACAACGGAAACGCTCCGATAATTACCGCGGCAAGCAGGAATAATGCTGAGGCCGTAAAATTTCTTATGGCAAACGGCGCGAAAGCTAATGTCCGCGATGCCTACGGTTTAACGCCTCTTGATTATGCAAAAAAATACTCTAACAAAGAAATAATTACGTTATTATCCCGTTAGCATGCGCGTTTTATTGGAAAAATATTTTGATTTTAATATAATAAAAAAAATGAGACGGTGAGATGATGAAGGGTGAAGAGTGGAGTTAAAAGACAGAAGGTGAGAAGATGGGATGTTGGGAAGGTGGGCAAAGACAAGTACAACGACAAAGAAGAAACGACCACAGCTCCTCTCAACTTCTCAGCTTCCCACCCTCTCATCTTCTAGAGAGCTCCTCTCGGCATCTCAGCCTCCCAACTTCTCAGCTTCTAAAAAGGAGATACAATGAAATTTCTAAAACTTTTGCCTGCGTTTGTACTCGTTTTTTCAGCCTCAATTTCTTACGGCCAAGATTATCTTATGCATACTTTGATGACGCATACCGACAATGCGAGGTCGGTTGATTTTTCAAACGATGAAAAATACGTTTATTCGGCCGGATACGATTACAGGGTGGTTAAATGGAGGCTTGATAATTCGGAAAATATTATTTATTTGAAAGGACATACAAATATAATAAATTACGTAAGGTTAAGCCATAAAGGCGATATTGTCGCTTCCGCGGCGAATGATAATACGATCAAAATCTGGTCGGCAAGGGCAAATACTCTCACCAGGACGATGAAAGGCCATGAGCATTATGTCAACAGCGTGGAATTTTCAAAAGATGGGAAAAATATTCTTACGGCAAGTTCCGATAAAACCGTCAGGATATGGAGCCTTGCGCCTTCTTACGCGCAACAAAGAGTTTTCAGAGGTCACACGGACATAGTGAGACATGCCGTTTTCAGCCCCAGCGGCAATTATGTAGTCAGCTGCGGAGAAGATAAGACGATAAGATTATGGTCAGTGAAAAGAGAAGACAAACGGCTTCTTCAAACCGTGAAAGATCACAATGATATAGTTAACTGCGTCGCTTTCAGCCCTAACGGCAAATATCTCGCGTCATGCAGCGATAACAATGATGTGATCATATGGAAATTCGAAGGCGGCAAGCTCACGATGAAAAACCATATAACCGGCCATAAAGACAAAGTTAATACCGTAGCTTTTTCAAACGACAGCCTGATGCTTGCAAGCGGGAGCGACGATAACGATATAAAGCTTTGGAATGTTGAAACCGGTATGCTGATAGCTTCTCTTGTCGGGCACAGCGACAGAGTTAATGATTTGGTATTTTCAAAATCCGGAAGATACATAGTTTCGGCAAGCGACGATAAAACAATAAAAGTTTGGGGTCCGTTTCATTTTGACGAAAACACCGGTTCATTGGCGGAGCAGGTCGATGATGCCGATTTGCCGGAAAACAGCAGAGATGCCGGAACGCTCGACATTGAAACCGCAGAATAACAATAAAAAAATATGAGCAAAATAAAAAAGCTGCTGAATTATATATTTATAGACGATGTTCTTAAAGCGGATATAGAATTTTTAAAAGGGGTTTCTATTTTTTCGCATCTGCCGGACAGGTCTCTTTCGAAGATCGCTCTCATAATTTTTAAAAAAAATTATATGGCCGGAGAACAGATATACAAACAGCGTCATGAAGCCGATGTTTTGTACATAGTGAGAAGCGGGGAAGTGCTGGTTAAAAGTTCAAAGATTGAACAAAATATCGGAGAAGGCGGCTTTTTCGGAGAAATTTCTCTTATAGAAAACAGAAGACATGATTCTGCGGCGTCAGCCGTAAAAGACAGCGAACTCTATCTTATTTACAGGGTTAAATTCGACGATATGGCAGAATCAAACGCTAAAGCCGGACTGAGAATAATGAAAAATTTATCCGCAATCCTTGAAGCAAGACTGAGATGCGCCGAACATGAGATGCCTCAGTCCGTACGGGCTGAGACGGAGCAGAAACAGGAAAGCAATGACAGAAAGGTCAGGTAACCGTCTATTTATAATAGGCATAATGCTTTTTCTCGCAGGATGCCTGTTTTTATACTTTGCAAGAGGAATACTTGCGCCTTTTCTGATAGCGGCATTTATTACGTATCTTTTATCTCCTCTTGCAGTAAAAATACAATCATACGGTTACAGAAGATGGGTGTCCGTTGTCATTATGGCGGCGGTTTTTATTTTGATTATGACTGCGCTTGTCGCGGTTTTTATCCCGATCCTTCTTGATGAAATAGATAAATTCGGAGTAAATTTTCCTTCCTATTACGAATATGTTCTCAACTATGCCGAAGCCGCAAAAAACAAACTGGAAACGCTTATTCCTATTTTGAAAGAATACCGGATTTACGACGCCGCAGCCGAAAAAGTTTATGCGTTTGTGACTTCCGAAGCTCAAAAAGTTCCTCAGTACCTTATGAGTATTTTTTCTATGTTTTCCATAATTGTTTTGATCCCCATGCTGGTATTTTTCATGCTTTTGGGAGGAACGCGTCCGATACGTACGATCGTTGAACTTGTTCCGTCAAGTTATGTTGAAACCATACTTTCGATTTTATATGAGATGGATTCCGTTTTGGGAAGGTTTATCAGAGGGCAGCTTATAGAAGCCGTTTTTGTGGGAACGATGTCCGTTATAGCCCTGAGCATATTCGGAGTTAATTTCGCGCTTATTATAGGAATTGTCGCCGGTCTTGCAAACTTGATCCCTTATTTCGGACCGTTTGTCGGGCTTATGCTGGCGTCAATCGTCGGGCTTGTCCAGTTTCAGGATATTTTTATTCTTGTAAAAATTATTCCGTCGTTTCTTGTTATACAGTTTCTCGACAATAATGCGCTTCAGCCTCTCGTCGTGGGACAGAACCTCAATTTAAGCCCCGTGACCATGATATTTGCCATGCTTGCGGGAGCGCAGGTTTTTGGTTTTCTGGGCATTATTTTTGCCGTGCCGGTAATGGCGATAATCAAAACCATATTTTTTATGCTGGTAAAAAAATATAAAAAGTCGCTGGCATACCGATAGAAGCAATTACGAATTGAGTGTCTCTAAAAACCCCGCTTTTGTCATTGCGGGCTTGACCCGCAATCTATGGTTCACGACGAGATTGCGGCTCGGGGGCCGCAATGACGGCACTGAAAATACAGTTTTTTAGAGAAACCCAATTGTGATTAAAAGGGGTATTTTATGGACAATCATGTTCAGGGTTTTTCGCTGCTCACAAATGACGACATTCATTTATTCCGCGAAGGCAGCCATTTCAGATTATACGAGAAAATGGGCTCGAAAATTATTTCTAAAGACGGAGTGAACGGAGTTTATTTTTGCGTTTGGGCGCCGAACGCCGTATGCGTTTCCGTTATAGGCGATTTTAATTTTTGGGACAAACAAACCCATCATTTATTTGCGAGAACCGACGCTTCGGGAATATGGGAAGGTTTTATACCGGGAATGAAGCGGGGCGATACCTATAAATATTACATACAATCCAATTTCAATAACTACTGCGTTGAAAAAGCCGATCCTTATGCTTTTCATGCCGAAACGCCAAAAAAAACCGGTTCAAAAGTTTGGGATCTGGATTATAAGTGGAACGATTCAAACTGGATGCTTTCGAGAAAATCAAAAAGTTCAATAAAAGCTCCAATATCCATATATGAAGTCCATCTGGGTTCGTGGAGAAGAAAGCCCGAAGACGGCAACAGATGGCTTTCTTATACGGAAATTGCTCCGCAGCTTGCGCAATACTGCGTTGAAATGGGTTTTACCCATGTAGAGTTTCTTCCGGTCATGGAACATCCTTTCGGGCCTTCGTGGGGATATCAAAGCCTCGGATATTTTTCGCCGACAAGCAGGTTCGGCACGCCGCAGGATTTTATGTTTTTAGTCGACACTCTTCATCAGGCGGGCATAGCGGTCATTTTAGACTGGGTCCCGTCGCATTTTCCAAGCGATCAGCACGGATTATCTTTTTTCGACGGAACATATCTCTACGAACACGCCGACCACAGGCTCGGTTTTCATCCGGATTGGAAAAGCGCTATTTTTAATTACGGCAGAAACGAAGTAAAAAACTTTTTGATTTCCAGCGCTCTTTTCTGGCTTGATAAATACCATATCGACGGGATAAGAGTGGACGCCGTTGCTTCCATGCTTTATCTTGACTATTCCAGAAAAGAAGGCGAATGGCTGCCCAATAAATACGGCGGAAAAGAAAATATCGAAGCTATAGAATTTTTAAAACGTTTTAACCACGTTGTTTACGAAAATTACGACGGAGTTCAGACATATGCCGAAGAGTCCACGTCTTGGCCTATGGTTTCAAAGCCTACTTATTTGGGCGGGCTTGGTTTCGGTTACAAATGGAATATGGGCTGGATGAACGATGTTTTAAGCTATAAAAAAGTTGATCCGGTTTTCAGAAAATATCATCATAATAAACTTACGTTCAGTTTTTTATACGCTTTCAGCGAGAACTTTGTTCTTCCTTTTTCGCACGACGAAGTTACTCAGGGCAAAGGATCTCTTATCGGAAAAATGCCCGGCGATGAATGGCAGAGATTTGCCAATTTAAGGCTTATTCTTGCCTATATGTACGCGCATCCCGGAAAAAAACTTTTATTTATGGGCTCTGAGTTCGGGCAGGTGAGAGAGTGGAACCATGAAGAAAGCCTTGAATGGCATGTTTTGCAGTTTTGGCAGCATTCGGGAATGCAAAAATGGGTAAAAGATTTAAATCACGCGTATAAAGAAAATCATCCGTTTTTCGACTGTGATAACAGCTGGGAAGGTTTTGAATGGATAGACGCAAACGATTCGGATAACAGCGTTTTGTCTTTTGTCAGAAGATCTCCTTCGACAAAAGAAACGATACTTTGCGTTTTTAATTTTACTCCGGTACCGAGACACAACTATAAAGTCGGCGTCGACCACAAAGGCAGATGGGATGAAATATTAAACAGCGACGGCGTCGAATATTTCGGAAGCGGTTTGGGAAATATGGGTTTTAAAGAAGCCATTGACTGGAGCGCCCACGGAAGGCAGTACAGCCTAGATATAACAATCCCTCCGCTTGGAGCCGTGTTTTTTAGACACAGGGAATAAGCACAACACCAATACATAAAGTTTTGCCTTGGCGGCATAATTTTAATTCTTTTGCTTTGCAGATACGCCCTTGTATCTTTGGTGCAAAAAAAAGCTAAAATTTCCTCAAAAATCCTAGCAGCGTATGCGCGTAATATGTGTCAGCACGCCCTAGGCAGAGATAAAAATGATTTGGTTATAAAATATACAATGGATAATGTCAGTTCGCGGCAGGTATGATGTTGGAATTGCCGGAATTGTCGCAAAGCACGGCTTGTTTGATATGACATTTTGCTTTTTGTATAATCAAAATTATAAAAACTATTTTAGGGTTATCGGCGGCGAATATGGAAAAAATATTAAAAAATAATTATGACGATATTTTAAAGCAGATTATTACAGAGATAAAGGCTGCCCGCGTTAATGCCGCAAGGCGTGTAAACGTTACTATGATACAAGCATATTGGAATATAGGGCATAAATTATCTAAAGAGAAAATAGAGAAAGGATACGGCGGAAACGTTGTCGAAAGATTATCGGTTGATATAAAGAGCGAGTTTTCAAATCTTAAAGGTTTTTCGCCGAGAAATCTTTGGAATATGAAATTGTTTTATGAATTTTATAGCGCTGCCGATGAAAAACTGCAACGCAAAGTTGCAGTTTTGCCATGGCGGCATAATATCTTAATTTTGACCAAAATAAAAGATTTATCGGAGGCAAAGTTTTATATTGAGTCCGCTCTTGAAATGGGTTGGACAAGAGATGTTTTATTAAATTTTATTAACGCTGACGCTTATAGAAACGCTAAAAACCCCAAACTTCATAATTTTAATAAGGTTTTGCCGGAACATTTGCAAGATCAGGCCGATGAGATTTTAAAAAGTTCATACAATCTTAGTTTTCTTGGCATAGAAAGGCCGGTTAAAGAATTAGAACTTGAAAAAAGAATTTTAGAAAAAATAAAATTATTCATACTGGAACTTGGCAAAGGTTTTTCTTTTATGGGAAACCAATACAGAATTTCATCCCGCCAAAAAGATTATTTTATAGATTTATTATTTTTTAACCGGAATTTAAAATCTCTTATTGCGATAGATTTAAAAATAGGAAACTTTAAGCCTGAATATGCCGGTAAAATGAATTTTTATCTTGGTATTTTAGACGACAAAGTAAAAATAAAAGGCGAAAATCCGTCAATAGGCATAATCCTATGCGCCGATAAAGATAAAGTTGATGTTGAAATTGCGCTAAGAGACATAAATAAACCTATTGGAGTGGCAGATTACAAATTATATTTACCAGAGAAAAAATTAAAAGAATTGATAAGCAAAGAGCTTAAACGTTAGAGTGTCTCTAAAAATTCTAAAATGATATAAATTTTACTATTCAAAGTATCAATATTGCCGTCAGTAGAAACTATTGAGGCCGAATTGGCAAGAAAAAAAATTTGAAATTAAAATAAGGAATAAAAATGTTACATAGCCCAGAGGGACTTTGTCCCCAGACCAGGGAGCTTTGCTCCCAGACCAGAGGGAACTTTGTTCCCCAGACCAGACCAGACCAGACCAGACCAGACCAGACCAGACCAGACCAGACCAGACCAGACCAGACCAGACCAGACCAGACCAGACCAGACCAGACCAGAC
>JGI24702J35022_10000400_pt1 | contig 25807 bp, 13 predicted proteins | sample TergutTh196P4_FD_35022 | JGI IMG/M metagenome (IMG submission 35022)
AGTTACAGNTNNNTACTGGTACTCACTAACTTGATGTTCGAAACTCCCTTTTACAGCGCCTGTTTCGGGTTGTCCTGCTGTCTTTGAACCTTCACCACTTACAATTAACTTGGTACTATCACTAACTTGATGTTCGAAACTCCCTTTTACAGTGCCTGTTTCGGGTTTTCCAGCCGTTTTTGAGCCTTCTACATATACATTTCCTTTAGTATTATCACTAAATTGATGTTCTATTCCCGCTTTTATGGCGCCTTTTCCAGCCTCTCCTGTTATCATTGAACCCTCCGCAAATATATTTGCCTTTGTGTTCTCACCGATATTAAACTCCAATTCTTCCTTTGCTTTGTTTTCTGATTCATCTTTTTTATCATTGAAACCAGTTTTGGGGATGCTTGAACTATTACTAACATTCTCTTTTAAACTCCCTGCTGCTCCTGCTGCGGATGTCCCTACTCCTGCCTTCCCTGCGGCTCCTGCTGCGGCCCCTACTCCCATAGCTCCTGCTGCAACGGCTCCTGTTGTTGCAAAGGTTCCGAGATTCAGGGCGCTTGAATCAACCTCGGTATATTCATCGGTACGTCTTGCTCCTTCGTCCAAATACAACTGATACTTGTCCATGGCAGGAAGTAACTTCTTTTCAAGGGGTATCAACCCTTCTTCAAATTCTGTTTTAAAGCGTTGAGCTACCGGATCTTCCCATAAGAATCCGTTATAAAGTTGATTATCCATTGATGATTTGATATTTTCAAACCTTTCGCTCTCATTTCTCATTTGCTGTGCAAAATCTCTCAAAAAAGCCGATGTTAATACTGTATTTCCCATAGGATATATTTTTTATTGTTTTTTTCTTCTATTCATCTGTTTTTTATATGCCTCTTGTGCTTTTTTTCGCCGCTCTTCTATTTCGGCCTGCGTTAGTTCAACGCCTCTTCTTCGTGCATCTTCAATAGCTTGTAGCCTTCTTGTTTCTTCTGCCTGCCGCTCGTCGGCTTTTGAGGCATACAACAAACGTTGTCTTTCAGAGCTGAAAGCATCTTTCTTTGCTTTCAGCTTCATTAAGCGATCTTCAAGAAATCCGATTACTTGTGTAACATTGGCGGTATCAAGATAGCGAAAACAACCGGCGATTGTGTTCTCCTCTTCGGGTAACCATTCTTTGGCCTCCTCGGCAAAATCTTTCCGTAACACGGACGTTTCCTCTTGTATGTCCGCTTTTAGCTTGTCTATTTTTTTTAGTTGCGCATGGAACAAATCCAACCGGTATTCGACAAAAGCGCCCACTTTGAAATCCGACAGGTTGCCGAATAATTCTTTTTTTAAAGCCGGATAAACTTCAAAAAACACCTCAAACTTTTCTAAATAGTCTACATAATCCTTACTTTCCTGTTTCAACCTTTTGCGCTCCCGCTCGATTTCCTCCGGTTTTTGGGAAATCGTCAACATGCTATCTGCAAGGTCTATATAGGATTGACAAAAAGTGGTCACATTCATATTCGTTTATTAATTATATTAATTATAAATCTCAAAAATTTTTTTACATATCTCTTCATCCTTGCCAGCGTCTTTTGTATCGAAACGATTGTAAAAAACAAACGGGTCGGGGTTATAAGTCGCAGTCTCGTCGTCAGTCTGTATCAAACCATGCCCCTTTCCTTTAGGTTCGGCAGTTTGCTCCGATAAGATGGTCATTCCACCCCCTTCCGATAGCACAATCCTGTTTTCAAATTCGTTCCACGCATTACGATCAAAAATTTCTTCTACGCCCTTGCATGTATAAGCATAAACCATGATATGAATACCGACATCAGGGCCATTCTTGAGTATCTTAATCAACTTCTCGGTAATGGGAGAAGCTCTATATCCGTCTTTCTTCAGTTCTTTGGCATTTTGGATATAGGATAAGGTCAAAACGATGCGGCCTCTGTCGGCACTGCTAATGCCATTGTTATCATTTTCGATCCGAAGGTTCAGTTCCTTTTCAATGATATTAACCAGTTCCGGCAGTTCGCGTTTTTTGCAATATTGAATATTGTCGACAGTTTCGCAAAGTACTGGGTAATAGCTTGCAAGCGTATCATCGGCGCCCAGATAGTCGACGAGATAAAATTGGCTGTTTGCAGGATTTTGCTTGGCTAACTGAAAATTGATCAGCATCAAACTCGCCATGGCGGCTTTTATATCGTTGCCTATCATCAACAGATTTGAACAGGGATTGTTCCTTATTTTAAAATAAATATGCTCGTTACGTATAAAAGAAGGCGCTCCGATATAGATTATTGAAGGCTGTAGTGATTTGGGGTTGATTTTAGTTTTAGCGGAGAGCATGGTAACAAAAGCGCTATTAGTCGACAAGTCGCTGTTAACATTGCCATCAAAAACATACCGTTGATGTGAATAATCCGGCAATTCGTTCAGTTTTGAATTACAAAAACTCACATAGTCAAGCATTTTAACCGTAAAAGCGCATTGAAATTTAATGTTAAGGCGAACATTACCGTTTTTATTATTTAAGATAGCCTCTCCTTTTTTGGTCAAGGTTGCTGCTGCCTCATTGCTACCGCCCAACACTCTTGCACTGTCTAACTCTTTCAGGTTAAAGGCTATTCGCAAAGTAATCAAATCGGTATTGAAATCTAAACTTCGATAGCTTTGTGTACAGAAAATGATATTTATCCCGTATTTTCGTCCTTCACGGATTATTTTTTCCAAATAAAATCCTGCTTTTCGTGAAATTTTATCTGTGCTTTCCAACAGCACCTGAAATTCGTCTATTATAACGACGATGCGCGGCAGGACTTCGCCTGTTTGTTTCCGGTATTCTTCTATTTTCTCAAGTGAAGACCCGATTTTCTCTCCGGCATTTTTAAACAGGTCTGCCCTGCGATACATTTCGTATATTAAGTGCTCTAATGCGCTAACCGTATATTCACGTTGGTTGGTTATTGATACAAACGTTGCATGAGGTAATTTATCGTATGGTTTGAAACCTGTACCATTGGTGCAGTCTATCAGGTAGAAATTCAATTCTAACGGCGAATAAAGGATAGAAGCATTACAAATTATATTATGTAACAGGACCGTTTTCCCGTAACCCGGTCTTCCGCCAACCATTGCAAAGTAGTCGGCAGTATCGCCTCCTAACTCAAAGAAAACTGTTTCATCGACCGGTTTTTTACCGACAGGAATCTTGATTCCCAACCGCGTACTTTCCTTCCAATATTTTTGAGTTTGAATAAGCGTATCGATATAGGCGTCTAATGAGATGATTGGTTGTTTAATATTATCAGCTTTCCGGTTAATTGCATCAATAAGTGTTTCTATGTTATTGGGAAGTTGGGTATGAAGTCGTATGTTGAATTTGTCGTTGAACGGTTTATCGAAGATCGTATTTTCCACCTCATAGCACCCTAAATCGTTCTGATAGATAAGTGTAGAAATATTGACATACTCCATAATATCAAAACCGTGCAGAAATGAACTAGTGTTATTCTTCTCTTTTTCAACACTAAAGCTGTAAAAAATATAAATCCCTGCCTTTGTCGCGTTCTGATTATGTATCAATTTATAAAAACGTTTCGTCAGCTCTCCGGAAAAAGCATGAGGGAAGTTAGAGATAAAAACGAATCGATAGGGAACGGCCAGCGTTCCTGCATCTTCATTATACGCTGCAAGTGAATTGTACCTTATCAGTTGGTTTTGGTTTAAATCAATGATAGTCTGCTCCAATTCCGTGATAAGTTCTGCTAACCTCTTTTCATCATGTACTATTGCGTTGGCCATAATTTTATCGGACAGTCTATTCATATTACTGAATTTTTTTCCGAATGAATGGGTATCAACAAAGTGAAACTTACACAAACTTAATGGTAAAGACAGCATAAACCTAAAAGCGATTAATTGAAAGATTTGTTGTATGGCTTCTTCATTATTTTGTTCGTAATCAATCATGAATGCTGTGGCATTCGCGTTAGTAAACGGCAAAATGGCAGGGATAAGTATACCATGGGCTATGCTATCAATTTTTGGCAATAAGTTGCCGATACGAAGTGCGTAGGGTAAGGGGTAGTTATGTTCGTCATCTAACAACACTTTATCAAAATCACGTATGGCATTCGGCGAGAAGCCATAGTTCTCGAAAAGATCGACTACATCTTGTTTCGATTTTTCCATATCAACTTCCAATGATTTACGTTTTTCTTCAAAACTTAAATCTATTTCCGCCAATGCCTTTGAATAAATTGCTGCCAGTTCGTTCATATCAGTACGCCTTCTCTGAAGAAATTCTATAATGAAGTCTTAAACTTGAAAATCGTGTCCCCCATCTGAATAATATCTCCATCATTTAATTCAAAAGGCTCAAATTTGATGTCTTCGTCGTTGACGAAAGTTCCGTGTGTAGAAAGTTGATCCTGAATCATATATTGGTCGGCCCGAAACAAAATGACGGCATGTTTGCCTGAAATTTTCTTATCGCTCACGGTGATATTACAATCCATGTCCTGACCGATTACATTTCTGCCCTCATAAATTTTGTAGTCAATCCCTAAAGGATCGATAGAGTAGGTAACGATCCAACCCACTAATCGGCGATTCGTACGACGTTCTTTTTTAATGACTACACTTCCTTGTTCCGTCTCTTCTTCAAATTCGTCTTCGTAAACAGTCTTATTACTGATTGCCATACTTGCTTTTCGACTTGATACCCCTTTCAAAGGGTTCTTTCCACCCTGCATTATTTCAGTTTTGTTACTGTCCTCGTTTCCAAACTCATGGAAATCTTGCGTACTCCCTACATTACCTCCCATAGGAAATGTAGCGGTATTACTCCCCTGTGAGGATTCTTTCCCTTGACAATAGGGACATTGTGATAAATCATTTTTATACCAGTGCCCATTCGAACATTTCTTAAAACCTTTCATACCACTTTGTTATTATTTTGATTATCATGCTATTTAATAGTAAAAGTTTTCCATAGAAGTACGTATATCCCAGGCAAACCATTTTTCAAAATTGCGAACAAAATTACTTGATTTTTTTTTATTTCCTAATACTTCTGAAATATTTTTTTTAACCAGTTTCTTTTCATGCAAGGTATGGGCATGAAATATCAATTGCGGAATTTGTTAATGATTTAAAAATGAGGATTATATATGATTTCGAGAAATACCTTTCTCGAAAAGAGTATAATCTATCTTACTAAGAATGCTTTTTTGAACTGTTTGAGGTTACCGTCCGGATGGTATAACTCTGCGTAAAAAACATATACGCCCGGTACAAGTCGATTATTGTCAAGTCCTTTTCCATCCCACCGTAACTCGCCTTCTTGGGCAATTAACTGATTATTACTTATTTCGGATACTTTTCGGCCATTGGTTGTATATATTTCCACGCGACAACGGAAACCGGGCTTAGGCGTCTGATACGTGAGGATATAGTAATCAAAGCCGGGGATGTATTCGGGTGCGTTGATGGAGGTCTTTTCCTGCAAATCAGAATTTTTATATTGCGAATTACGATAGCCGGGCGTGCCGTATCCTGCATCAGCAGTGGCGGACATCCAGTTTGATGCGTCCTGTGAATTATTATTCGGGTCGATTCGTTCCAAAGATACCCCCTTTTTGTTTTTTATGGATGAACTGTGCCATTTGGTTGAATAGGCGACTTCATCGATGATGACTTCATCCGAATGACGGAATAATACGATCGAAGCGCCTTCGTTATTAAGCGTTGGCAACTTTAGTTCGTAAAGCGGCGACAGAGATGGCATGTAATAAAAATCTGCCACCCCGGCATATTCTTTTGTTAAAACAACGTAACTGTCTGGTGAAATCGTCTCATTGATCGAATTTAACGGGTAATATGTATTCAGCGAACCGTCCGTTCTACGGACAGCAATAACCAAGTTCAACAATGACAACGAACGATTAGAACGGTTATATAACTCGATAAATTCGCTACCACCGGCAAACGGGTCGGGTAAAATTTCATTGATTATAATTTCAAAAGGCTCAGCTATTTCCCATTCATTCAAATCGGGAACTGTACCTTGCGTTGGCGGGGGTGAATTGACAGCGCCGGGCGTACCGCCCTTTTCATCGGTCGATACATGCCATGATCCGTTATCCGCCCGTTCAAAGGACTTGCCTGCGTTGGCATTGGGATATGTCATTTCATCGATGAGTTCGCCTTTTGAGTTTTTCAAGCCAAGCGTTTTGCCTGTATTCGCAATAGCCGCAGGAAAGTCGCTCATCCCAAGTGACAGGGCGCCTTCAGCAACAAAAATTTCACGACCTGCCCTGTAAAGGACGGCATAACCGTCGGCCAAGATTATTACATCGGGTAATGGGGTGTTCCTTCCATCATAAATAAAAACCCAACCCTGTAAAGAAATATTGCATCCGGAGGCATTGTAAAGTTCAACATATTCCGTTTCGGGAAGAGCCGTCAGTCCGTTGGGATTAGCCATCACTTCATTGAGTAGGATATCGCCGAGAGTGGAATTGTCAACCGGAAGATCGGGATCGGGGTCGGGATCGGGGTCAGGATCGGGGTCGGGATCGGGGTCAGGATCGGGGTCAGGATCGGGGTCGGGGTTATCCTCACCGGTTCCTGGTGAATTGACGGCGCCCGGTGTACCACCCTTTTCATCGGTCGATATGTGCCACGAGCCATCTTCCGCTCGTTCATACGACTTGCCTGCTGTGGCATTGGGGTATGTCATTTCATCGATGAAATCGCCTTTTGTGTTTTTCAATGCGAGTGTTTTGCCTGTATTTGCCAAGGCTGAGGGGAAGTTATCTATTCCTAATGACAAGGCGCCGTCTGCTACGGATATGGTTCGTCCTGTCCGGTAAAGAACCGCATAATTACCGGCAGCTAACAGAACATTCGGCAGTTTAATCTCCCTCCCATCATAAATGAATATCCAATTGTTCAATGTAATAGCTCCTTGTGATCCATTCAACAGCTCTACATATTCCGTTTCGGGAAGGGCAGTCAGGCCGTTTGGATTAGCCATTACTTCATTGATTAAAACATCGCCCGATTTGGAATTATCCGGATTGGATTGATCGGAGCCGGTATCTGATGAGGGAGGAGGCGAATTGACCGTACCCGGTGTTCCGCCTTTAGTGTCCGTCGATACATGCCAACTTCCATTATTGGCTCTTTCGTAGGATTTCCCTGCTTTGGCGGCAGGATATGTCATTTCATTGATAATTGTACCTTTAGAATTTTTCAATCCGATGGTTTTTCCCGTATTCGCTAAAGCTGAAGGGAAGTTGCTGATGCCAAGCGATAAGGACCCTTTTGTTACCGTAATTTCACGACCGGCACGGTACATCACGGCATATCCGTTTGCCGGCAGCATTACATCGGGTAGTTTGGTGTCCTTGCCGTCATAAATAAACGCCCAGCCATTCAATGAGATGTTACGTGCCGAAGCATTGTAAATTTCGACATATTCCGTTGTTGGAAGTTCCGTAAGGCCATTGGGATTAGCCATTACTTCGTTAATCAATACCTCGCCAGGGACTGAGGGATCGTTTATAGGCGGTGTTGGCGGTTCGGTATCCTGATCTGATCCCGAACCGGGTGAAGGAAGCGAGTTGGCTGCACCGGGCGTTCCACCCTTCACATCGGTAGATACATGCCAACTGTCATCATCAGCCCGCTCATATGATTTACCTGCTTTGGCATTCGGATAGGTCATTTCATTGATGATTACGCCGTTTGAGTTTTTTAGACCAAGCGTTTTGCTTGTATTGGCTATGGCTGACGGGAAATTGCTTATCCCAAGTGATAAAGCGCCGGTAGCTACGGAAATATCGCGACCTGCACGAAAAAGTACAGCATATCCACCGGCAGAAATTTCCGTATCCGGCAGTTGTGTATCTTTGCCATCATAAATAAAAGCCCAGCCGTTTAATGCAATATCGTTTTCGGTGGCATTGTAAATTTCCACATACTCTGTTTCAGGAAGCGCTGTCAGGCCAACTGGGTTGGCCATTACTTCGTTTATCAAAACATCGCCGGGTTGGGATTTATCGTTGACAGTAGCGCCTGATGAAGGTGGTGGAGAATTGATGGCGCCGGGCGTTCCGCCCTTTTCATCGGTAGATACATGCCAACTTTCATCAACAGCCCGTTCATACGATTTACCCGCTCTGGCATTGGGGTAGGTCATTTCATCGATGAATACGCCATTTGAGTTTTTTATTCCGATTGTTTTGCTTGTATTGGCAATGGCTGCGGGGAAGTTACTTATTCCAAGCGATAACGCGCCGGAAGCTACGGATATTTCGCGTCCGTAACGGTAAAGTACTGCATAGTTGCCGACCGGTAAAACTGTGTTTGGCAGTTTTGTATCTTTTCCATCATAGACAAACACCCATCCGTTTAATGAAATATCTTCTTCGGAAGCATTGAAAATCTCGATATATTCCGTTTCAGGAAGCGCCGTTAAGCCAACAGGATTGGCCATTACTTCGTTTATCAAAACATCGCCGGGTTGGGATTTATCGTCGGCAACAGGTTCTGTGAACGGCTGCTGAGAATTGGAGGCGCCGGGTGTACCACCCTTTTCATCGGTCGACACATGCCATGTACCGTCATCTGCCCGTTCATGCGATTTGCCTGCTTGCGCTGTCGGATAGTCGTATTCATCGATGTATTCGCCTTTTGAGTTTTTCAGTCCGATTGTTCTGCCGTCATTGGCTAATGCCGACGGGAATCTGTCTATTCCAAGCGACAAGGCATCCGAAGCAACAGATATGGAGCGACCGGCGCGGTAAAGAACGGCATATCCATCGGCAGGTAAGATAACATCCGGCAAGGCTGTTTCAGTGGTCATGTACATAAACGTCCAACCCTTCAACGAGATATCATTTTCCGTAGCATTGTATATCTCTACATACTCTGTTTGAGGAAGCATCGTCAGACCATTCGGATCGGCCATCACTTCATTGATCAAAACATCACCCGGTCGGGTATCTATTTCGGTATCATCGTCAAGGTCGGGGTCGGGGTCGTCATCCGGATCGTTGTCATTCGGGTCGTCAAGGTCGGGGTCTGTTCCGCTACCTGGTGTTGGCGGTGAATTGATTGTGCCGGGCGTACCGCCCTTTTCATCGGTAGAAATATGCCATGTACCGTCAATGCCCCGTTCATGTGATTTACCGGCTTTCGCATTTGGATAGTCGTATTCATCGATGAGTTCGCCTTTTGAGTTTTTCAGTCCGATTGTTCTTCCGTCATTGGCTAATGCCGAGGGAAATTTGTCCATCCCAAGCGACAAGGCATCCGGTGCGACGGTTATTGCACGACCGGCACGGTAAAGAACGGCATAACCATCGGCAGGTAAGATAACATCCGGCAAAGCCGTTTCTGTGGCAATATAAACAAATATCCAACCTTTCAATGAAATATCGCCTCCGGAAGCATTGTAAATCTCTACATATTCGGTTTGGGGAAGCATCGTCAGACCATTCGGATCGGCCATCACTTCATTTATCAAAACATCTCCCGGTTGGGTATTATCTACCGGGGGAAACGGAGGGTCTACATCGGGATCGACATCACCGTCGGGGTCGCCATTGGGGTTATCGCCGGGATCGTCAGGATCACCGTCGGGGTCACCATTAGGGTTATCGTCGGGATCACCATTAGGATCACCGTCGGGGTCGTCGTCGGGGTCTGTTCCGCTACCGGGTGTTTGCGGAGAATTGATTGCTCCGGGTGTTCCGCCCTTTTCATCGGTAGAAATATGCCATGTACCGTCATTGCCCCGTTCATGTGATTTTCCCGCTTTCGCTTTTGGATAGTCGTATTCATCGATGAGTTCGCCTTTTGAGTTTTTCAGTCCGATTGTTCTGCCGTCATTTGCTAATGCCGACGGGAATCTGTCTATTCCAAGCGACAAGGCGTCCGGTGCGACGGTTATATCACGACCGGCACGGTAAAGAACGGCATATCCATTGGCAGGTAAGATAACATCCGGCAAAGCTGTTTCTGTGGCAATATAAACAAATATCCAACCTTTCAACGAAATATCGCTTCCGGAAGCATTGTAAATCTCTACATATTCCGTTTGGGGAAGCATCGTCAGACCATTTGGATCGGCCATCACTTCATTTATCAAAACATCTCCCGGTTGGGTATTATCTACTGGGGGAACCGGTGGGTCATCGGGATCGTCATCAGGGTCGGGATCGCCATTGGGGTTATCGCCGGGATCGTCAGGATCACCGTCGGGGTCGTCGTCGGGGTCTGTTCCGCTACCCGGTGTTTGCGGCGAATTGATTGCACCGGGTGTGCCGCCCTTTTCATCGGTAGAAATATGCCATGTACCGTCATTGCCCCGTTCATGCGATTTTCCCGCTTTCGCTTTAGGATAGTCGTATTCATCGATGAGTTCGCCTTTTGAGTTTTTCAGTCCGATTGTTCTGCCGTCATTGGCTAATGCCGACGGGAATCTGTCTATTCCAAGCGACAAGGCGTCCGGTGCGACGGTTATCGCACGACCGGCACGGTAAAGAACGGCATATCCATCGGCGGGTAAGATAACATCCGGCAAAGCCGTTTCTGTGGCAATATAAACAAATATCCAACCTTTCAACGAAATATCGCTTCCGGAAGCATTGTAAATCTCAACATATTCTGTTTGGGGAAGCATCGTCAGACCATTCGGATCGGCCATCACTTCATTTATCAAAACATCTCCCGGTTGGGTATTATCTACCGGGGGAACCGGAGGGTCATCGGGATCGTCATCAGGGTCGGGATCACCATTGGGGTTATCGCCGGGATCGTCGGGATCACCATTGGGGTTATCGTCAGGATCACCGTCAGGATCGCCATTGGGGTTATCACCGGGATCGTCATCCGGATCACCATCAGGGTCGGGATCGTCGCCGGGGTCTGTTCCGCTACCGGGTGTTTGAGGCGAATTGACTGTGCCGGGTGTGCCTCCCTTTTCATCGGTAGAAATATGCCATGTACCGTCATTGCCCCGTTCATGCGATTTACCTGCTTTCGCTTTAGGATAGTCGTATTCATCGATGAGTTCGCCTTTTGAGTTTTTCAATCCTATAGTTCTACCGTCATTGGCTAACGCCGACGGGAATCTGTCTATTCCAAGTGACAAGGCGTCCGGTGCGACGGTTATCGCGCGACCGGCACGGTAAAGAACGGCATATCCATCGGCAGGTAATACCACATCCGGTAAGTCCGTTGTGGTAGCAATATAAGTAAATATCCAGCCTTTCAGCGAAATATCTCTTCCTGAGGCATTGTAAATCTCGACATATTCCGTTTGGGGAAGCATCGTCAGACCATTCGGATCGGCCATCACTTCATTTATCAAGACATCGCCGGGTTGGGAAATATCACTCTCTTGCGCCGATAGAAATAGCGGCACAAATATCAGAGATAGCAGGAACAACTTTCTTATCATAGCATTATCTTATAAGACAAGACATTTTCTTTTCACTCAAAAATCCTATTTTCATCAGAAAATATTTATGGCACATCATTTTCTTTCCCCTCAAAAGTCCTTTTTTATCGGATTCGTTTGGAAAAATTCATTTTTTCTTTATAAATTTGCAGCCGGATTTGTGAATAAAACAAGACGCTTTGTTTTAGGTTGCAAATGTATTCAATTAATTCAAGTAATAATAATATTTAATGTTAAAAAAAATGAAAGTAGCAATTGTTGGAGTAAGCGGCGCAGTCGGACAGGAATTCCTGCGCGTAATTGACGAGAGAAATTTTCCGGTAGACGAACTGACGTTATTTGGTTCATCCCGTAGTGCAGGTAGCGAATATACGTTTCGCAACAAAAAGTACATTGTCAAGGAGCTTAAACACAACGATGATTTTCAGGACATTGAGATTGCATTTACCTCGGCAGGCGCCGGCGTTTCCAAAGCATTTGCAGAGACTGTAACGAAATACGGCACGGTAATGATTGACAATTCAAGCGCTTTTCGTATGGAAGAGGATGTGCCGCTTGTCGTACCCGAAGTGAATGCGGAGGATGCTTTAAACCGTCCGCGCGGAATCATTGCCAATCCGAATTGTACTACCATACAAATGGTTGTAGCGCTTAAAGCGATTGAAAACATTTCACACATCAGGAAAGTCCATGTATCCACCTATCAGGCTTCAAGTGGAGCCGGCGCCTCTGCAATGGGAGAACTTATCAATCAATACCGGCAACTTCTTAACGGTGAAGAACCGACAGTCGAAAAATTTGCTTACCAGTTAGCCTATAACCTTATCCCGCAAGTAGATATATTTACCGACAACGGTTATACGAAAGAAGAGATGAAAATGTATCATGAGACGCGTAAGATCATGCATTCGGATATTGAAGTAAGCGCAACATGTGTTCGTGTTCCTGTTTTACGTGCGCACAGTGAGACTGTTTGGATAGAAACCGAGCGTCCTATATCCGTTGAAGAAGCCCGCGAAGCGTTTTCAAAAGCAGAAGGCATTGTTTTACAGGACGACCCGGCAAATAAGAGTTATCCGATGCCATTGTTTATATCGGATAAAGACCCTGTTTTTGTCGGACGTATTCGCAAAGACTTGACAAATCCTTATGGGCTGACATTTTGGGTGGTGAGCGACCAGATTAAAAAAGGAGCAGCGCTTAATGCCGTACAAATCGCTGAGTACTTAATCAAAACAGGCGCTTATGAATAAAAAGTATTTGATTTACAGCATATTGGTTTTTTGTATATTCTTTTTTATCGGTCACACCGCATATGCGGGCGCGAAAAAGAATCCGAATGTCATCTATATCTATGCAAGCGATTTAGGCAAAGGTTTATTGTCGGCATACGGACAAAATCATTTTACGACGCCAAACATAGATGCCTTAATAAAAAATGGCGTTAGCTTCAACAATGCCTACGGAGGTTCATTATCCGCCTATGCCCGTGCTTCGCAACTTACAGGCTATCACGATTGTAACAAAAACAAATGGCGCATCTCAAATGGCGGTGTGTATGCAAAGGAAGACACTTCATATTTACATGCTAATGAGGAATTTGTGAACGATGCCAGCATCTTTCTTCCCGACAATGATTTATATTTGCCGCAGGTCTTTCGGTCAGCCGGTTATTTGACCTGCCAGATCGGTAAGTTAGGCATCGGAAACACCTCCACACGTCAGCAAATGTTTCGTTACGGATGGGACTATTTTTACGGTTTCCTTGACCTCGTTCGCAGTGAAGGCTACTATCCCCCTTTTCTTTTTGAAAACGATCGAATGGTATTAATAGAAGGTAATACGCGAAAAAATTGCGGAATAAGTCCTATGCTCGAAACGGAATACTCCTATCAGGAAAGATGGAACATGGAAGGGAAAAAAACGTATGCCCCTGATTTGTTCATCAATAAAATCATCGAATTTCTGCATGAATTTAAAGACCACTCCTTCTTTCTCATGTATAGCGCTACGTTGCCGCGCGGTCCTGTATCTGTTCCCGCAGTACATCCTGAAGTAGCCAATAATGAGGAATTAACGCCAATCGAAAAAGAATTTGCCTCAATGGTAAAACATTTGGACGATCAGGTGGGTATCATCATGAAGGAGCTTCAATCGTTGGACTTGGACGGGAACACAATCATCGTTTTTTCTTCCGACAACGGACATGAAATCAATTATCAGCAGGAGGGACGTATAACCAAACCTCTTATTAATCAAAAAACAAGAGAGAAATTTGATAATTTTTTCTATAAATACAGGAGCGATGAAGCAGGCGATATCTTTAACGGAAATGCAGGTATGGCCGGACTAAAATACAGCAATCTGGAAGGAGGAATCTGCGTCCCCCTTACATTTTATTGGAAAGGGAAACTTAAAAAAAGCGTTTGTGAGGAAGTGGTATCGGGTTATGATTTTCTGCCGACAATGGCTGATTTGCTGGGGGTTAAATTAAGGACAAAAAAAGATGGCGTTTCTTTTCTTCCGGCCCTGATGAAAGGGAGAAAACTTCCTAAAAACAAGTATATCATAACAGGCTCCGACGAGGGGCCAGCAATGATCACAAATGAAGGCTGGAAATTACGCTATCAGAGGAGTCAAAAAGTTTATGAACTCTATAACCTGAAAAAAGACCGGGAGGAAAAATATGACGTCAAACTTCGTTTTCCTGAGATTGTCGAAAAGATGAAAAAAACGCTGATTAAAGAATGTGATGGCCGCATAGAAAACGGTAATTTATACTAATCCGGCAAAACTTAGTATCTAAAACGGTAATTTTAATCCACTACAACGCTTTGATAGGTTTTTTGGTGATATTTGGGATTAAAAAACACTACCCCGAAGCGGTAAAAGTCAATTGTGACCGTTACTTTCGGGTGAACACAAACCGCTTTCCAGACCTTTCGATTTTCTGAAGAGGCATTTATCCCGGCAATGACCATCACACTATTGTCGCTGATATGTGAAAGAAAACTTTCGAATTTACTCATTGTAAACGAATTGTCCCAGACGATAAAATCCAAATGTGCCGGAATTTCTTTACAGTTATTGTGTAATACAACTGAAGCCGTAGCATATTTTTTTAGATATTCATCTGCGATAGCCGATATGGATGGCTCCGGCTCGATGATGATACAAACGGAATCCTTTGAATAAGCGGTAAGATAAAGCGGGGTCAATCCGAAATTACTGCCAAATATCAAAATCTTCTTCGGTTGGAAACGGTTGGCTAATCTAAAAAGCAATCTATCTTCCCCCTCTGTGAAACTATACGTTTTAATCGCCTTTTTTATAGACAGGGTACGATTATGAACGTTTACTTTATGGGGATTTTGTAACAATTGCAGTCGCACCGCATGTAATGGTTCATAGCAATAATAAGGTTTCTGTTCTTCGATCACTTCCGTAATGAGATCAAAGACGAAAGGCGAATGAATGCCATATCCGCCACGGCAAAACAGCTGCCGGTAGAGCTTGTTTATTGAAGCGATCATTTTTTACCGAAAAATTCGCCAATCGTATAATTCAAAAACTTATTGAAGGGGTACAGGACTTTGAAATCTTCGACAGCCTCATCCATCCAATTATCCGCATTAAAGAACGATTCCGGTTTTTCACACGAAACGACGAAATATTTATGTTTCAGGATGTAATCATACGGCGAATCTTTGGGGTATCCCTCAGGCATACGTTGCAGCATTTCACCTTCCAGACCGCCGTACAATTGCTTGAACTTCTTATTTTCAAGTATATCGACAAATTCTTCGATATTACCGAAAATGTCCTGCCTCAGTTGCTTCAGCATCTTAGGGTCGGGACACCAAACGCCGCCGGACAGAAAAGAACTGTCCGGTTCCAAGTGCAAATAGTAACCTCCATACGGGCTTGTCCTACCGCCGAACCCTGTCATATACGCTCCAAAATGCGTCTTGTAAGGTGTTTTGTCATTCGAAAAACGAATGTCCCGATAAATCCTGTAGATACAATTTTTGGCCTCTAAACCGGCAATTTCGGGATCAAACGCACTTATCCGGTTGATCAATTCCTGAACGACAACGACATGCGCCTTATGCAATGCATCATATCGCTTTTTATTGGCCTTAAACCATTCACGGTCATTATTCGCCCGCAATTCTCTTAAAAACTCAAATAGCTCTTTCATAATATTTATCTAATTAATAAGTCATTAAGCGTATTGAACCTATCCCTGTTATATTCCCCTTTAGAATTGAACGCCGTTTTGTTGAAAATTCGTCTCAACCTGTCGGTTGTTAATCTCATTTGTATCAAATCGTTGTTCTCGATTAACCTCATTTCTGAAAACAAATTCCATTCCTCTAATTGAGTAAAATATTCAGGCATATTTCTTTTGGAATTGTCGGTGAGGAATTGGTATTTATTTATAAAATCCGTTGTAGCAATGGTATTAATGATTTCTAAAATATCTTCCATTGTATTATCTTCCCCCGACAAGAAGTTCCACAATTCACTTGCTATCAATGTTTCATCATGAGCAAAAAAGCGTTCCATTTCAATTATAGAGGCAAAAAAGCGTTCTTTATTATAACTTGTTTCAGATTCTCCGTTTGCTAAATCGACTGTTGGATCGAATGGAAATCCTAAATAAAAACTGATTGATTTCTCAGGAAAAAGTTGATAAAATGCCGCCTTTCCTTCCAATATCTTTTGTTTTTCTCCCTTCATTTCACCCGAATTGGGTTTAACCGATTTAAGTTCAACAGCAACTATCTCAGTCTCCGTCTCATAACAAACATCAGCAGTAAAGCCTAAAGCAGGCGTTTCAGGTGAATCAAATTGTTGAAATAATTGACTGTTTTCCTCTGTCATGTTTGGAGTGCATGTTGAATTTTTAAGTCCTGTAATAATATTATTTACAATATCTTTTTGAGCTTGTCTAATTCGTTGTATCCCTTTTTTCCCTTGCGTATACTCACGTTTTTCTCCTTCACATAGGTATTGAGCAACATTTTCAAAAAAGGTCATTCCTAAAGTAGTATTCAATCCGTGAAACCAACTGTTTAAACTAATAAAAAACGGTATATCGGAAACTCTTCCTGCCAATTTATCAGAAAAAGCATTCAAGAACGCTTTGTGAAAAGGAGCATTTCTATTATTTGAGGCATCTTCAGGGAAACTCTCAAATTTAGTTACCAAAGTCTTGATTACTTCGAACGATATTACTTCTTTATTGCTATTATTTAGCGCCATATTATTCCCCTTTTAAATGAAAAATACTCTCCGAATAAGCGGTCTTATCTTTTTCCGTTCTATTAAGCACCGGACGCCGGAATTGATTTACAATAGTCATTCCGGCATTTTTAGCAATAGTCGGATATAGGTTGAATTTATCATTTGCCACCAGAAAAACGTTGTAATCATCTGATAGAAAACGCTTACAGTTGTTTAAGACATCTGATATGCCCTGAATATAACTCAACTGAGCATCTTTTTTCTGCCCTTTAAAAAGAGGCCCAATTTCTAATTCGTCTTTTCTTTCAAAACCGAACAAATCGTAAGCATAAGCATGTTGCTCGTGATAATCTATCAATCCTACGTAAGGCGGCGACGAAAAAACACCTTTAATTTTCTGATTTTCAAGTAAATTTCCAAAACCGGTATTTCTCTTCTTTACTTGTTCGAAAATATCGATATTCCGGCTATCTCCGGTCAAACACAGCTGAAAAGTATTTGTTCGTAGCTTGTCGAACTGCTGCAAACGACTGACCGTGTCTTGAGAATAGGTTTTCCACCATTTCATTATCGAAAAAAGAGGCTTACACATTTTACCGTGCTTGCTACAATAGTAAGTGGTAGTTACCGGTTCTAACAGTGTAGCTAAATCAGCATGTGTTGTAGCGCGACAACTGCGAATTGTTCGACTCAGGATAATACTGATAATCTTCTTTGTAGATATATCTTTTATCGGTTTTATNCGCTCNAAAACAAATTCGATCTCATCCCTGATATGTTGTGAATACCATTTATCTAAAAAAGTTTGGCTCATTTCCTGACGTANCCTAATGTCATATTCTTTTACCAAATGTTCGTAAACCGGCAAAAATTGATTTTCCTTTTCTGTCCCGTATTCTTTCTCATTGATTTCTCCTTTCCGTAATCGGTATTTATATTCGGGAACGGGAAAAAATTCGGCGTTGAATTTATTGAGTTCCAATAACAATCTTTCTTCAAATTCTACTGCGTGAGAGTTAACAATAAAATCTTCCAATGCTTTGGTAATCCGGTTGATTTCATTTTGTATATCGGAAATATTATATCGCGTCACCTTGCTATTCCCGATCAGCGAATTGAAAGCGGAAATATCAATACCCAGCGCATGTATCCCTAATTCACAGGCTTGTACCATGGTAGTACCACTTCCTGAAAATGGGTCAAGTACAATATCTCCTTTTAAAAAGAAAACTTCTGTTTTGAATTTATCAATGTGGCTATCTAAAAAATATTCAACGAGTTGAGGAATGAATTTCCCTTTATAAGGATGAAGACGGTGGACATGTTTAGTGGTTTCAGCCTCTTTATATTGGTCAAAAGACAATGCCCAATTCAAATCACTACCCAAACGCTCCTTGAAGTTTACTTCTCTCGTGCCATTATATGATAGATAATAACTTTTCAGATCGTCCAAGTCAATTTGCGTTAAACCATTATCTCCAATTTTCTTAACTCTTCCATACTGAATGAGATAGGCAATATTGGAAGTCGTTACATTTCTCCCCATATAATTAGTCGCCCATTCGCTGGCTTCTTTTATGGTTAATAATTCATTCTGCTTATCCATAGTGCAAACATACATCATTAATTGAATATTTCCAAAAAAATCAATCGTCCTCTATCTCCAGGCCCCATGTCTTCCCTTTTTCTTTGGCGGGGACGCCGGACTTCATCCATACGGGCATCGGTTCTCCTTTTAGGTAATGGTCGAAGAATTGTTGCAGACGAACGGTAAGGTCGCGCATGTTGCGACGATTGACTAAGTTGTGTTCTTCGCCATTGTATTGCAGCATATACACTGTTTTACCAAGACGACGCAGCGCAGTAAAATATTCAATGCCCTGATACCATGGGACAGCGCCATCGTTGTCATTGTGCATAATTAGAAGAGGGGTGTTCACCTTGTCGGCAAAGAACAAGGGCGAATTTTCTAAATACAAATCCAATCTGTCCCATAGTGTTTGGCCTATCCGGCTTTGTTGTCGCTCATATTGTCGTTGACGTACCATCCCTGATTCCCAACGTATACCCCCGTAAGCGCTTGTCATGTTCGCAACGGGAGCGCCGGCGCCGGCGGCAGCAAACATATCTGTTTGCGTTACTAGATAGGCCACCTGATAGCCTCCCCAACTCTGCCCCTGAATACCTATATGCTCTTTGTCAACCCACGTATTTTGGCTAAGCATCTCCACACCGGCGACAACCGAGTTGTAAGCGCTTCGTCCGGGGTACCCGTCAACATAATAGATGTCAGGCAGAAACACAAGGTATCCGCGACTGCAATAAAACGAGATATTGATAGTCGAACGACTTGGTGCGGGCGCAAAATGACGGTATAGCTCATCAGAATGTCGCTCATAAAAATAAACCATCATAGGGTATTTTTTCGCGGGATCAAAATTTTCCGGTTTATATAGCAGCCCTTTCACATCATAGTCATCTTTCGTTTTCCATTCGACTAATTCGACCGTTCCCCAGAGATACTCATTTATTTGCGGATTGATATAGCTTAATTGTTTTTCATTTTTCCACCAATCGGCTGTCGTCCACAAATCGGGCGGCGTACTGAAATCGGCTTTTGTATATACAAACACATCCGAATTTTTAGCTTTGAATATCGACGGGAATGTTTTTGGCGCTATGATTCGTTTTTGTAAAGTGGTTTTGCCCGTTGGTTGAAGCGAATAATAACCTGCTTCCTTTGTCTCTTTGTTGAATGCTGTAAGTAGTTGCGGCTTATCCATATCAATGTATTCCACTTCCACATCAAATTTTTGATGACGAAAAACGATTTTTTCTTTACGCCCTGTTCCTTTCGTAATCATTTCGGGTGTTTTTTTGCCTGTCGGATCAATTTGCCAAATGTCATACTGGTCGTAAACATAATAATAACGGTCGTTTTTACTCCATCCCATTGCTCCGAATGGGCCGTGTTTATCCGGCGTCTGTCCGGTAGCATCTTCAAAATGAACATCTAAACCTTCCGTCACACAACGTGTGGATTTATTTTCCACCGAATAGATATACCATTGAGAATCATTGCGGTTGAACCATGCTAAATATTTACCGGTCGTTGAAATCGATGGGCGTGTGGATAAGGCTTTGGCAACTAATGTACGTTTGCCGGTATGCGTTGAAACCATATAAACATCGTTACTTGAATAACCAATCCATTGTTCTTCTTTACGATAACCTTTTGTTGTCGTTCCCAATGCATATTCGCCGTCTCCCCTATCTGACAAGGTTACATTTTCAAGTTCCGTATCGCCTAAACGGATATACCGGCTAAAATCCGTCACATCGAATACGCAAAGATAAGCGCGGTTCAGTTCTTCCTTTAACTGTTTAAGTTGCATGGGCTGCACATAATCATCCTGATAGTGCCAGACATCTAATTTCGCCAGTTCATTTTCATCAATGGTCGTATCTTTCGGAGCTATTACCGGCGAGATGCCGAAATACAATTTGCTGCCGTCGTGACTGAACGTGGCATTGCGGAACGAATTGACCGCCCAGTCTGGGGGCATCTGTGGCGACAGCGTATCAGCTATCATACGAACCTCCGGATTTGTTGTCAGCGTATAATACAGATTATACACCTTCGGGTCGCGTTTTGTCGTGTCGGTAGTAGCAAAAAATGCAAATTGAGCAGCTTCTTCATCGAACGATTGCAGTTTATAGTCGCCCTTGCTTTCCATCAGGCTTTTTGATTGCCGGTTATTTGTATCATACAGGAACACGCCCGGAACAGCTGTGCTGTCCTTCTCTAAGGGCTTTGTCTGGTATGCAAGGTATCTCCCGTTTTTGCTCACAGCATAGTTACTAACATACGGGATGGTATCAAACGTCCCTGTCTTGAAAAAATACAAAATCAGCGATTCCGGTTTTTCATCTTTTTTTTGCAAGACCGTATCTTTGGGCATACGGGCCGTACACGCAAAAAAAACGGACGCTTTCTCCGGCATTTTGAACGACTTCACTTCCGGAATACGTTCTACTTTTTGTGTTCCTAACTGAAGCCATCCAAGTGAATCCACCGGTTGTTCATCGGCGCTTTTCTTTTGCTTGCGTGCTTCCTTCTTTTCTGATTGCCAAGGTTTTATCTGAAAAATCACATAACGTGAATCATCCGTTATCCTTGCATTATACCCTCTGTCGATACGCGTAGAAGTCTTCGTTTTTACATTCGTCACATATAGTATGCTATCACCGTCCTGAGGGGCGACTACATAAACGGCATAGTTGCCGTCATTGCTTATCAACACTTGCGCTACGCTCTCCCACAAGTCATATACGCTATGGTCAAGCGGTTTTTTTTCGGCGTGGAGAAGAATCACAAAAAACACCGAGAATAAGGTAAATGAAATCTTTCTTTGCATAAATAATAACCTGTTATTTTTCGGCAAAGATAACACTTTTTTCTTTTAAATAATAGTTGAATTTTGTTTGTCTGATATAAAAGCGGTATTTTTGTCGTTCTTTATATAAAATAAATGAACGCATGAGAGTAGGATTAATACAACAACATAACACAGTTGATACGGAGCACAATATCAAGCGATTGGAAGAAAAAATCCTTAACTGCGCCGGTGCGGGAGCTAAGTGTGTCATTTTGCCGGAATTGCATAATAATTTGTATTTCTGCCAAACCGAAGATGTTCAAGTCTTCGATCTGGCGGAAACGATTCCCGGCCCCTCAACCAAGCGCATCGGGCAACTATCCAAAGAACTTGGGATAGTGATTGTCGCCTCTTTTTTCGAAAAACGTGCATCGGGTGTCTATCATAATACGGCTGTCGTCTTTGAAAAAGACGGTTCGATTGCCGGTATTTACCGCAAGATGCACATCCCCGACGACCCCTCCTATTATGAGAAATTTTATTTCACGCCGGGCGACCTTGGTTTCGAACCTATATCCACATCCGTCGGCAGGTTAGGCGTCCTGGTCTGCTGGGACCAGTGGTTCCCGGAAGCTGCGCGCCTGATGACATTGAAAGGCGCCGATCTACTGATATTCCCTACCGCTATCGGGTGGGACAGTAACGACAGCAACGACGAAAAAGAACGGCAACAAGACGCCTGGCAAACCGTTCAACGAGGTCATGCCATTGCTAACGGACTACATGTCATCACCGTCAACCGTGTCGGCCACGAACCTGACCCGTCCGGACATACCAAAGGCATCCAATTCTGGGGGCATAGCTTCATTTGTGGCCCGCAAGGCGAAATAATCTTTCAGTCACCTGACAACGAAGAACATGATGCTGTCGTTGAAATTGACTTAAAACGTAATGAACAGGTTCGTCGTTGGTGGCCGTTTCTGAGAGACCGAAGAATAGATTCGTTTGAAGGAATAATGAAAAGGTTTTTGTAACGTCATTGATCCGACCCCATATACAGGTGATATCAGGTTAGACCGTATCGATGAAAACACCTTGTTGTTATGATGCACGATTTGTTGATTAAATTGATTTTAGTTGTTTCAAAACATTACCGCTTTGGATGGAAATTTAACATCCATTGGGCTAAGACGCTTCCAAACGAAGGGGTTGAAATAGTCGGCGTACCGGTTATAAAGGGTGAAGAGCTAAAAGAGATGCCGGAAATCCACCTCAAATTAATACGACTGATAGCGGAGGTTTCAGACGACTTGATGATGAAAACCTATTCAAAGCAAAAAAACAGGGTGGATTTCATGAAAGAGGTTACCCAAAAGACAATTGATAATATGATACGTCCGCGCATCGAAATAAATATCCGCAAGGTAATCAATTTGGCGCTTCAATCTTCGCTGCCAGTCTATTTGCGGGAAGACCTTGCCCAAAAAACACTTTATCCGCGTCATCTTATTACCCTATTGCCTACGCCCTCCTATTGTGTTTTCAATTTTGTGAAAGATAAAGACGGTTTGCGTTATTTTATTACGTTGACCAACGAAAATCGTGAGATAGCCTTGAAGCGCAAACCGGCTTTCATTCTCTCAGAAGAACCATGCGTTGTTTTGTTGGGAAACAAAATACACCGCGTCGAAAATATTGAATCAAAGAAGTTGACGCCATTCTTTGATAAAGCTTACATATCAGTACCCGCAGCCTCCGAGAAAATTTATATCAATAATTTCATCCTGAAAACAATCCCTAAATATGAGGTGAAAATTGAAGGAATAGAAATGAAGGAACTCATTCCTGCCCGGCAAGCGCTATTAGTATTGGAGGTGGATTTTTTTATGCAACTGACCCTGTTCCTTTATTTCCAATACAACCAGCACAAAATCAACCCTGTCCTGCGAAAAACCATTTTTGTAGAACTGACCGCCGTTGACGGTGTCGAAACCATTTGCCAATTCACACGTGATTTGGTTTGGGAGAATCAACTCATCAACAAGCTGTTAGATTTAGGGTTACGAAAGGAAGGCGACAACCGGTTCTACCTGAAACAAAATCCGGAAATACTGCAACGTTACGGTATAATAGAATGGCTGAATATCAACAAGGAAAACCTTGCAGATTTTGTCTTGGAACAACAAATCGACAGGTCATATTATACGGGAACAATCGCTTTCCAATCGAAAATAGACATTTCGTTTGACTGGTTTGACCTGGAAATCGAAGTAGTATTAGAAAATTTTAAAATCCCGTTTTCTCGTTTCCGAAAGCACATTTTAGACGGTATTATCGAATATGTTTTACCGGATAAAACGGTTTTTATTCTGCCGGAAGTATGGTTTCATCGCTATCAGCCGCTGTTTTTGCACGGGAAAGAAACGGAAAAAGGTGTCCGGCTTCCAAAAATGCACGTAGGCTTGTTGAACGAATCAGTCAGTGTATTGTTTGACGACAATATCAAACAGGAACTTCAAATATTCCAACGCTCTCCTGCCGAAAGCCCTGTCCCGCTTTCCGGTTTGAATGCTATCCACCGGAGCGGTGAAACCTCTGTCCCGCCTTCCGGTTTAAACGCTATCCTTCGTCCCTATCAGAAAGACGGTTTCTATTGGTTGGAACATTTATACAACAACGGTTTGGGAGGATGTTTGGCCGATGACATGGGGCTTGGGAAAACATTGCAAACAATCGCCCTGTTGGATTATATTTACACTAAAGGTCAATCCGCGCTTCAGGCATCGTTGGTAGTCGTTCCAAAATCGCTGCTTCATAACTGGCATAACGAATTGAAAAAATTCGCTCCCGGACTGAAAGTCTATATGTGTGCCGGAGACAAAAGAATCAAAACAAAGGAAATAGGTCAACTATTCAATCACTACGAGGTTATCATCACTTCTTACAGTTTGGTGAGAGCCGACATAGACTATTTAAACGAATATCCCTTCCACTATATCATTTTAGACGAAAGCCAAACGATAAAAAATCCGGATTCAATCTTATATCAATGTATCAAGAAGTTGTTTTCATCGCATAAACTTGTGCTTACGGGAACGCCGATTGAAAATTCACTGTCCGACCTGTGGGCGCAGTTCAATTTTATCAATCCGGGATTATTAGGAACCCTGGCTTTTTTCAAAAATAACTATGTCCAAAAAATAAAAGAGAATAATAAACGAGCCAAGGAAACCTTACAGCAATTGATACAGCCTTTATTCCTCCGTCGGACAAAAGATGAGGTCGCCCTTGACCTGCCTCCGTTATCACAGGAAATAGTCTTTTGTGATATGACGGAATCGCAACAGGAAATATATGAAATAGAAAAAAACCGTATTCGCAATGTCATGTTGGAAAATAAGGACAATCCTGTAAAAAACAACTTTATCGTCTTACAGGGTTTGCTTCGTCTCCGGTTGCTGGCAAACCACCCGTCGTTGCTGACAAACCACTTGCGCATGCCGCAAGACCACCCACTCTTTTCCGAAAACCACCCGCCATTGACGTCAAACGACCCATTGTTGCCAGCAAACCACCCGCTATTGACGGCAAACGACCCGCCAATGCAAGCAAACGACCCTTCGTTGCCGGTGAACCTTCAATCTCAAATCAAATCTGAGAAACAGGAAGAATCGGGTAAATTCGACCAAATCATACTTTATTTCGAAAGCATAAAAGCAAGCGGACATAAGGTATTGATTTTCTCTTCTTTTGTCGAACATCTTAAACTATTGTCGGGCAGGTTTGATCAAGAGGGTTGGAAATATGCCATACTGACGGGGCAAACAGTAAATCGCGAAGCCGAAATCGACAAATTTATACAAAACGACGATGTTCAGTGTTTTTTCATCTCGCTGAAAGCCGGAGGTTTAGGGTTGAACCTGACTGCCGCCGATTACGTATTCATCATCGACCCGTGGTGGAATCCCGCCGCAGAAATGCAGGCGTTCAGTCGCGCACACCGAATCGGACAAACCAAAAATGTGATGGTTTATCGTTTCATCTCAAGCGATACGATTGAAGAAAAAATCATCCGCCTGCAACAAGCAAAACTGCAATTATCAGACACTTTCATCACCTCGAACAATCCCCTGGAGCAACTCGGCAATCAAGAGATTGAGGAATTATTCATGTAGTGAGTTTTATTTGAAAGTAGCAATCATTAATACAGGGTTATCTTCCCAATCCAAATTTTCTAAAAGATTTCTAAGCCGTTTATGTGCTTCGGGGTCTTTTATTTTGTATCGTGCAAAGTGTTCATCCGTCAATTTTTCTTTTAGAAGGTAAGATTGATAAATACAAATCATTTGCTGATCGTTTTGGATATGGGATAAATGATGGGGTGCAAAAGGGAGGCCGCCATCAATATCATTGCTCAATCCTCTCAATGAAGTGGTTCTGGTATTGGTAGCTCCACCGGGAAGAGGCGCTGTTATTTCTCTATTAAGTAAAGGATCACCTTCGAAACTGATCAATTGATTTTTTTTCTTGTCATACAAGTATTGCAGTGTTCCAAACCAAAATAGATAATTGTCTACTTCATGTATTCCCCTAATCATATATTCAGGAGGAGACGTTTTAAAATATCCTCGCATATTTGTCGGCATTTTTTTGCCGGGTAAATCAAAAATTATTTCCGGCACAAAATCTAACTGATCGGTTATTCGGAATAGCGTGTCGCACAGTA
>JGI24702J35022_10000401_pt1 | contig 25766 bp, 20 predicted proteins | sample TergutTh196P4_FD_35022 | JGI IMG/M metagenome (IMG submission 35022)
GACGAACGCTGTACGCAGTCGAAGCGAAGTCGATACCCCCTTATCGCTTAGTTGTCTGAAGTGGGTTTGGGTCAGTTGGCGTCAAGTGCATACCCAGGCAAGTTCATTCATTTTAACCCCGCCTTTCTCCTGCGTTCTTTAACGCTTTAAAGGGGTATTGTGCCAAAATGACACAATTTATAGATTCACATAACTGTAACGGGTTTTGTTGAATAATTTAACGTTTAACGCGCTCACGCAAAAGAGCCGTCCACGTGTTCATGATATTGCGTCTATGAGCGCGTCCATTTGCCATTTTTCGCCGATTGTGATCCTGATGTAGTCCGAGATGCGCGGCTTGTCCCAATGCCTTACCAGTATGCCCTTTTCTTTCAGTCCGACGTACAACTCGCGGCCGCCGATTTTTGGGTGTTTGGCGAAAATAAAATTCGCTTTTGATTCCGTCATTGAAAATCCAAGCTCGCGTAGCCTTTCCTCTGTATACGTGCGCGTTTTGATTATCTCATGCCGCTTCTCAACATAATATGGCTCTTCATCGAGCGCCACTTCCCCCATGACCTGAGTCAACCTGTTGACATTGTACGGGTTAAAGGAGTACTTCATCTTGTTTAGATCCTCGATGAGCGGCGCGGGCGCGATTGCGAACGACATCCTCGCGCCTGCCATCGACCGTGATTTCGAGTATGTATGCATAACAAGTAGATTGTCTATTTCATGTATCATCGGTATCGCTGACTTCGCGCCGAAATCGACGTAGGCTTCATCGATCAGCGCCACATGATCCGGGTTTGATCGCGCTATCGCCTCAATATCGCCTTGCGGGAGTTCGATCCCTGTTGGGGCGTTGGGGTTCGCGATTACGATGTTTTTGCCAATTCCGAGATAATCGGCGGGATCGATCGAAAAGTCTTCCTTTAGCTCAATCTGCGTGTATGGGATCCTATACAAATCCGCGTAAACGGGATAGATGCTGTATGTGATATCAGGGAACGCCACGCCGCGTTCGCTGTCGCAAAACGCATGGAACGCGAACGCCAACAACTCGTCGGAACCGTTGCCGATGATTACGTTTTCTGGAGCGACGCCATAGAACTCCGCAAGCTTTTTTATAAGCCGAGATCCATCGGGGTTTGGGTATAGGTTGAGTTTTTTCAGCTCCTCCTCTCCGACGGCAGCGATGACTCCCGGCGCGGGCGCGTATGGCGATTCGTTTGTATTGAGCTTTATGTACTTCTTTTCAGAAGGCTGCTCGCCCGGAACATAGGCTTTAAGCGCTTTTAAACGGTTGGACAAAAACCTGCTCATTGCTCGCGGTCTCCTTCCCTCTCCCCTGTCTGTTTACCTACGCCGGACGGTTGCTTCCGGTTTGAATCCCGCTTTAGCACAGACAGCGCGTGCGCCATTAGGCCTTCTTTTTTCGCGAAATCCGCAACGTCGCCGCTTGCGCTCATAAGCGCTTCGTCCGTGTAATATGTAAACGACGATTTTTTTACAAAATCATCTACAGACAGTGGGCTGGAAAACCGAGACGTGCCTGAGGTCGGCAGCGTGTGGTTAGGTCCGGCGTAGTAGTCGCCCAGCGCTTCGGGTGTGTTTTTGCCCAAAAATATCGAACCCGCGTTTTTCGCTTTCTCCAGATATGCAAACGGGTCGTCAAGAAATATCTCAAGGTGCTCCGGCGCGAGTTCATTTGATATTTCAAACGCTTTGTCGAGCGACTCCGCGATTATTATTTTGCTGTTGCCTTCGACCGCTCCACGCGCTATTGTTTGGCGCGGCAACGCCTGGAGCTGCGTTTCGATTTCCCTGCTGACCTTTTCCGCGAGTTCCGGGCTGTCCGTTATCAGAACTGCGGCGGAATCCTCGCCGTGTTCGCATTGCGATAGCATGTCCGCCGCGACAAGGATTGAATTGGCTGTTTCGTCGGCGATAACGAGAATGTCGCTCGGCCCGGCTATCATGTCAATCCCGACGACGCCGAACACCTGGCGCTTGGCTTCGGCGACGTACGCGTTGCCCGGGCCTGTGATTTTATCCACGCGCGGGATTGTCTGAGTCCCATAAGCGAGGGCGGCTATCGCCTGCGCCCCGCCGATCGTAAAGACTCTGTCCACGCCCGCTATTTTTGCGGCGGCAAGTATCCCCGCGTCGTCGCGCCCGCTCCTAGATGGAGGCGTGGTCATTATGATTTCGCTCACGCCCGCGAGTTTAGCGGGGATGCAGTTCATCAGCACAGACGACGGGTACGCCGCCGTCCCTCCCGGGATGTACAGCCCTACGCGTTGGAGCGGGACTATCCGCTGCCCGAGTATTACTCCTCCGTCTTGCTTTATGATAAAGCCTTCGCGTATTTGTCTCTTGTGGAAATCTTCTATATTTTTCGCCGCGCGTTCCATTATCCCAACAAACTCAGATCCAACCTCGCGTATCGCAGCGTCGAGAGCAGACGGTGGCTTCTCGAAGTTTTCCAGGGTGAGTCCGTCGAATTTCTCGGTATACTCGCGCAGCGCCGCGTCGCCTCGGCTGATAACGCCCGCGATTATTTCCGCGACCGCCGCAGAGATTGCAGAGGAGGACGAGGTATTTGCCCTGTCGGCGATGTATGATTCCCCAGGTTTGACAATTTTAATCATTTGAACGTTTCTCCAAAACAATCAGATAAATTCTCCGCGATTTTGCTGCACATTTTGCTTATAGCTTCATGGTTAAACTTGTAACTCACCTTATTTGATATCAGCCGCGCGCTTATATCGACGATCGTTTCAATTGGCTCGAGGTTGTTCTCCAGCAGCGTCTTTCCCGTTTCGACAATATCTACTATCACGTCCGACAAACCTAAGAGCGGCGCGAGCTCTATCGACCCGTTGAGCCCGATGACATCGATATCGCGGCCTTGCTTACCATAGTAATCCCGCGCAATATTTGGGAACTTCGTCGCGACGCGTAGCGTATGTTCGCTTTCCGTAACGGAAAACCCTTTTTCGGCAGCTACGCACACGCGGCATTTCCCTATGCCTAAGTCAAGCAATTCGTACACGTCCGGAGAATACTCAAGCAAAATGTCTTTGCCCACAATCCCAATATCAGCCGCGCCTCGCTCGACGTATATCGCCACGTCCGACGGTTTCACCCAGAAATAACGCACCCCGTTTTCTGGACTGTCGAATACGAGCCGACGGCTTTGTTCATGTATATCGGGGCAACCGTACCCGGCGGCCTCAAATATGGCGTACGCTTTTTCGCCCAATCTGCCTTTTGGCAAAGCGACGCTGATCATTTGGTTGCCGGCTGGACTCAGCCGCTCAAGCAGATCCAGATACACGGCAAACCCAATCGCGCCGGCGTGGTTGCCAAATTTGCGAAGGAGCTTGTCATATCGCCCGCCGGACAGTATTTTAACAGGTATCCCTTCGAGAAACCCATGGAATATTATACCGCTGTAATAGCTCAAATCGTTGACTATCGAGAAATCCAGGTTTATGCCCCGCCCCAAGCCGGAGCGCTCAAGCAGCCTATATAGTTCCTCTAATTCGCAAAGCGCGGCGTCGGTTTCTTCGTTAACGCTTATCCGCCTCAATTCGGCGGCGACATCGTCATAATGATCGTACAGCGCAGCTAGGGCAGTGATCTTTTCCCGAAATTCGCCGCCAAAACCGTATTCGTTGCAAAGCGCGCCGAGTTCGGACGCATTCTTGCTACTGATGCGCCGGAGCAGCTCCGATCTTTGCTCTGCAGTCATTTCCACGCTTTTGAGAAGGCCGCCGATATATCCCATATGTGAAATGTCAAGGCGCGGACTCCCGCCCAATTCTTCAAGGCTCCGCCAGGCAAGCGCGAGTACTTCGCTCATCAGGTTGATATCTATCGGCCCGATGCATTCAAGCCCGACTTGCGTCTGTTCTTTAAATCCGTTCCCGTCATGCCTGAAAACGTTCTCATTGTAGTAGAGCTTTTTCAGTTTGCCGTCGTCTTTTGTATTTTTGACAATCGATAGCGTAACGTCCGGGCGTAGCGCCATAAGCTTCCCGCCCGCGCCTGTGAACGTGATTATTTCGCCTGACGCGAGAAACGTTTTGTTGTCCGCGTAAAGCTCGTATTCTTCGAACCTGCTCATTTTGTATTGCTTATATCCAAATTGCCTGTATAGCGACCGCAACCGCATTATCGCCTGTTCGTCGCGCCCAAGCAGCTCATCAAAAGAATCCATTTTCAGCCACATTCCATGATTGTTGATTATAATTATTTTCGCTGTTCAAAGTCATCCAAAAAACTCGCAATGGTTACAGGCTCCGCACACAAGTCTTGACCAATAGTACAAGTTTCCTCTGCTGTACCAGTGCGTTGCCTGTAACCAACCTGTGTTTTTGGATGACACTGAACAGCAACTAATTATTACAGCTCGAAGAACTGCGAATGTATTGCAGCTACGGCGCGGTCGGCGTCTTTTTCGTCTACAAGCACGGATATTTTGATCTCGCTCGTTGAAATCATGCCTATGTTGACTTTAGCCTCATAAAGCGCCTCGAACATCATAGACGCCACGCCAGGCGCAGACATCATTCCTGCGCCGACAATGCTTACTTTGGCAATTTTATTGGATATGCTTATATCGGAGTATCCAATTACGCTTTTGTTTTCTTCAAGGACGGCGGTGGCTTTCTCCAGATCGTCCCTAGCCACGGTGAAGCTAATGTCTTTAACGTTTTCGCGGCCTATCGACTGTAGTATTATATCGATGTTGATTTTCGCGTTCGCGATCACCCGAAACAGCTTAAACGCGACGCCAGGCTCGTCGCGTAGTCCCATAATCGCGATCCTCGCGATATTGGCATCCTTTGCTACGCCGCTGATTTTTGAAAACTCCACTTTTGTGACCTCCTTGATTTTCGTTCCAGGTTTTCTCACAAAGCTGGACAGGACTTCCATATTGACATTATACCGCTTTGCCATTTCTACCGAACGGTTGTGCAACACCCGGGCACCCAGCGACGCCAGCTCAAGCATTTCGTCATATGTTATCTCTTTGAGCTTTTTCGCGCCCGGGATTAGGCGCGGGTCGGCTGTATACACGCCATCTACGTCGGTGTATATCTGACACAGGTCTGCGTGCAGCGCCACCGCGATCGCGACTGCCGTCGTGTCCGACCCTCCGCGTCCAAGCGTAGTAACATCATCATATTTATTTATGCCTTGAAATCCGGCTATTATTACGATCCTGCGGCGGTCGAGCTCAGTTTTTACGCGCTCAGCCGGCACTTCCCTTATCCGCGCGTTTCCGTATTCGGAATTCGTGCGCATGCCGATCTGCCAACCGGTCAGTGAAACCACTGGCAAACCGAGCTTTTCAAGAGCCATCGCCATAAGAGCGATAGAAACCTGTTCGCCAGTCGACAGCAGCGCGTCCATTTCGCGTTTCGACGGGTTTGGGTTTATTTCATATGCTTTCGCTATGAGATCGTCCGTTGTGTCTCCTTGCGCCGAGAGCACGACGACGACGTCATTACCTTCCGCGTACGTCTCGGCGACGATCCAGGCGATGCGCTGTACGCACTCCGCGTTCGCGACTGAGCTGCCTCCGTATTTTTGTATTACTAATGCCATTTAATAATCTCCAAGCACCCGGAACAACGACAGCGCCGGTATCCCACGGCTAAGCAGCTCGCCAATAATCTTGCCGCTCATAACGTTTGTCTTAAACGCCGTCGCGTCGTCAGTTTTCCCAGCAAATACCACCTCGCCGAATTCGCGCGCTACTTTTTCACGCGTCGCCGGCGTCCTTACGTACCAAGCCGACTCAAGTTGCGCCGGATCCACCGCCAAATCATCGCTTCCGTCGTCCCAACTTATCCACTTGCGCGCGTACAGGTGTTTCACCGAATCTATGATATCCGCGACGACCGCGCTCGCGGTCGGCATCTTTCCAGCGCCGGCGCCACAGAAGACCACGTTGCCCACCGCGTTGCCGCGGATCACGACGCCGTTCATCACGCCTTCGACCCCCGCGAGCAAACTGTCCTCGCCCACCAGGTGCGGCGCGACGTAAGCCGCTACTTTACCGCCAATCGCCCGGGAACGGCCCAGCAGTTTTATCTTGTACCCCAGTTCAGCCGCGAAACGCATATCTTCCGTAGCCACGCCGCTTATACCTTCCGTCCGGACCTGTTGCGGGTATACGTGCCGCCCGAAAGCAAGAGAGGACAAAATGCAGATTTTTCTGCACGCGTCGTACCCCTCGATATCGGCCGTCGGATCCGCCTCGGCATATCCCTTGCGCTGCGCGTCGAGAAGCGCGTCTGAAAAGTCGGCGCCGTTTTTGGCCATTTCGGACAGAATATAGTTGGTGGTCCCGTTGAGTATACCATATATCTCAGTCACGATATTCGCCGCCATGCACTGCGCCAGGGGCCTGATCACCGGGATCCCTCCGCCGACGCTCGCCTCAAACAGATAGTTAACGCCCTTTTCCCTGGCTAGCCTGAGCAGCTCGAAGCCATGCGTCGCGACAAGCTCTTTATTTGATGTGACGACATTCTTCCCTGCTTCCAGACTCCTTCGCGTGAAATCCAAAGCCACGCCAACACCGCCTATAACTTCAGCGACGACAGATATATTAGAATCGTTCAGTATCGTTTCGAAGTCTTTGATTATCAGGTCTTTATATGGGCTGTCGGGAAAATCCCTCACGTCAAGGATGTATTTCACCCGAACGCCTTGCCCGGCATTTTTCGCGATCATACCGGAGTTTTTGTCGAGCACCTCCACAACCCCGGAGCCAACCACGCCAAACCCAAGCACCGCAATCTCCGCCACTCGTCTTCACCTCATATCATTTTTTTGTCTGATCATTCCATACAATAGCACAAAGTCTACTTTCATGCAATAGTTTCAATAGCCATAAGACGATATACTGCAGTGAACAGTAGTAAGACTATTTCATTAGCAACTCCACAGCGCGGTTTAGTTCCTCTAAAGCACTGCTGTCTCCGGTGTTTACGGCATCTACGACGCAGTGTTCCAGATGATCTTTTAAAATTACCTCGCAAGTCTTATTAATCGCGGAACGCACTGCGGCAAGTTGGATGAGCACTTCAGAGCAGTCGCGTCCTTGTTCCACCATGTTACGAACAGAGTTCAGATGCCCTGTCGCGCGCGCAAGACGGTTGAGGACTGCTTTTGTATGCGTATGCGTATGCGTATGTGTATGTGTATGCGCGTGGTCATGGTTATGAGTCGGCGTTTTGTTTTCGTGGCTGTGTCCATGCTCTTGGCCATCATGAAAATGCGCGTCATCGCTCATTCAAACTTCCTCCTAACGCTGGTTTATAAACAAAGATAACGGTAACGGTAACGGTAACAAGCAAAGTAAAAAATATCCCCCCACCGGGCTTGTTAAAGTTTTTTACGCTTATATAATACTATTATACTACATAAAACTATTGAAAGGGAGGAAAATTCATGCACATGGCGGACGCGCTTCTCTCACCGGCGGTCGGTTTGACAATGAACGCGGTTGGCGTCGCGGCAATCGGTGTGACAGTGGCAAAAGTTAAGAAGGATGAGTTCAGTGAGAAAAAAATACCTATCATGGGCGTCGCGGGCGCGCTCGTATTCGCGGGGCAAATGATCAACTTTACGATTCCGGGGACGGGTTCGTCAGGACATATTGGAGGGGGAATAATGCTCGCTGGGTTGATAGGCGGCGTTCCGGCTTTTCTATCCATCTCAGCGGTGTTGATCATACAGTGCTTATTCTTCGCGGACGGCGGGTTATTGGCGCTCGGCTGCAACATTTTCAATATTGGGGTAATCCCGTGCCTCATTGTCTATCCGCTGTTATTTAGGCCTCTACTTAAGGGCGGGACTGATTACAAACGTCTGTCGATCGCGTCGGTTGCGTCAGCGGTAATAGGATTGGAACTTGGGGCTTTCTGCGTTGTGCTGCAAACACTGTTATCTGGGATCACAGAACTCCCGTTCGGGACATTCATCACGCTTATGCTGCCTATCCATTTAGTAATCGGCCTTGTCGAGGGTATGGTTACGGCTGCGGTACTGTGTTTCGTTTATAGAATGCGCCCTGAGATCATCGACTCCTCGCGGGCGGGTGAACGGCTTAGCGGCGTCTCGACGAAAAATGTTCTGATCACGCTTGTCGCGATAACTATTGTCGTCGGCGGTGTTTTCTCTTTGTTCGCATCCGCTGACCCCGACGGTTTGGAATGGGCAATAGGCAAGACTACTGAACAAGTTCTCAGCGCGAAAACACAACAAGATGGTGATGGCGATGGCGATGCCGATGCCGATGCCGATGGCGAAATCTTCAACGGCGCGGAGGACGCGCGGGAAAACACAGCGATACTGCCAGACTATGCTTTTGCGTCCGATCCAGAAAACAAGGCGGGGACATCAGTATCCGGCATTGTCGGCGCGGTAATCACGTTCGCGCTCGCGGGAGTGACCGGTATAATCATTTCAAAGGTGAAAAAGCATAGAGACACACAAGTAAACGCCAACACTCATCCATAAATGGATAAAACACACAAGTCGACGCTAACACTCATCCATAAATGGATAAGACACCGAGTCAGGCGGCAGAAACGTCTCCTTGATAGCGCGCGGACTTGTCCAGCGCATCAAATTGAGCGCACTGCCCGCTTTATCGTTAGTGCCGGACGCGCGGCTTCCGCCAAAGGGTTGTTGGCCGACGACAGCGCCTGTAGGCTTGTCGTTTATATAAATATTCCCTGCCGAGTCCGCGAGTTCCTTTTCCATATGCGCCAGGAGCGCCCTGTCCTGAGCGAAAATAGAGCCGGTGAGCGCATACGGCGTAGCCTCGTGGCAGCTTACCAGCGTCTCTTCAAGCTGGTCGTCCGGGTATACGTACACCGTCAAAACCGGTCCGAAAATCTCTTCTCTCATTGTCTTAAAATCAGGCGTTTTCGCAATAATCACAGTTGGATACACAAACCAGCCTTTTGACTCGTCGTAATGGCCACACAGGACTTCCGCGTCCTTAGATTCATTCGCGTAGTCTATGTACCCGACTATTGAGCGGTAGGAAGTTTCATCTATAACAGCACCCATGAAATTGCGGAAATCACACACATCCCCAGTATGGATGGACTCCATCTCTTCCAGGATCCGCTCTTTCACAGTCGGCCATATGCTCTCGGGTATATACGCTCGCGAAGCTGCGGAGCATTTTTGCCCCTGGTACTCAAACGCGCCTCTGATCATTGCTGTGACAAGGGGGCGGATCCGCGCGGTGTTATGAGCGAAGATAAAGTCTTTTCCGCCAGTTTCGCCGACAAGACGGGGATAATTCTCATATTTTCGGATATTGTTGCCAACAAGCCGCCACACGCCGCTGAAGACCTCAGTAGAACCAGTGAAGTTAAATCCTGCCATCCTGTGGTCTGTTAGCACATATTCGCTCACATCGCGACCTTTACATGGGACAAAGTTGATAACGCCGGCTGGCAAACCCGCTTCCTGCAGGACTTGCATGATCATGTAGCTCGAAAGCACTGCCGCTGAAGCGGGCTTCCAGACGACGGTATTACCCATGAGCGCGGGCGCCGTGGAAAGATTGCCCCCTATTGCGGTAAAGTTAAACGGGCTGATGGCCATTACAAAACCGCTCAAAGGCCGGTATTCCATTCGGTTCCATTCCGACGTTGGGCTGATAGGTTGATTTTTATATATCTCTTGAGCGTAAAAAACATTGAACCGCAAAAAGTCCGCCAATTCGCAAGCGGAGTCGATCTCAGCCTGATAGACTGTCTTACTTTGCCCCAGCATTGTCGCCGCATTAATGCGCTGCCGCCACGGGCCGGCAATCAACTCCGCAGCTTTCAGAAATATGGAAACCCTATGTTCCCACGGGAGCGCGTACCACCCTGCTTTTGCTTCCATCGCGGCTTCGACGGCGTTTTTCAGCTCCGCCTCTCCCGCTATTGAGTACTCCGCCAGTACATGGTTGTAGTCATGCGGCATAACACAGCGTCCCCGAACGGCAGTCCGTATCTCTTTCCCTCCGATCACTATGGGAATATCCATTACGATATGGCTTTGCCGTTCCAATTCAGCCTTTATTTCCGCACGTTCAGCCGTTCCTGGAGCATATGACAATATCGTCTCATTGATAGGGGGCGGGACAGAGTAGAAAGCGCGGCTCATAATAATAGTCTCCTTAGTTTTATTTTAGTATCGTTCTACGCCAGCTCCCACACAGTCGCCACGCCCATACCGCCGCCGATACAAAGCGTCGCTAGCCCATGCCTTGCCCCTCGCTTCCTCATTTCATGTATTAGCGTTACGATTATCCGCGCGCCTGAAGCGCCAATCGGATGGCCAAGCGCGATCGCGCCGCCGTTAACGTTGACCTTCTCCATATCGAATCCCAAGTCCCGCGCCACCGCTATCGATTGAGCCGCGAACGCTTCGTTAGCTTCGACCAGATCCATGTCGCCAATCGTAAGGCCTGCCCTTTCAAACGCCTGCCTCGACGCCGGAACCGGCCCTATCCCCATGATAGACGGGTCTACCCCGCCCTGGCCCCAGGACAGCAGTTTCGCGATCGGCTTGAGTTTGTGCGCCGCGACAGCGTCGCCCGACGCGATAATAAGAGCCGCCGCGCCGTCGTTAATGCCGGACGCGTTTCCTGCCGTGACGCGCCCGCCGTCAGGCTTGAACGCCGGCCGCAGCTTGGCGAGCGACTCGATTGTCGTCTTACGCGGGTATTCGTCTGTGTCGAATGCGATGATATCCTTTTTCACTTTGATCTGTACCGGCTCAATTTCGTCCTTGAATTTCCCCGCCGCGATCGCCGCCGCCGCTTTTGTTTGCGACGCGAGCGCAAACGCGTCCAGTTCTTCCCTGGCAAGCCCCCACTTATCGCATATGTTTTCAGCGGTTATACCCATGTGGTATTTGTTGAAAACATCTGTCAGCCCGTCGTAGATCATCGTATCCACAAGAGTGGTGTCGCCCATTCGCGCGCCATAGCGTACCGAAGAAGAAACGTATGGCGCGGCGGACATGTTTTCGGTGCCGCCGGCAAGTACTATTTCCGCGTCTCCAGCTATAATAGCCCTTGCTGCGTCGATAACGGTTTTCATGCCGGAGCCGCACATCATGTTGCACGTATACGCGGGCGTTTCGACAGGTATGCCTGCCCCGATGGCGATTTGGCGGCTGATATTTTGCCCCAGCCCCGCCGTCAAGATACTGCCAAACATGACCTCGTCAATGTCTTCGGGTTCTAGGTTTGTCCTCGCGATCGCCGCTTTCGCGACTGTTTCTCCAAGTTTTACCGCCGAAGTGTTTGCTAGCGCCCCTCCAAAGTTCCCAATAGCCGTCCGGCAACAACTTGCAAGATAAATGTCTTTCATAATTGCCCTCCATAATTTAATATTTTTGATTCTAAGCGCTAAAAGCTGTGATAAAAGCGTGTAGTCTGATTATAAAGCATGGAGGCGATAAAGACAACCGATAAAAACAATCCAAATACGAGTCTTTAAAAACTATAGATTTTCACAAAACTCTGGTGTATAATACTGCGCGGACGGTTTGCGCCTATAGTTGCGATGCGAGACGCTGACGGACGAGCTCCAGATGATCGAGATATGGGAGGAAAAATAGGAATTATGCGAAAATGTGAAATAGCGCGCAAAACGACAGAGACTGATATCGTCCTATCTTTAAACCTCGACGGCACAGGCAGAAACGCCATCAACACCGGCGTCGGGTTTCTTGACCATATGCTTGAGCTATTCGCGCGGCACGGCAGGTTCGACCTAGACGTCCAATGCATTGGCGACACGCGCGTCGACAGCCACCACAGCGTCGAAGATATCGGCGTATGCCTGGGAAACGCATTTGCGCAAGCGCTGGGAGACGCTCGCGGCATCAGCCGCTATAGCGACGTAACCCTGCCCATGGACGAAGCGCTCGTGCTATGCGCCGTCGATATATCAGGCAGGAGCTACTTGTGCATCGACGTAACGCTTCCGGATCGTAGCGCCGGAGTTATGGAATCTGAACTACTGGAGGAATTCATGCTCGCGTTCGTGAGGAAAGCGGGAATAACCCTGCATATCCGGATGCTGCAAGGAAAAAACACACACCACATTATCGAAGCTTGCTTCAAAGCGGTAGCCCGCGCGCTCCACGCCGCCGTGAAAATCGACTGTGAATACAGCGATGAGATCCCCTCTACAAAAGGAATAATCATATGACCATTTATCCTGCTATCGATTTGTTCGAAGGCAAAGCCGTTCGCCTAAAGCGCGGCGATTACGAGCGGATGACTGTGTACAGCGACGACCCGCCCGGCGTTGCTCGCGGGTTTAGGGCTCAAGGAGCGGTAGCCGTACACGTAGTCGACCTTCAGGGCGCCCGCGACGGCAGCCCCGTTAATTTTGATACCATTGAACGGATAGTCGAAGAATTTGGGCAATTTGTCCAAGTGGGCGGCGGGATACGCGCCGCCGATACCGTTGAAAAATACTTGTCGATTGGCGTCAAGCGCGTGATACTGGGTACTGCGGCGGTATCGGCGCCAGGGTTTCTCAAGGAAATGATTCGCGCATTCGGGGACGCAATCGCCGTATCGGTCGATATCAAAGACGGCTGCGCCGCCATAGCGGGTTGGACACAAGCGTCAAGCACGGACGCTCTTGAGTTCTGCGATACTGTCGCGGAGCTTGGCGTGCGGACGCTGATTTGCACGGATATATCAAAAGACGGTATGCTCGGTGGCACGAATATGGAACTTTACGCTACGCTCAGGGAAAAGCTGCCGATAAACATCATCGCTTCGGGCGGGATAACGACGCTCGATGAGATAGCGTCCCTGTCAGAGCGGGGCATAGACGGAGCGATACTGGGGAGATCAATATATACAGGGAGCATCAAACTCCCGGAGGCCATTATGGCTGCGAGAAAAGGAGCGCAAAAATGAGAATAAAAAGGATAATCCCATGCCTCGACATTAAAAACGGTCGTGTAGTAAAAGGCGTAAAATTCTTGGGGCTCAGGGATGTTTCGTCGCCAGCCGAGCTTGCCAAGAAGTACTGCGAATGCGGGGCGGACGAGCTTGCATTTTATGACATAACGGCGTCGGGCGAGGGGCGGAGCCTATTCGCCGACGTCCTCAGGCAGGTGGCGGGATGCGTATCTGTCCCGCTTCTTGCGGGAGGCGGCATAAGCTCGATCAAGGACTTCGACATGGCGCTTGAGTGCGGCGCCGACAAGGTAAGCGTCAACTCCGGAGCGCTAAACAACCCAGATCTGGTCAGCGAAGCGGCAAAAAAATACGGAAGTCATCGCGTAGTGCTATCACTCGATGTCAAACGCGTGGGAACCACGTTCCGGGTATTCGCGAAAGGCGGTAGCGAGGACACCGGTCTTGACGCAATCGAGTGGATAAAGCTTTGCGTGAGCCGGGGTGCGGGCGAGCTGGTCGTCAACAGCATAGACAACGACGGTGTTAAGGGCGGGTTTGACCTGCAGATGCTGAGTGCCGTCTGCGACGCGGTCCCAGTACCCGTCATAGCCTCAGGCGGCGCCGGAAGCATCGATAATTTCATTGAGTTGTTCGAAACTGTGCCAAAGGTGGACGCTGGCCTCGCCGCCTCGGTCTTCCACTTTGGAGAAGTCGAGATACCGGAACTAAAACGCGCCTTACGTGATAAAGGCATAAACGTTCGGCTATAAATTGAAATTATTCGGGAGGACAAAATGAGCGTTTTTAAGGTTAATCTTTCGGCAATTAATCCTAAAGAAGAACATCGGCGCACACCATCGATAGAGTCGTTAGTAGATACGGGGGCTGAGTTGTCTTGGATGCCAAAACAAGTATTACTGGATATAGGAATACATTCGCGCGGCAAAAAGCGTTTTACTACTGCTGCTGGGCAAATTGTTGAGCGTGATTTTGGTTACGCGATTTTGAGTGCGGAAGGATATCAAACGAATGATGAGGTTGTTTTCGCGGAAAAAGGTGATTTAACATTGCTTGGCGTAAGAACTTTGGAAGGTTTCGGCGTTATGGTTGATAATATAGGACACCGTTTTGTCGCAACAACAAGCATTGCGACTGTCGCTTGCCCCAAATGAACAAGGAGTCGGACCTTTTATTCACTGAAACGCCACTGGGTAACCCAATGTTGCTAACGCAGTTTGTCGTGTGGTATAATTAGTCCGCAAGTAAACAAAAAGCATATAAATGAAAGGTGGATAAAAATGAAAAGGATAATATACATACTGCTTACAATAACTATGCTCACTAGCGCCATGTTTGTCACGGCCTCGTGCAAAAAGACGGGAAAGTTAGTCTGCGGAGTCACTGAATATGACCCCATGAACTACAGGGAGAACGGGGAATGGGTCGGGTTTGACACCGAATTTGCCAAGCTTGTGGGCGACAAACTAGAAATGGAAGTAGAATTCCAGGAGATTATCTGGGAACAAAAATACTCGGAGCTGGAATCCGGGTCGATCAGTTGCATATGGAACGGCTTCACCGCAAACGCGTCGGATGACGGAGTGCTAAGGACAGACCGCGTCGATATGAGCTATAGCTATATGCTCAACATGCAATGCGTCATCGTAAAAGACGACAGATATAGCGAGTTTACATCAATCGACGCTCTGGCAGGGAAAACCGCCGCAGCCGAAAAAGGGTCCGCCGGCGAAGAAGCCGCGCTAGGCTTAATTGGCGACGACGGCACGTTTATTGGCTGCGCGGCGCAAGTAAACGCGTTTATAGAAGTCAAATCTGGCGCCGTCGATTTCGCGGTAGTCGATATTTTGCTTGGACAAAGCATTGCAGGTTCCGGCGACTATTCCGACTTGGTTATCGCGAATATCCCGATGGATTTCGAAGTATACGCCGTCGGTTTCAAAAAAGGAGACAAACTTCGGGATAAAGTAAACGATGCCATGAAAGAGCTGTATGACGACGGTTCGCTTATGCAGTTAGCTGAAAAATATGGGTTGGAAAATTCGCTTTTACTTGACACAGAGTTTGGAAAATAGCTCCAAATAATAGGGTAACCGGGCGCCGCAATTTATGCCGAGGATCGCCATATGAGTTTTTTGGAAGTTACAACAAGTTTGCTGCTTGGCTTCAAAACCACGTTTTATATTTTCGCGTTGACGCTCCTGTTCGCGCTCCCGCTGGGCCTTGTGATATCATTTGGCTCCATGTCAAGGTTCGCGCCGCTCAGGCTACTTGTAAAAATCATAGTGTGGATCGTCAGGGGGATACCCCTGATGCTCCAAATATTCATTATTTTCTATGTGCCGGGATTCATGTTCGGGACGCCGATATCCTCGCGTTTCAATGCGGCGATTGTAGCGTTTTCGATCAACTACGCTTGCTATTTCAGTGAAATATACCGGGGAGGGATCGAGAGCATTTCCCGAAGCCAGTACGAAGCGGGACAGGTGCTGGGTATGACGAAATCACAGATATTCTTCCGCGTTGTGCTACTGCAGGTGATCAAACGCATAACCGCCCCTATGTCAAACGAAGTCATCACGCTTGTTAAGGACACCGCGCTCGCGCGTGTGATCATGGTCACTGAGATTATCAAGGTCGCCGAAAATTTCGTGAGCGGAAAGGCCCTAATTTGGCCGCTGTTTTATACAGGGGCGTTTTACCTGTTGTTTGTTGGGATACTTACGCTTCTGTTTGGACACATTGAAAAGAGGCTTGATTACTTCAAAGCTTAAGGAGAACAATTTGACGATTCTAGAAATAGAAAATCTATCAAAAAACTTCGGCGCTGCCGAGGTGCTTCGTGGTGTCAGTTTTACCCTCGACGAAGGCGAGTCCCTGGCGATCATCGGCGCATCCGGGAGCGGCAAAACGACTCTGTTGCGTTGCCTGAACTTTCTGGAGCGCCCTGACTCGGGGCGCATAATCCTGCGTGGCGACGTGCTCTACGACGCCGGCAAGCGAGAAGCGTACGACGAGTTGAGCATCAGGGAAAAGCGGCTACACTTCGGGTTCGTGTTCCAATCGTTCAATTTATTCCCCCAATACACCGCGTTTCAAAATGTGGTTCTGGCTCGCGAACTTGCCGCGCAAGAATTGCCTGAATACCCGAAGAATAAAAAAGGGATTATCGGGGATATACACAAAAAGGGAATGGAACTGCTGGAACAAATCGGCCTCGCGGCAAAACGGGACGCTTATCCGCATCAGCTCTCTGGGGGGCAACAGCAACGCGTCGCCATAGCTAGGGCGTTGGCGATGGCCCCCGATATACTGTGCTTTGACGAGCCTACATCCGCACTTGACCCAGAATTGACTGGAGAAGTGTTGAAGGTTATCAGGAGCCTTGCGGAAAAGAATACGACGATGCTCATAGTCACCCATGAAATGCAGTTTGCGCGGGAAGTCGCCGACAAGATTTTATTTGTCGACGAAGGGGAGGTAATCGAATATGGATTGCCTGAAGATGTGATGGACAACCCGTCAAACGAGAGGATGAAGCGTTTCTTGGAGCGGTACGCTTCCGAGTAAATAACACAAAAATCAAATCTGTCCGCGAAGCGGACACAAAAATTCTGACTCCTGAATTCTGAATTCTGGCGCCGCATTTGGGGTTGTGGGAAAAGCTCACTTTTGTTTTACAGTTTATTCACCAATGATCGCGTGATCGAATATAGAATGTGAACAGTCAAAGTGTAGTCAAATAGTAAGTTATCGCAAAATAAAGAAAAACTGAGGTGGGGAATATGGCTAAAACAGTCTTGATTATAGAGGATGACGACAATATTGCCGAGCTTTTGAGGCTTTATTTGGAAAAAGACGGGTTTAACGTTTCTATCGCGGAAAACGGAGCGCTGGGCGTGGCGGAATTCGAGCGCGTAGGACCGGATCTTGTGCTACTTGACTTGATGCTGCCAATTCTTGACGGATGGGGAGTTTGCCGCGAGATACGCGCCGTGTCAAACGTACCTATAATAATGCTGACAGCCAAAGGCGAAACAATGGACAAAGTCGCCGGCCTCGAAATGGGCGCCGACGACTACATAGTCAAACCTTTCGAATCAGGAGAGCTTATTGCTCGTGTCCATGCAGTTATGCGCCGGTTTGAAGCATCGGGCGGCGCTGAAAGCAAGCGCCTCTCATTTGAGAATCTGGTCATTGATATGGATTCTTTCGAGTTGCTTATACGCGGCAATCGGGTAGAGGCGCCACCAAAAGAAATGGAGCTACTTTACCATTTGGCGTCGTCGCCTAACAGGGTTTACACGCGAAATCAACTGCTCGACGAGGTCTGGGGTTTCGACTATTTCGGCGATTCTCGCACGGTCGACGTCCATGTCAAGAGGCTACGCGAAAAACTTGAAAACGTAAGCGATAAATGGTCGCTGAAAACCGTATGGGGCGTAGGCTATAAATTCGAGCTGATAGGCGGGCAGTAAGGCGAAATGAAGCAAAGCATATATTTGCGGGATTTTTTAGCTACGGCTCTGATAGTGATGATTAGTTTCGCGCTCCTGGGCGGACTCTCCGTAGCATGGAGCTACAGGCGTTCCATATCAGAAAAAAGCGAAATGATGGCCTCGACGCTTCGAGAGACAGCCCGATATGTTGCGACGCAGCACCTTTATTATGGGGTCGAACTCAACAACTTAAACCTGAGCATGTGGCTGGCGATGACCTCCGGCGTGTCAGGGTTTGATCTGTTGCTCGCCGATGTGGACGGAGTCATTGGCTCTTGTTCTGAAAAAGGCTTTATCCATATCGGGAAGACTCTGCCCGAATCCGTCTTGCGGTCGGTATCGTCGGACGGTTATACGGTACGAGTCACCGATCTTGGGCAAATATATCCGGAGCGCCGCCAGGTAGTAGGCGCTCCGCTCACAGTCACCCTAAATAATAGCTCGGTTATTTTCGGTTATTTATTTGTTTCAAGCGATATGGCCGCGTTTCGGCAGGATTGGCGGGATTTTGCGAGCGTATTCATTCTGATCGCTTTTGCTGTGATGATTTTTGCGTTCCTGATCTCATTCGTGGCGACAAAAAAACAGGCCGAACCGCTAAAGGAAATGGCTGGCGCGGCCCGGCGCTTTGCCAGGGGCGACTTTTCGACGCGCGTCCAGGATACCGAAAGGCTTGACGAGATAGGCCAGCTCACGCAGGCGTTCAACGCGATGGCGGATTCTCTGGAAAGTTCGGAAACACTAAGACGAGAATTCATCGCGAACATCTCTCATGAGCTAAAGACGCCTATGACCGTCATCACCGGATTTGCGGAAGGCATCCTTGACGGGACTATCCCACAGGAAAAAGAAAAACGGTATCTAAGCGTCATAGCGTCCGAAACGAGAAGACTATCAAGGCTTGTCAAGAGCATGCTGGACATGAGTACAATAAATTCAGCAAACACAGAAGACATGCTTGCCGGCAGTTTCGATATATCGGAGATCATAAGACTCGCGCTGTTAAACCTGAGCAGCAAAATTGAAGAGAAACATCTCGACGTAAACGCGGAGTTCCCGGAAGACGCAGTGATGACGCGCGGGAACGGCGATTCGATAACCCAGGTCGTATACAACCTTATTGACAACGCGGTAAAGTTTTCGTCTCAGGGCGGAGTCATCAGTATCGAACTGTGGAAAAAAGGTTCGCGAGCATACGTTTCAATCGAAAACTGCGGCGAAACGATCTCCGATGACGAATTGCCGTTCATTTTCGACCGCTTCCACAAGACGGACAAGTCCAGGAGCGCCGATCGCGAAGGCGTTGGATTGGGGCTTTACATCGTAAAAACTATACTAGACAGGCACAACGAAGACATTTTTGTAACCAGCAGCAACGGCTCGACCAAATTTTTGTTTACCTTGACAATAGCGTAGCGACGTGTTTTCCAACAATCACCTTCGTTTCAATATTGCTTTAAACTGATTGCCGTCCCTATCGTCAATAAATTCAATGTCAGGGTAGGCTTCCAACGCGTTAATGATACCAGACCCATATCCCCTGTACGGGATAAGATGGTTTGCGTGCGACGCAAGCAACTGATTTCTTGTGTTTGAAACACCCAACAGGATGTTTTCAATTGTAAGGTTGTTGGGTAAATGCCCCGGGCTTATAATCTCAACACGATTGCGGAAAACAAACACCCTTATAGGAGCTGATACAAAATAGTCCCTATGTATCAGCGCATTGGCGACAAGTTCTCGAATAGCTTCATGCGGAATCTCAGGAATGCCAATGCTGTTAAAGTCCTGCTCACCCTGTATGTGGCGTAAGTTTGATACAATGAAACTCACGGTCTGATTATAGACGCTTTCAAGCCTTCCCTCAATATTACGGCTGTCTTGGTAATTGTTTGTAGTTAAATCATTTGCGTCAAACGATCCTGCTTTTACTATGAAAACAGGTAGCTTATGATACTCTTCTTTTGTGAAAAGCAACGCGCCGCATAATGTAAGCTTGTCTCCCTGCATCAATCCCATGTTTTCCAACAAGCGCGGAAGTGGCTGTTTTTCATCTTCCAGGAGCGAACCATATCGTTTTTGAAAATAGTAACTAAAGTATCGCATGTCAAAATCTTCAATAGTCATTTTAGCCACAGGCATTTCATCGGCATGCAATAAATTCGATTTTTGAAACATACGCTGTATTTCCTCGCGTGAAGTAGCTTTACGCTTATCCGCTCCGCTTTTTACCCAAAAAACGCCGTTCTTATCCTGATAAGGCTTATTGATTCCTGACGAAATATTTATAATTATGATTAAGCTGTCGTCAAATCTTATGTTCTCGGTAATAGGATTTATCGCAGGCTGCACATGCTGGCTTGCGACGTTGGAAACAAGTTGGTTCAGTCTACGCGCATCATCGCCTGTCAATCCCGCTGCCGCGCCGTCGTCACTTACACCAATCAGCATTATCCCGCCGTCTCCATTGCTAAACGCCACCATGTCCGCGGCAAGTGAATCCGCGTTGTTGACGTTTCTTTTGAATTGATGTCGGCTGTCTTCACCGCGTTTAATCATCTCAAGTACCGATGCCGTATCCATTATCCGCCGCCTCTTTCCAAAATCATTTCTCCACAATCGAGCGGCTTGATTATATCATAGCGCAGTCTCCAACCGCAAGGATTCTGGAGTCAGAATCAAAATCTTGCTTTTTTTCTGATGGTATTGACGATTTTTCGTGATAGGTTTATTATTAAAATGTAATCCTTTTACGCTAAAGTCGCTATAGCGCCGCGTATGGAAATGGGGGGGAATCCTAGATCTGTGGTGTTAGCGTCTTGGTAAAGGTTTATGTGATGTGGCTATTGCGCGTATTATTAAGCGCATATTCACAGATTATTACGTAGCAATCATAAAAACAAAATTTGGAGGAAATTTACGTGAGATTACAGTTAAGAAAGAAAAGCATTGTATCTTTGTTATTGGCAGTCATAATGCTTTTGGTATCTCTGGGGATACCCGCCGTGTATGCGGCTGACAAGGATGCCCTTGACGCTTTGATTGCTGAAGCAACCGCGCTAAACCTGAGCGGCTTTAATAATCCCGCGTCTACATGGGCGAAGCCGCTTGCTACACTTGAGGACGCGCTTACCTATGCGCAAACCGTAAGTGGCGACGCAGCCGCTGAACAAGCGGTCATTGACAGCGCCGCAGCGGCCCTAAAAGACGCGATAGACGGCATTATACCCAACAATGGGCGCCCGTCGGCGTCAACAGCGGGGTTTGACCTTGAAGAAGTCAGAATGGTAGACCCCGACGCGACAAAGGAAACAAAGTCGCTGTTCGCGTACTTAAAAAACAGCAGCGAGAGCCGTGTGTTGTTCGGTCACCAGCAGGATGTGTCAAACGGCATCAGTGGCGCTTCATCCGACACCTACAAGGATGTTAACACATATCCAGCTGTGGTAGGTTTAAACTATACCCAAAGCATGGCTACTTCTGTGAGGAACCTATATAACATGGGGATCATATGCGAGATAAACGCTCATGGAGGCTCTGCGGCGGTTGGCGGAAACATGACGACCAACTCGGGTTACGGCAGCATGAGTGACCTTGAATCCGTCGCAAAGTGTCTGCCTGGGTACAGCATCAACGCATCAAACGCTACATATTACAACAGACTGATTACTTATCTGGACAATGTCGCAAATACAATGAAGAGCCTGACTGTGTCCACGACCGATTCGACGCTTATACCGGTCATTTTCCGCCCATGGCACGAGCACAACGGCGACTGGTTCTGGTGGGACTGCACAACAGCTACGGAAGGCGAGTTTAAGCAACTCTTCCGATTCACCGTTGAATACTTACGGGATATAAAAGACGTACACAACGTCATTTACGCGTTTTCGCCGAATGGGCACTACGCCGACATTGAAGAGTACCTGTACGGCTATCCTGGGGACGACATCATTGACATCCTAGGCATTGACATATACTGGGACGGACCTCAGGTTAATCATAACTGGTGGTCTCAGTTGACAAACGATATGCGCGTCGTCTCCGCCTACGCGAAAAAAACCGGCAAGATTGCCGCGTTGACGGAATTTGGCCTTCGCTGGTGCGCCGGAGGAAACGGGTTTTATTATCCGTCGGCCAATACTTATTCAGGATGGGGTACAAGCGCGCCTTACGGCACGGAATGGTTTACGAAACTGCGCGACGCCATCATAAACGACGAACAGACGCAAATGGCTTACATGGCGACCTGGGCAAACTTTACAGGGGTAACACAATTCTGGGTCCCTTACAGGGGATACACCGGAGGGAACGTCGCCGACAGGGGCGACCACGAATTGCTGCCTGACTTCATTAAGTATTATAATCAAGACGACGTGCTTTTCGCGGACAGGTTGGGGAACGCAAACCTCTACAACTTAGAGGTCAAAAACTCCGTGCCGCTACCGGCTTTAATCAAAGTCGAGGCGCCTGTTTGGAAGCAGACGATCAGCGGATCGAGTTACCGAGTGCTTGTCTATCCCAGACCGGAAAAAGACGACGGCATCGCGTCAGTAACTATACAGCTTGGTAATTTGCCGCCTGTCGCCGCAGAACCGTACAGCGCGGGGTCATTTACCAAATATTATTCGGCTGTTATTGACACAACGCAGGTATCTGACGGGAAGACAGCCATAACAGCTGTATTGACGACAGAAAAGGGCAAGGTAATAACTGAGGTTCATGACATAAGTGTTAGGAACGGAGCGGTGCCAGTAATTGACTATACGCGTATAATCGACGATTTTGAATCCTATGACAACACTAACGACAACCGCACCGACCTTAACCGCACCTGGGCGCGCGCCAGCAACGCCGGAAGCCTGCCAAGCGGCTGGAGTTCATATGTTTACGGTACTGATACGCCGGACATGAACGCCCTGCGCCTACGCCCATCGCCTTTCATCGAAGGTAGTACGGCCTTGCAGATGAAATATGACAACCTCAACCAGAACAGGAGTACGACTAAGTATTTCGGTTCGTCCATTGTCAGAAGGTTTGTCCCGATCGGCACAAACACCGGCATCGACTGGACAGGCCGCTCGCACATCGGCTTCTGGGTTAAGCCAGACAGCAAGGACAGCGAGCTTTGCTTTAGTATTATTGTCGGCACTGGAGGGAACGCCAACTACTTCAGGGCAAGGTACGCGACACTGGCTCAATATGGATTTGACAAGACAAAGCATAACGTAGCGCAATATGTTAAGGTTCCGATAAGCGCGTTTAGGAACAATTCCAACGCAGCTTTGTCCGAGGCAAACCTTCGGAATGTCACAGGGTTCGCCATCGCAATATATGGAGACAGTGAAAAGGGCAATCAGGCATATATGTCCGGCCTTAACGATCTTGAGTTTTACTTGTTCGACGACATTAAGCTGTTTGACCCGATTGACAGGACGGCGCTTAACGCGTTGCTTGCTGAATTCGAGGGCGCTGACGAATACGACTATACAGCCGCGTCATGGGCGGACTTTGGCGTATATCTCGTGGCGGCTACTTCCGTCAGCAGCAAGGAAGACTGGCAACTGGATCAGGAAACCGTCGACAAAGCGGTCGCTGCGCTGGCGCAAGCCAAATCAGGCTTGGTTCTCGACGGCGGTATAAGCCTAAGATTTACACCGCAGTATCCAAGCGCAGCCGGTGAGACCATCAGCGCGGTAGCCCGATTTGTAAACGATGGGGCGGCAGTCAGCGGAAACCTGATAGTAGCGATATACAACAATAACGGAACGTTGCGCTCGGTAAACTATGAACCTTTCACAGCGCTCGGCGGGAAAGCGACCGTGATAGAAAATTCGATAATCCTACCGGCTGATTTCGACCAGGTGTCGATAAAAGCCTTTGTATGGGACGATAACTATATCCCACTGTGCGATAGCGCGACCTTCGCACTACTTAAAATGGTAAACGAAAAATCAACGCCCGCTACTAGATCGGTGTTCGCCTACCTTAAGGATCAGCCGAACAAGCTTATGTTTGGGCATCAGACTGACGAAACGGGACTGGTCAGTGGCTCCGATACCGTCAGGGCAGTTAGCGACCGGCCTGCTGTATACGCCACGTCAGTTGGCGAATCAGTCGCCAATATACGCAACGCCTACGCTCGCGGGCAGATCATTTCGGCTGAACACCATATTGGTATCGCGGCGGGGTTCGGCAGCAGCTATGGAAACACAACGACAGGCGATATGGCCTGGGGGCAGAGGCTAGTCCCAGGCAACGCGTACCACGCCAACCTCATCAACTATCTCAGAAACACCGTAGCGCCTTGGGCCAGGTCACTGACCGTGTCGGCGTCCGACCCGACGCTGATCCCGATAATATACCGCCCGTGGCATGAACACAACGGCGACTGGTTCTGGTGGAACACGCCAAACACCACAGAAGGCGAAATGGCTGAAATCTTCAGAATAACGGTCGAGTACCTGCGTGATGTGGAAGGTATTACAAACTTCATATATGCGTTTTCGCCAAATGGCCATTTTGACAGCGAGGAAGAGTATTTGTACGCGTACCCCGGCGACGAATACATCGACCTTCTCGGTATCGATATATACTGGGATGTGCCGGAATCCAACCCCGACTGGTTCGACCTTATGGTCAGGGATTGCCGCATAGCCATGAACTACGCGAACAAAACGGGTAAAGCAGCGGCGCTGACTGAATGTGGGCTCCGCTGGGATACCAAAGACGGTTTTGAGCCTCTCGGCACGCATGAGGGCAACAACAGGGCAAAAGGCGTCGCAGGCTTAGAAACCCGCGTACTCTCGGATGAGCAGAGGACTTTCTATACAACTATGGCTGATCGCATCCTTGGTGATAATCTCGCAAACCAGATCGCGTACATGAGCGTATGGCGTCAAGGGACTGACAGCAGCAACCTTCATTTCTGGGTGCCGTTTACGGACTATACCGCCGGCAGCAGCATACAACCAACGGACAGGCGCGGTTATCTTGGCGATCACCAAGCCCTGGAGAATTTTAGGGAGTATTACGCAAATCCTAACATTTTGTTCCTTTCCGACACGGTAAACGACCCGAAATTCTCCCTGAAGGTACAAACGGCGCACAACGATCCATATGTAAGCATCAAAGCGCCTGTAAAGGACGCAATTCTTATGGCAAACCCGCCGGCGCCGAATCCTGCGTACAGCATTCCAAACCTCAACCCGAGACCCTCTAATCCGGAAGCCGGCAAGTACAGGGTTCTCGTCTATCCAACTCTCCTTGATAGCGGCGATACTGTTAAGGAAGTAACGGTGTATTTCGCCAATCAGACGCTCACGGCAGTAGAGGGAACAGACTTAGGCGGCAATACGGGTAATAACAATCCGAAGTACTACTACGCGGATATAGATATAACTGCGGACGCCGTCGCCGATGGTAGGCACGATATATCCACTCGAGTAGTTACTTCCGCCGGCAAAGTCCTGACCGCGAAGCATTCGGTCAAAGTCGCCAATACTCCGGTGCCCGCAAGGAACCCGTATGTGATTGACGATTTTGAGTCATATGATCCAACGGATGATAACAGGACTGACTTGGAGCGCGTATGGTTCCGGGATAGCGGTTGTATGGTCGGGCTTCGCCTACGTGAAGCCGGCATAGGCGACGCGGTTGGTTTTGGCACGGGTAATGTTTTAAGGCTGAAATATGACACATGCCGTAAAGGAGCATCCAGCACCGGTACGATTACGACGCATACAAATAATATCTACTGGTCGGGATTTTACAGGACATACTCCCCGACTGTCAACTGGACGGCTGTGAAAAAGCTTCAGGTTGAAGTCCAGTCTGACGGCAAACCGCAAAACCTGGCGTTCCTTATCACTGCAGGCGGCAGGATTTACCAGGCGTATGCAAGAGATTCAGAGATACCTTACGACAGGACGAAGACTACGCCCCAGACGCTGCTCATTGACATTTCCAGCTTCAAGTTGATGAATTCAAGCGGGTTCGGCGTTTCGATACCGTCGACGGATCTTGCCTCTGTCAGCAGGTTCAGCGTTCGCATGGAAAGCGATCCCGGCGTGTATTTTGCGGGGCTGAACGCGAGCGAGTTCTATCTGTTTGATGACATCCGCTGGATTACGGAATAGCAATAAAACTGAGTTGTAAAAACGGCAATTTGTATATCTTGAAATTTAAACAAGTAACCTAAGAGACTATATCATGTAAAAACGGGGCTATCGCTCACGATTTCATCAATCGTTTCGCGATAGCCCCGTTTGGTGCGCTATGGATGTTTAGCGGAGATATGG
>JGI24702J35022_10000402_pt1 | contig 25760 bp, 1 predicted proteins | sample TergutTh196P4_FD_35022 | JGI IMG/M metagenome (IMG submission 35022)
TTTTTTCATCCGCCCTCGCTAAAAATATTTGTACATGTTTTTTTACATGGTTTAACATATTAAATATTACCTTTTACCTATTACCTGCCGTTCTACAGCTCTTGTTTTTCCAATAACCAATCAAGTGCATTTATTTTTTTAATTCCGTTATAAGTTACAAGCGGATCCTCATCCAGCGTTAATAAATATTTTGAATTATGATCCGATATATCATTTAAAGCGGCAAGTTCTCTGTTCAATGTTTTCTCATCTCTCGCAGTTTGCGCAACCTGGTAATACTGCGTATTCCCTTTGTTATTTACTACAAAATCAACTTCGCGTTCTCCGACTTTTCCAATGTTGACCTCACAACCTCTCCTTAAAAGTTCAAGATAAACCACATTTTCAAGCATTCGTCCCATATCGGCTTTTTGCGCTCCAAGCAAAGCATATCTTAAACCCATATCTACAAAATAATATTTGTCATTGGTCTTGAAATAAGATTTGCCTTTAACATCGTATCTTTGAGCTTTGTATATAATATAACTATTTTCCAATGCCGTTAAATAAGCTTCTACCGTATGAGTTGATATTTTCCTTCCGAAAGAAGTCATTGTGTCGCTGATTTTTTTTATGGAGCATATATTGCCTATATTGTCAGCCATAAATTTTGCAACGCTGTCAAGCATAGAAATATCGGAAATTTTTTGTCTTCGAGCAATATCTTTCACAACAACGGAATTGTATATCCCGTTTAAATAATCCCTATGCGCTTTTTTGTCTTTTATTTCAAGCGCATAAGGAAAAGAGCTGTCCGTCAGATAATTTCTAAACTTATTCGGCAATCCGTGTTGATTATCAAAACTTGAAACATATTCTTTAAACGAAAGGGGCAGCATTTTTATTTCTATATATCTTCCGGATATAAATGTCGCAAGTTCTCCGGATAATAAATATGAATTCGAGCCGGTTATATAAATATCTACATTTTTTTTGATATGCAGGCTGTCAACCGTTTTTTGAAAGTCTTTTACTTGCTGAATTTCATCTAAAAAAACATAATTCATTTTGTCCGCAATTAGATTTTTTTTGACATGTTCATACAGTTTTTTATAATTTAATAAATTTTCATTATCCAACTCTTCAAAATTGATATTTTGGATTTGAAATTTGCTTACGCCGTTTTTCAGTAAATAATTCTGATAAATCTCAAATAAAGTCGATTTGCCGCAACGGCGAACTCCGGAAATAACTTTGATTATATTTTTATCTTTAACGTTTATAAGTTGGGTTAAATATTCTTTTCTTTCAAACATAAAGCGCCTCTATTTTTTAGAAATTATATTCAAATTATTAGGAAAAGTCAATCTTTTTAGAAGTATATTTCAAAAATATACAATGTGCAAATAAAGAGTACCCCCTATATATTCCGCAAGCGGGCTGGAAAAAAATTTTCCAGCCCGCTTGCGTTTATTTGAACTTTCGTTGTTTGCTTTAATTTTAGATTTTTACTAGACGCTAATTACTTTGCCGATAAAAGTCGAATCAGCAGAAAACAATTTTTTTACCTTTTACTTGCCGTTCAATTGTTAATTGCTTTTCTGCCGTTTATTCGTAATTGGGACGCAGTCCCCGTAATTCGTAATTTTCGTAATTGCCTTTTGCCGCTACCTATTACCTGCCGTTCTACGCCGCCTGCGCAATCGCCCTTGCCATCACCGGATTCACTACTCCGCCTCTCTTTCCTTCTTTCATGTTATCCAGCGCCGCAACTGGGAATGCATCCGTTATGTTCACGTCGCTCTGGAATATTGTCGCTATAAACGTCATCGCTCCCACGCTCTCTTTCTTCTCTACCGCTTCTTTTAATCTTTTCACATCTATCACTTCTTCCGCTACTCTCTTTTCTACCGCCACTTCCGCCATCGCCTTCCTGTCCATCGTCAGCAACTTCATCTTTATGTAGTCCCTGTCTTTCTCTTTATCTTTTTTCAATATGTCAGCATCATTCAATCTGTCTATCAACCCTTTACTATCTTCATCCTGCGCCACCGCTACCAATATATCTCTCGTCATCGTGTATATGTTCAGCCAGCCCCTTCCTTCTTCTTTTCCAATCTCTCCGTTTTCTACCATTTCATTTATCATCCTCACGTTTCTCTTATACGCTTCAGTTATCGCTCCTATATCTCTTATTTCCGATTCCGATATCCCGTATCCCTTATACATATTCTCATAGCCCGTCCATACTCCCAGCGTCACATCAAGCCCGATCTCCACCTCCTTGGGCTCTGTTATTCCGTTCACCGTTCTCTCAACCGGCTTCCTCACCGGATATCCTCCCGCTTCCCATCTTGCTATATCCGCTTCTTCTATTTCATAGCTCTTTTTTCCTTCTTCCATTTGTGAATCTTCCAATATATTTTTCAATATGTCTATCGCATCCAGTCCATTCATTATTAATACCGCTCTATTTACTTCTAGATCACCCTTGCTCATCAGCATTTTTCCCGTAAAACCCGCTTCTATAAATTCCGGCACTTTCATTCCGTTGTATTCGCTTGGCGATATTATCTCTCCGTTTTCTATTCCCGTTATCATTACCGTATGCAATTTACCGTTACCCATATCTATTATCCCTATCGCTCCAAACTGTTCCAGACTTAATGTCTCTGCTCCGTTGATAAGTGTTCCATATCCGAACTCCACTCCCGGATTGGCCTCTTCCCTCATCGTTCTTACCGTCGCCATTGTCACAACATCTCCGGCTCCCGCTACTTTCAGCATATCTTCAGGGTACACAAACATCGGCTCCGCTCCGTTTGCTACTCCGTCTATCGCTCTGACCACAGCGTTCGCTAACGGAATTGTAGGCGATATCGTTATATCAACCGCTATCGCCGCTTCTATCCCGCAATTTGAAAGTATTCCTCTGTTTTCTTCTGCAACCATTGACACTATCACTTCCATCGCGTTTTCTGCTATATTGCTTCCGTTATATATCGGCCGCACTCCGGCATTTACTACATCCGCCGGCGCTGCCGCTCTATTGCGGTTTCCGGAACTTCTTTGTGCTGTCTGGCCAATAACAGGCGTTTCCGCAACTGTATCGCTTAACAAACTCCCTACTGCATCATTTATATTAGCTCTCGTTTCTCTCGTCGCTCTTCCTCTGTACCCTAAATATCTGTCCGCCGTTTCCAATGCTCTTACAGCTCCTATCCTATTGTCTATGCTCGTTCTTTCATCATCTAACAAATTAATCAATCTGTTTACCTGTCTTTCAGTCACTCTGCGGCCTGTTGAATTTACAACTCTTATCTGATTATTTACTCTTAAGTTATGCTGCCTTACGGAAACTGCCGCTTCTTGCGCTGCTTTTTCCTCTGCCGCTGCTAATTCTCTCGCATGCTGATTTGCAGCTTCTTCTTTTAATCCGTTTACAACTTCTGCAAGCATATCTCTATTTTCACCATTTACCGCATATCTGTTATTTACCCGGCTTATGAAATTTCTCAACACATCTTTATCTCCAAAAAACTCTCTTTCTGTTCTTATCGTTTCTATTACCCTTCCTACAAATCCGGCATTATCTGCAAGCATCGCTATTCCAAGTCTATCTACAACTTCCCCAGCTTCATTTCTCGTCATTCCTGCGTTTCGCAAGCTGTTCGTTAAGTCTCTAACATTATTATTTACTCCGCTTACTCTTCTGCTTCCTCTTTCGCTTGCTGTTCTCACATTATTTATCACTGCTTGTCTGTCTCCATTATTTTCAAGCCGATTATACTGAGCATATGTCGTATTATTTCTCTTGCTCGATTCTACTATGTCTCTTTGCTCTTGCTGCCTTGCTTGCTCTGACTTATATTCTCTGTCTATATCCGCAAGTTTTTCTTCCATTCCTTCCTGCGCGGCTATCATATCATATATCTCAGCTAACACATTTTGATTTTCAGACTCTCTTACATCCATAATTACAACATCTCCGGACTCTGCACGCTCAAACACTTCATCAAAATCCTTGTCATTTGCCACTATTGCTATTTCTCCGCTTCTTATCTCCTCTAATATTTGCGCTAATTCTATTCTTTCTTCCGTACTCTTATCAAGCCCGTCTATCAACCCTTGAATATCTTGGTTCCCGCTATTATTAACCATTATGTTTGCTAATCCCACCATCTTATCCGATTTGCTCTTTATCTTGGCCTGCTCGGCTTTTGCTCTACGTTCCGCTTCCCTATTTTCTTGCGCTATCGCTCTCTCTTGCGCTTGATTCATATTCCTTAATGTATTGGCAACATCCAAATCTTTTATCTTCATCTCGCCCGCTCTTGCTTCTCCATGCACTCTTTCTACTCTGTTATAGTTTCTCGTTATATTACGTATCTGACTATTGCTATATCCCAATGTTTTTAACGATTCTTGAATTCCATCTATACTAATTCGTCCTCCATTTGCATCCCAAAGCAAGCCATCTATTATCCCGTTTTCTTTTACATATGACAGTACTTCAGATATATTTCTCTTACTCTTAACCTCTTCTTTTCCCTGCGGGTTAAAAGCCGATATTACCTTTGCTATTTCTAGCAATTGTTCGGAATTATCTCCAAGTATATCGTTCAACGTTAAACTATCATACGCTTGCTCCGATATCAGTCCTTTCATCATCAACAGCCTGCTTTTTAATAATGAAGATCCAAACTGTCCATATTTTTCGTTTACTAATTCTTCCTCTTCTTTACCCAAATACTGCGCTGCCGCAGAGAATTGTTTAGGAGTCAATGCGCTTATATCGTTCATCGATGCTTCCAGTTTCTTAACTACTCCTTCTTTGTCAAGAGACGCTATCCCTTCTACGGTAACTATTCCGGATTCTATCAACGGAATTACTCCGTCAATAAACGATGTATCATTTAATTTTTCAAGCGGTATATAATTCGCTCTTCTTGAGCCCACATTTATATTTCTTTCCTCTTCAAACCCCGCTATCTTCAAATAATTTTCTCTCACAACATCATAATTAAGACCTACTGCCGTAAAAAATTCTTTCTGTCTTGCCGGATTCATATCGCTTACATCACTTAACAAATACTCATTATATGACATTTGCTGATAATGCTGGCTTATTACATCGTCTGGATCATTAGATAAAAGTTCATTTGCGGTCTTTCTGTCAGACAATTCGCCGAGTGTTGATTTAAACTTAAAAAATATTTCAGAAAACTGTTTCGCTATATCAGCTTTTCCTATCCATTTCCTTATTTCTTTACTATTTGCTTCTATCTCTTCGGCATCAAGCCCTGCTTTATCTAACAATACGGATATATCGCTTGCTTTTATTCCGGCTCTTCGTAAATCATGATAATCTATTCCTGCCAATTCTTTATACATGTTTATTTTAGTGTCAAACTTTATAAACTTTCCTCTCAACAATTCCATTAACTGACTTCCATAACTGCTATCTCTTAATTCGTCAATAGTTATGGTATTTGCAAATCCTCTCGCAACCTCTTCAGAAATACCCAAAGCTGCCACGTCATTAGCAATGGTATCTCTGTTTCTGGCAACATCGTTTAAACCAACCCTAAACAACATAACAAAATCCATTTCCATCTTCGCAGACACTATGCGTTCAAAATGTCTCATATTCTGATTATTGTCCTTAATAACACTGTCAAAATACGCTTCTAACTCAGCTTCCGTAGTTAACGCCCTGTCTTTCTGAGATCCTCCGTGCTGTATAATAAATTCCTTTATAGATTCCGTTCTTATTTGAGGATTACCCATATAAAGTTCTTTTATTCCAGCAGGCGTTTTGCCTAGTATTATCCTCGTAAATTCTTCGCTCGGATTGCCGTTTGCGTCAACATACACATCTTTATTTGCAAATTCGCCTTTGGTCAATATATCGGCAAGCACTCCCATGCTGTTATATTTCTCAAGCAACTCTTTCGCGTCCATAGCAGGATACCAGGCCGCAAGCGCAAGCAGTTTTTGGGCTTCAAATAAGTCTTCTCTGCTTTCACCGGCTCTCATAGGTAAACGCTCTGAAATTTCTTTCGCAATCGCTACTAACGACCCTACATCATTGCCGGCTCTGCTTATATCTATCCCCAAAATCTCAGATATTATCGACATATCATTGCTGCGCAGCAACCCGTCAATACCTTCGGCGGTATTTGGCAAAGTTTCGCCTCTAAATCTTGCTGCCACAACTCCATTGCCGTTTTCTATTACTGAATTTATCGATGTCAGCTGCTCAAATGCAGCTATGTCGCTTAGCCTGTATTCACCCTGCCTTCTTCTATTATCACGCTGCTCCTGAGCGCGCTGCCTTTCTTCAGGAGACATTCTCAATGTCCTCACAGTCTGTAAAGGATTAAGCGCATTAAGCGAAGCTCTGCCAAAATTTCTCAATCCGTCAAATCTGTGCTGCCCGTTAAGCTCACTTATCATTTCAGGATTATTATTCAACGCTTCTATAAATTGATCCAACCCTGTATCGCTCATTCCAGCTATCGTTAATCTTGCGACAATTTTTGTCCTTGCCACATCCACTCTTTCTTGCGCACGTTCTATTGTATACGGCGCTCTTGCTTCCGTTGTTGCTCTAAGTGTACTTTGAGCTGATATCAATTCTTCAGAAGCATTTCCGAGAGCAATATTAGTCATTGAATCAATGTTATTTAAGAGCCTGTTTGCTCTTACGCCATCAGCAAATGCAGATATTCTGCCGGAAATCTTAAGAGATCTTGTAAATACTCTGTCAAGTAGATTAGAGCCGGGAGCGCCAAATATAAAATTACCCGCTTTAGAATTACGGAAATTGCTGATAATACTAGGTTTGTGATATGTGTCATACATGTTGGCATTGGCGTTTTCATTCCCATCACCAAAAAGCTTCAATCCTCTCATAGAAGATATTATGCCAACTCCGGCAACGTCTCCCAATATTCCTCTTACGCCGGTGTATAAAGGCACCATCATCATATAATTCATAGCACCCTTAATAAAATTGTATGTTCCGGCAATAGCAGGATGTCTTGTATTAAACAATTGCACTCTTTCCTCAGGAGTAAATGCAGATCTTCTATATAGCCTGTTTTCAGCATTAGCAATTCCATCAAGCATTCTTGAAAACTCTTTTTCTTCTTGAACAGAATTCAATAATGTTATTGCCTGCATATTCGGCAGTTTTTTTCCTTTTGCTATCTGTTTTGCAAAAACATCACTGTATCTTGCATTATAGCTATTCAACAGTTGTTCTGCTGAAACATTATTTCTGTCATTTATCAGAGGCATAACATTAAATATTGTTTCTATTTTGCTGAAATCTCTGTATCCTCTGTCATATAAAACTTCCGTCATTGTTTTTACTTTGTCATCAATATTAGTTCCCGTTATTTTGCCTGCAGATTGAAAATCTATTCCAAGCACTCCAAATAACCAAGCGAAGAATTCTATCCAGTCATCGTCTCCTGTAATAGTTTTCTTAGCAATATCAGAATACAATTTACCTTTCTCCGTTAAAATCAATTCACCTTGCGAATTCGTAAATACCAAAGTACTGTCATTTGACAAAACATCCATCATTTGATTAATTGCGGTTTCTTGAGCCGGCGTAGCATTTGCTATTTGCATATTACTATTTAGTGACATATCACTTGCAACACTATCTCTATCGGCTCCTATGGGAAGAACATACTCCTCAAATGATTTTATAACTCCGATAAAATCAATCATATCTATCGCGTCGGAAAGACCTTTATCTTTAATCGCAGATATATCGGAATATCTGCCGTTTGTCATCTCAAGTGCTGCCAAATGGTTGTTCAATATAGCAGCAGCCTGACCTTTTAAGCTTAATCCGCCCAACACCCTAACAGCTTCATCATAGCATCTATCGAAAGAATTCTTTAGTACATCTGCCGACGAATCTGCAACACTACCTTCGTTAACTGCAAAATCAACATCCTGATTGCCCGAACGCAAAGCTTTTTCAAGAGCAATATTTACAGCGTCTCTGTCTGCCTTAGAATCCGCATTCAACATCAAATCTCTAAGAACGCTTAAAAGCATTTGATCTCTCATAGAATCGTTCAAAGCAAATCTTATGGAGCTGTTTACATCATAAAGCGTTCTGATATTCGAAACGAATTCAACTATGTCATTTTCATTTATTGCACGACCCTCGATTGTTATACCTTGATTTAAAATTCTACTGATATCCCAATCATTTTGAGCCAAAAGTTCATATATAGCAACTGCTTTTGTATTCTTCAAATTAGCGCTATCCGTAAGAAGATCTATAGCCAACTCACCGTTCCATAATCTTACGGCATAGTTCATAAGCATTTCATTTGAACTAAACTGGTCTATTTGCGACTGATAATTTGCGTTGTTATATGCGATAAATCTTTCAACTCTCCAAGGCTGTCCGTTATCATTAGGATTCGGTCTTCCGACTCTCTTTAAATCCTGAGCTAAATTAGCGTTGCTCATCAAGTGCGTATCGGTTGTTATTTCGACAAATTCGCCTTGATAATCTATACCAGTCATACCAAATTCATTTGCAATAATTAACCTGCGCGTAGTGCCTGCTTGTTCATTGGCTATCTTGTCAATTTGTCTTTCTCCAAAACTGTCTAAAACATATTCTCCGTTTGCATTCATAAGATATCTTTTATCTTTGGCAATTTCAGATAAAGACTCACTTATAGATTCAATCTGTCCGTTTTGGCTATTAATTCTTCCCTGATCAGCTCCGACAAACTGATAAATCTCAAAACCCTCTAATTTACCATCTTTTATCATCTGTTGTATTATGCTGGTGTACATGTCTATTTCAGCTTGTGTTTTTCCTAATAGCAACATACTTCCATCACTCATCTTATTAGAAGCGTCTAATGCTCTCTGAATTAATGCTTCCATTTCTTTAATGTTATTTACTCCAACTGAGGTAAAGCTATTTACATCAACCGATTCTCCGGTTATATCATACACTCTATCCGCACCGGATCTGCTTATAATCAGTTGTTGTAATCCGGCAACTGTTCCGGTTGCGCCTACAATTGCCGCACTGCATCCATTATATATAGCTGCTAATGAAGTCTGCATTGTAGTATTGCTTGTTCTTGTGGAATCACTTATAAATTCTCTTATATTATTTACACTGCCTATACCTCTCGCAATAGCCTGTTGGTATGCAAAACCCATTTGATAAAAAATGTCGCCTATTACCATATTTTCTTGAATCCCTTGGTCACCGACAGGTTTAACAGTATTGTCATTATTCGATATTGCCATACCACCGGATAAATTATCAGCAAGCAGGCCTCTTAACACACTGTTAAGCTCTCCGTTGTTTGTAGAAACATTAAGCAATTTTATAGCAGAATCAGTCATTCTTATTTCCCTGCTATTGCTTGTAGAACCTATAATTGCTATAAGGTTAGAATCTAATTGCAAATCGGCAAGAGCATCGCTCATAGTTTGATAACTTCTAATCGTAACATTTTCATTCAACATTTGAACTTCAATTTGTTTATTTGCCGACCAAGTTCCGTCACTTATGAGCCTTGCTATTTCTCTGGCATTTACCTTATCCGCAATTTCCATTGTGGAATTTATAAGTTCTGCTGAAGGCGGTTTATTATTTCCGCCTATAACAGCAGCAGTAGTAGTCAATGCCCATAGATGAATTTCATCTGCAACAACTCTGTTAACGCTATTCAATGCATTTCTCAATCTTCTGCCTTCTTCACCACCTCTATTAATAGCCTCATTAAGTAAGTGCCCTCTCGCAGTCGGATCCATTACCATTACAATATCAGCATTTGCATAAGCGGCTTCTATATCGTTGACATTGGTATCTTTTCCTTCTACTTTATATTCATTGATATTTTTGACCTCAAGCCCTACAAATTCCAAAAATCTTCTCGCTTCCGAAGAACTCTTTGTATAATTTGCTAGATCGCCATTTCCTACAAGTATCTCAAGTCTGGCATCTTGTCCTAAAAGTACTCTAAACATTGCCATATCAACGCCTAATGATATGGTTTTACCGCCTCCCATACCTAAAGAAGCATTTTCCATCCTTGCCAAAGAACTGACAATTTCAGATTGAGATGCTCTTATGGTGTGCCCTCCGAAAACTCCTGATTGCCTGACAGATTCAAGCATCAACATTCTTAGAGCTATGCTTGCGTTTTCCGGAGACATTTTATATATTTCACTTCTGAATATATCTAAAGCGCTTGGTCTTACTTCTCCATTTTCAATAACTCGTTGGTTTAATTTTCCATTTTCGCTGTTATTTTTTATAAAGTCTTTAACAAATGCTTCCTGCTGTTGTATATTATTTATTATTGCATTCCAATCTTTTTCGCCATTTCCATTTTCCATAATTTGCTGTAATGCTTCAAGTCTTGCCCTTAAACTGGTATCTGATGTGTAACCACTTATTTCCTGTATTCTTGCATTACTATACAATTCACTAACTTGCTTTGATGTCAATCTTTCATCTGCAGAAATTGCTCCTAACCCTACTAATGTTTCCCTTAGCAAATATAATTCAACTTCAGAAATCCTTAAACCTTCTGCTAATCCGGTTAAGCCTTCAACCTTTTGCGATAAAGACTGATAAACCAAATCTGAACCTAAATTTGCTGCAGCTGAAAACTGATTGAGGAATTTTAGCGGGTTTCTTAACCTGTAATCTTCAATTATTAAGTCTACTCTTTGATTTAATAATTCGCTATTTACATAGCCTGCAACTTCCATTAATTCGGCTATGGCCTGCTCGACATTATTTACTTGCTCATCATTGTTAGCTTCTTTTGCTTCGTTCAACTGCCTATTCAATCCATCTAATTTCGTTTTATTTTCCGCATAACTCCTGTATGACTGCAATAAACCTGTTTCGCCAATAGTATTAGCAGCTAGGATTTTCACATCACTAATTGATGAACTAGCTGATAAATTTTGGAGTAAATTAAAAACTCTATTATATGCTTCATTAAATACGGCATTATTGCCATTGATTACAAAGGAAGTACTTTCTAACGAAATTAATGCCTCTCTTAACTGTTCAAAATCAGAAGCAGGCATATTGAGACTTTGGAAATTTAACAACAATCTTGACAGAGAATCTGCTCCTCTCAATGCAGTGCTTAACTCTATTGTCAGATTGTCTCTTTCAGCTTCTAAAAGCTGATTATACGCTTGCGCATTATTTACTATGCTCAAAATATCGCCTTGAAAATTTGATACTGTATAATTTACACCGCTATTAAACAACCCTCTGTTGATATTCATAGTTAGTGTTAACTGTCTTGCATTATTTTCCGCAGACACTTGAACATCAGTAACTCTTATTCTATCCGAATTCAACGACAAAATTGTTGATAATCCATATGTTTCGATAAGAGTTGCCATATCCGCTTTAGTTTTTACATTTCTAATATCTGACAATAATTTTCTCTCTTGCTCATAAGCTGCATAAGATCTTACCGATTTACTTATATCCATATTTTGTAAATATGAAGCGTCATTAATAATATCACTAACTGACATTTGCCCAATATATTCTGAACTGATATTTCCAAACATATTCAAACGGCTGTCATTAATTTGACTTCTCAGTCTAGCGGCTTGTATAGGATCGTACGCTCCACTGTTTAATTCAGTATTAACACCCCTTATCGAATCTCTTAATATATCGGCTGCCACGTCTCTTAATTCATTTCTGATACCGCCTAAACCTAAAATGCCGCCTAATTCTCTGCCGCGTGCAGACATATTTGCATTTTCTAAAAAGAATTCTGAATTATTGGAATTTAAGAGCAGCCTTATTTCTGCGGCTGTAAAACCACCTTCAACGTTAAACTGACCTAAAATATCTGCCATTTTGGTATATAATCCAATTTGAGCAGCAGTATACTGTTGATTAACATTGGATTGCAATTGAGTGCGCTCATTGACTAATTCCATTCTTCTTGCTTCTGCTTCGCTATAACCTTCATAACTTATATCCAAATAAGGCTGCAGTGAAGCTATGTCCTGTTCAATTTGATTAAGTCTGCTAAAATCTCTCAGTTGTTCAGAGTTCCTCATATTATTTACACGGGCAGTATCCGCTATATTCTGAAGCTGAGTCATTGAACCGTTAAGGTTAGTTAATAATTCTGACCTTGAGGCTCTGCTTATTGAACTGCTTTCAACATTATTTATAAGGAACTGCGTCGTGGTAATCATCTGTAGTGTAAGTCCGTTTGCTAAAGCAGCCGTTTCAGTGTTTGCGGCATTACTTTCAAGTACGCTGCGTATTCCGCCAAAATTTTCTATATAAGTTTCTGTTATCGTCTGCAATTGGCCCTTGTTATTTGTCGCAGACAAATAATCCACATAGTTTGCAAATATCTGAATGCCGTTGCCTCTATTATTATTAAGATTACCTTCACTCAAAATAGCTCTAATGTCATCAGCGGTTACATTGCTCAAATCAACGGTACGTTGTTGCGCTGATGCATCCTGCGTTCCGCCAGCATTTAAAACACCTTGCATCATCATCTGTGCATATACTGCATTTGCTATTTGACCGCTATTGAGTTTTGAATTTTGTCTGGCATAATTCTGACTTGCACTTATCACATCTGCGCTTAAGGTCTGTATTTCAGAAGCATTGGCTTCTGAAGCCCAACCTCTTTGCTGCGATATGTTGTTTGCCAAGACAGCTCCGGTTAAATTATTTATCAAAGCTGAAGTATTCATGCTCTGGTTTGTATTAAAGCCTGAAGTTACCATGCTATTGAAAGTATTGAAATCAATTGCAGAATTGCTCAATCCCAGATCATTGTACGCCTGCTGTATTGCGGCTGTTCTTGCTTCCGTGGTATTTGCATTTTTTATGGCATTTGCCGAAGTTTGTATCTGCGCGCTGTCAATATTTGCTGAAGCAAGCGTATTCACAAGAAAATTAGCATCCGGAGTATCATCAAACAATTCCTGGAATATTTCACCAAACTGAGAATTCCCGAAAAGCATATTGCCAAACATACCCGATAATGCTTCTTTAAAACCTTCCTCGTAAACCATATTCAGCATTTCGCCGCCGACTTTTATATCGCTTATTTTATTGCTAAACCTATTCATAAACTGCATAGTAGTGCCAAGTATAGGAGTTCTTAACAGTATAGGACTTAAAATAGGCTGAGCGGCAGCCGTTGCTATTGAAAATACCCACATTGACGGTTCGCTTATTGTATCTCTGGTTTGAGATAAATAATCTGCAATGCCGCTTAAACTCATGTCGCCTGACAAAGCTCGCATGCCGGAAACAAGACTCATTCCGACTCCCATTTTTTCAAACCATTCATCTAATAGTCCAACGCCGGCATATTTCAAAAACTTATCCGTAAACCATCCGTCAGAAATTCTATCTAAAAGCGCTCCTCCTCCTGTAACTACCAACTGCATTTGCATTATGCGGCTTATCATTTGAACGCTATTTACAAATAATTGAGTAGGGCGCAAGCCTTGTACTAAATTTGTCCACGCACCTTGATAAGCAGTTTTCCAACCGACATTTGTCACATTGCCTATACCTCCGCCTAAAACAAATCCGGCAAAAGCAAATTGTCCTGTTTGCATCCAATTAACTTCACTCCAGTTCCAATTATTTGAAGCCAATTGATACACTAAATTCCCTCCGCCAAGAACTCCTGCACCTATACCGCCGCCTATCCAGCCTTTAGCATTGCCTAGCGTTTCTCTAAGTATTTCTCCTGCTTTCTTAGCAGCTTCTTGGCCTCCTGCACCGGCGCCGCCAAAATCCAGTCTTTGAGCAGAAGACATGAACATATATATATCTACACCTGCGTTAAATATTGTTGTCATAGACTCTTTTTGACCTTGGCTAAATCCTGAATTTCCAATTATATATCCGCCTGCTGATTTTAGTATTCTACCAGCAAGCACCATATTTTTACCTAAATTGAGAAGCGTATTTGTAAATTGTATGCTCCTCATCATACCAGGCGTCAACTGGAAAGCTTTATTTAAAGCCATAGCTAACTGCATTTGCCCGCTTACTATTCCGCCTACATTAGTAGTTAAAGCTCCTACTAAAGCACCGGCACCGGTACCTATCAAAATTCTACGGCCGTCTCTTTGTAAATCAAATGATCTGCCATTAATACCATTATCAATTAAAACAAACGTCGTTGTAGCCGCAAAGCCTACGCCTGCGCCAATAAGAAATCTTTTCCCAGCTTCTTTAAGGATAGCTTTCCCGACTAGTTTAAATCCTTCTTGACCTATTGCTGCGCCAACTGCATTTAGCCCGTTAAAAATACTTATTGGAGACACTATTGACATAGCGCAGAAAAGAGTATTCATAGCAAACCCTGCCCAATCTCCGGAAAAAGCACAGTCCACCGCAGCATAAGCATATTCAGCTGCTTTATACGCCGCATATACACCTATTACCGCCATAGTTGTGACAGTTGCAACAGTTAAAGCTGCTCCGGTAAGCCCTACCGCACTCCAAATGGCAGCAATCCCTGTGATAGCCGCAGCTGAACCGGTACCTAGGGTAGGTATTGCCGCTATAATCGCTACCGCAACAAGAACAATAGTTGCCAGCGCAGCGCCGACTGCCGCCAAAATTTTCATATTCTCTCTAAATTCTTTGCCTGCCATATCGTCGTATATTTTTCCAAACGCAGCTATATCCGTTACCATTTCAACCAAGCCTATCGATGATAAAGTTATCTGGGAAATATTTGCCATAGTTCCGGTATATCCGACAGATGCTTTGGCAATGCCCTGATATGTGTAAGATCCGCCGCTTGAATTAATTTCTCCATTTATATTGCTTACATCGCTTCTGCTGTATGCAGTACCGATATATGTGTACCCGTCGCCTTCCGTTCCGGCAAGCTGCTTTATATTTCCCGGATTCTCATCATCTACATACGGTAAAGCTTCGCCATTGTAGTTGTATGTGGTTGTTGATGTTCCGGAAACGGTTTCATTTTCAACGGTATAAACCGGGTTTCCATTGGCATCGCGCACAATATTGCCTTCAGCATCCCTTTGGACCGTTGTGAATGTTCCGCTAAAATCGTGTGAAACTTCTCTGCCGTATTCGTCAAATTTGTAATTATTTCTTGTATAATCCATCGCGCTTGATGTTAGTGTAAACATCTTATTGCCGTTTCCGTCAAGCCTGTTTTCAATATTAAGCCCTGCAAAACCGTCGTCAGTAAGAATATCGCTTATTATTTTGCCCTCTCCGACAATTTCTGAAATATTGTTTCCGTCAAACTGCCAAGTTTCCGTGCTGACTCCTTTTTCTTCTTTGTCTGTAATTCTTCCAAACTTATCAATCGTGGTTGTAGTTGTAACACCAAAACTTTCAGTAATAGAGAAGTTATTGTTTTCATAATCAAACATCGCGTTTCTTTGAACTTCCACTTCAGTTGTTCTAACTGTGTTTTCTCCGTCTTTTTCAATCTTAATATCTTTTTGAATATAGTAATTTGCCGATTGGTTAAGAATTATACTCAAGTTTATGGAGTGGTCTGCATTTAATCCGAATGTTGTGGAGTTTTCTGTAACTTCAGTTCTTCCGTCGCCAAGTTTTGTTTCGATTCCGTTTGTTACTAAAACTCTTCCTCCGACAGCGCCCCAAGCTTCATTTGCATTTATAAAATCATATTTGTAAGTTTCATAATTTTTTGTGGTGTATGCGGTATTGTCGCCGTCATATGTGTAAGTTTCGTTGGTTATGGTTCTGCCATAGTCAATAACATTTTTACCGGTACCGTCCAAGCCGCCGTCTATTAAACGATACTCGCCGGAATCTGAATAATATGCGGCGGTTCTTCCCAAGCTGTCAAGAATTCTTGATTCTGCCATACCTGTAGTTTCAGTGATAAGTCTAGGCTGACGGACAGTCATACTACTGCCTTCATAAACTGTTTCCGTAACAGTGCGTTTTGCTACCGTGGTAGTAATTGTCGTATTTCCTGAAGAATCCGCATTCGTTACAGTTCTAACAGCCGTGCTTCTCGTGTTTGTAAATTTTCTTTCTAAAATACCATCGTTGGGATTAGTTGCGTATTGTCTACTATTCAAAGTCTGGCTTTCTGCGGTAGTTACTCTTTCAAAAGAACCATCCGCACGCATCGTTACTGTTTGAACATTTACTCTAGAAATGAATGTGGTAATATCATTTTCGGAAGATGTCGCAAGCGCACTCCAATTTCCGTTACGTCCTAAATCCAAATAGCGCTGAGCATCGGCAGGATTATCTACTCTTACTCTTGTTTCGGTATAAGAATCTGATGTCTGAACCGCATGCGATGTTCCGTCTGCAAAGAAAGAAGTTTCTCTTGTAATTGGCAATTCCGTTCTGCGGTAAGCGTCTGTAACAACTTTGCCGGCTTCGTCCAGGCTTTGTTTCGTACCGATTTCAGAGAAATTATTTATAGTCAAATATTCAACAGAAGAAGGCCTCACATCTACAGCCACTCCGGAAACGAAAACCTCTCCGTTCTCTATTCTGGTTTCTATTGTGCTTCCATCCAACCCATAATATAATCCCTGATTAATATAGGTTCTTGTTACTGATGTGCTGTCGGAATAAGATTGGGTAATATCATCAAACAGCGCTATTCTTCCGCCTTCATATTGCTCTCCGTATTCATAATGTGTTGTTATGCCGGACTCGGAATAGGAGTTTATTGTTTTTGTGGTTTCTCTATAAGACATATAGGCAGCAAAATTGTCGCCATATTTAGCCGCTGCCTGCCTTTCAGTAAGACCTTGTGCCCCTTCCCTCGTAAAATACAGTACTTCGCCGTATGAATAATCATACTCTAGCGATTTATCATAATATTCTGAAGTCACTCTTCCTTCATTATGAATTTGCCCAGATATAGTCATATCCACTACTTCGCTTTTTATTCCGCCGCCTTGATTTTCACCATAATACTCCACTTTTCTTGTTCCGTTTTCTGAATTCCAAGTGCCGTTGCTTCCGTGTTCTGCAGTTTCTCTATATACATAACTATCACGATTTCCTTCATTGTCATAAGTCCATCCCATACTTCCAATAGTTGTAGTTATGTAATTATTAGCTGTGTAGCTGGTCATTTGTTTGTTCTTGTCATACTCTATACCGCTTAAAGACCCTGTTATATTTTGTTTTAATGTCGCAGACCCGAATGCATCATAGCTCGTTCTTGTATATGTGTTTATATCTACTCTTTCCGGATAAAGTTCAGACCCTGCAAAAGTTCCCATTATATCATCAATCGTAAAAGCACCACCCAAGTTAACATGAACTCGAGTAAGATGACTTTGATCGCCATCTTCTTGATATGTACTTATGTTTCTTGAACCGTCGCTATTTGTCCTTAACTCTATTACTCCAACTTCAGTCGTACTGGATGCATTAAACGCCATCATAGATCCGGCACCCATTACACTGGTTCGCTGATTTCTGCCTTCCTGTTCCACAACATCAAGCCTTATAGCGCCGTTTTCCCACACGCCTGTAAGAGCTGTCGCTCGCAAATTACCATTATCCAGAGTTTCTGCTCCGGCAACATCAGCATTGTAATAATTCTTATCAAGCGAGTGTTTTGTGCCTGTAGCAGCATCAATTAATGTAACTTTATTGGTATCCGTATCGTAATAGGCAACATAACTGCCTATCGCTTCTCCGTAATAATTGCGATTCAAAGGATTATTGTCTCCAAGCGCGTTAAGTAATCCGAGTACCTCGCCGGCAGGCAATTGAATAGAGCCTTCTTCCGCTTTTATTCCATATTCGGCTACCAAGTGACGAGCCATTGCTTCAGTATAGCTTTCTTTTATGCTTAATGTCGGAGGTATTGTAACCAATGCGCCGTTTGCAAGCGTTCTGGATCCGCCTGTAACATATTCAGCATGAATACCAAAACTATCGGACAATGCCTGTGTTGTATAATTAGCAGCACTTATAACATTACCACTTCTGTCAAAATTGACTTCACTTACATTAAATTCTCTGTTAGCAAAAAAGAAACCTGCAGGTGTTCCGTCTGCATTTAGCGCGGCTACATTAATACCTTTTCCATCAGGATTTTGTATTTCAGTTCCGGCATATGCTGCAAAAGAAACAACAATACCGTCATTATTATTATACGCCGGAGTAACAGGCGCCGACAGCGACGTTGGTGTCATAACCGATGCCGAAGAATCACCCTGTTGCCAATACTGGTTATTATCGTACGCTCTAACAGTTCCTGTTTCAAGATACATTGTTTCACCGTTAACAACACCGCCATTAACAACTGTTGTAGTTCTGGTAAACTCCCAATTAGTACCGGAAAATTCTGATGAAACGTAATCCGGCAAGTCTGCAATACGTACAGTGTCAATATTTGTAGTGAATGAATCTGTAAATCTATAGTTTCCGGCTCTGCCTTCTGCGTAAGCTCTGAGTTCTACTTGGCATCCATCCCATGTCCAAAACTCTCTTTCTTTACTATAGTCATGATTTATTAACTCACCATCCATCCAAATCATAACGGACGTATGAGAAGTTGTGCCAAAAACATAAGTATCTTCATCTGCAAGCAGTTCTACTTTAAAGGAGTGCTCAACACCATGCTGATCAAAAGAAGTCCATGTTTGAATAAGACGATCGCTCGTGTTACCCCATCCGCGCTCCTTCCCTTCTAAGTCTATGGGTTTAGCGCTAACATCCCTTTCAAAAGTCTCCACAAGCGGCTGAGCATGTCTAGTTTCGGTTGTCGTTGTTATAATCTGTTCCGGACGACTAAATGTTGCCCCATTTTTAAAAATATCATACACGGAAGTACCGGGATTGAGATTACTTACCCAAGATTCATTTTCTTCCCTTATTACTTCACCTGTAATACCGTCACTAACTTTCACCAAACTACGTGTTCCGTCAGCATTTAAACTCCATTGAACCACCTCTACCCCTGAAGCGCTTTGTCTGATAACTGCATTATCTGTTCTTATAAAATTTCTGCCATTTGCATCTGAATAAAAACTTGTCTGTACAACCGACGGTCCTCCGACCAAAGTACTTAAATCGGAAACATTAAATGATTGTTGCTCTCCGTCTTTTGAAGTATATGTAATGGGCAGTGCAATATTGGTGGATGCCCCTGTTTGCGAATTGCTTTCATCTGCAGGAGTCTGCGGAGAAGAGGTTACATTGTTGATATTTAGATTTGCTATAGAATATGAAGTTGTAGTTTTTCCATATGTGCCGTTAGCGTATTGCGAAAACCCGCCTTCTGTATGAACAAGCATACCGTAAGTGCTATTAACAGTAAGCGTACTTCCGTCAGACTGCCTGCCCAACTGGACATTGAATACTCCCTCATTGGCGTCAATTTTTACTAAAATGACCTTATTCGAATCAGCAACTAAAGCATAATCCGGCAACACAACATTTCCTGCAATAGCCGCCCTATTATACTGTTCCAGCGTATAGTACATATTTGTATAACTTTTTTCCGCGTAAGTATAAGGTTCATAGCTGGAAGTATCATAAGTGGTTATTATATTTCCTGTTTCTTCCGAAGAACTTACACTTATATAAGTAGGCCTACCATTGTCGTCAAGTTTAATCGAAATACCGTCTAAAGCTCCGCCGTATCTGCCGTTATATCCGCTATTAGTTCTATAAATATCGGAATTTTTCAAATATCCTATACCCTGCACATATGTATGGCTATTCATAAAATTTTCTGTTCTTCGACTGTACGCTCGATCCGTTTCGCCGGATCGACGTGTAGGATACTGTTCTGTACTGGATCTCAATGTACTTAATCCGTTTCGTCCGTCATTAATGGCATTGTCTGAATACATTGTAAACGGCGGAGCCAATGGAGGAATTGATCCGTCAATATCCAACTGTACGGTTTGACCGCTTACGGTAACAGAAGCATTAGCATAAGATGTTACTTTAGACCCCAACGTACCGTGGTAATCATTCCCATTAATTTCTATCGTTAGATAACTTCCGGACGTATATTGAATTGTTCCGCCTTCGTCATAGTTAGTACCGCCTACATTCATGTTATATGTGACACCATTATAAGTTATGTCATAAACTGTTTTACCGTTAACAACTTTACTCCTAACATCCCCATTCGCGTTTAAGTATACAGTTCTAGTTCCACCGGTATAATCAACCTTATCAACCCCTGTTCCTTCACTTACACCTGTCAATCTTTCCGTATACGAAGCATTATTATATGTTGTGCCGACTACAACAAGATTCCCGTTTCTGTCTGTTGCTAAAACATTATATTCTCCGTCTTTGCGTGTTCCGAAAGAATAGGTAACCGACGATCCCGGATCCCAAGTAGCGTTTTGATTGTCGCCGACCTGTCCTCTAAGTGTTTGTGTTTGCCATGCCGATGTAACTCCCATATTGTTATAATTTATGGTTATACCGCCCATATTAGTCCGGGCACTGGCGCCGTGTGACACAAAAATCGGCTGATTATTACCGTTAAAAGCGGCTATTGTCAACTCACCGCTTGTTACCCTTTGTCCTCCTATGAGCGAATTCGTTTGGAATACCGCGCCTACGCCCATTACCGTAAGATTGCCTTCAGATATTCTGACCGTTCCGTTTGTTACTCTATAGCTTCCGTCGCTTTGCTCTTCAATTTTCGCGTTTGTTCCTCTGCCGTTAGGGATTTTGCCGTCATCCCTACCTCCGTCGCTTCCGCTGCCATCGCCGGAATTGTTATTAGAAGGCGCCGGCGGTATTGTAAAGGACGGCTCTGCCGCCGTCGTGCCAAGCAAACCGTCAACTATTGTCACACTGCCGACAGCGCCAAAAGAAACTTCCGCGCCGCGATCGCCGCTTACTCCGCTAAGTTCCACTTCAACGCTGTTATATATTACCGACTGCGTCGGATCCATAAGCGTAATAGCAAAATTATATTTACCGTCTCCGACCCAGCGGGAACCTAATATGAATTCCGGTCCGAAGCTGCCTGTAAAATTAGCATTGGCAATACTTAACTCTACTCCGGCATCTACAATCCACTGCCCGTCCCCGTTTTTGTACAATTCATAATCGCCGAACTGCTCTCTGGTCCCGTCGCTTTTGGGCTGTCTGAAAGATATCGCGCCCGTCATATCGTCCGTTTCCACCATAGCCCAGAAAGTCCACGTCCTTTCTTCACCGTCAATAATGCCGCTGTTTCTGCTCATCAGCATCATTCCGCCGCCGGGGCTTTGCACAATATCGTCAACTGTAAACATTTTGCCGGTGCTTGAAAGCCTAAACTGATGTATCTGCGAAGTAGCCGCGGTTGTACCGTTATTTAAGAAAATAAGATGTTCATAAACGGCAACAACATCATCGCTGCCGGGATTTTTTCTGTCAGTTAAGAAAACAAAAGCTTCTCTCGCGCTGTCATACGATATTGACACTTCCTGGCCTCTATAGTTTACTGTTGACGGATTGTATTGCGTGGAAAAAGATCCTTCCCCGTCAAGAATATATGCCGTTATGTTGGCGCCGTTAATATAGAAAAATGTTTCATTGTCAGCCGTAGCAACGGTTTTTTCTGCGCCGTTTGCCGCTATATGCAGATGTTCGCTTGCCGCCGTACCGTCTGCAAGACCGGTATATCTTAAAATTATCTCGTCTCCGGCTTCATTTATCCCAAATGATTTATGCACCTGCACGCCATTAGTTAATTCCGTACCGCTTTCGCCAAGAATAAGTCTTCCCGCTTTAGCGCCGCCAAGACTATCTACTATATAACCAAGACCCGTATCGCCTTCAACAGTAAAGTCAAGAGTGGTTGTGATATTTGTTTTGTTATAATCCGTAGTAAGCGTTGCGCCGTTTAAACCTTCCTTCATTGTTTGCGCGATACCGTTGTTAATGCCCTCAAAACCTCTTAAAGCCGTGTTGCCGTTTGCGTCCAGATAAACTTCAAGCGCGCCCTGCGTTATCATTCCGGTAAATTCCGTGTTAGAACCTTCACGGAGTACTGCGCCCGGCCCCTTGTAATTTATGCTTCCATTAGCGTCTATGGTTACAAGACCGCCTATTGCCGTAGTTGTGGCGCCGTCGTCAATTATTATAGAGTTTGTATACGAAACTTCCGACGCGCCGCCGGGACCGCCGGCAGGAGCATTCGCCAAAGAATATCTTCCATTATTGCCCAAATTAAGAGTACCGGCAAAAGTCAGCTGCCCGAATGCATCAACCGCCAATATGAAACTTATATCGCCTTCATTTACTATGTTATGGGTTCCTACTATTCCGTCAACGTTAGTGCGTGTTAAGGTTCCATTAAATCTGCTGAAATCGGTTATCTCTCTGCCGTCGGCATCGTAAACTTTGCCGGTACCGGTGCCGACTTCATCACCTTCTCTCCAACTGTAACCTATCGGCTCACCTAAATTTACAATAGAGCCATTGGACAGCGACAACTCTCCTGTATTGCTGAATATGTCATAACCTATCAGTTTGTCATTGGCATTGTAATCGTATCTGGCGGTCAAGTCGGCCGTTCCGGAAGCCCGCATTGTATCCGCATCAACAAAAACTCCGGTTTGGATTGTTACGCTGTAACCGCCGCCGGCATTCATAACAGTCGCGGTAATCATATTTTGCGATTTGTCGTCAAAACTGTGCGAAGCATTAAAATAATTTTTACCGTCGGACGATGTAACCTGTTCAAGCACGGCGTTTGAGGTTTCTATAACGGTAAGCTCATCTTGTGAAGTTCTTCTGTAGTGCGCCTGTTCTTGCGTAAGATGATATTCGGAAAACCAGTTTGTGCTGCTGCCAAACGAAACCAGTCCGGTATACTCTTCGTAACTGCCGTCGCTAAGCCATTGTCCTACTCTAACGTTGCCGTCAGAATTTTCTCCTGCAAGAACTCTGTAATTTGTGCGCCAATCGCTGCCGAATTCATTCGCATTTGATGTTACGGTTATATTCTGCAAGTTACCATCGGGACCTTCTACTACCGTAGTGTGCGATATCCTGCCGTCGCTCGCAAAATGGTTGTAATTTATTGTGATAACATCTTCCCTTGCCAGTCTCTCTATTATTTCTATGTTGGTTTGGATAATATCTCCGTCTGTGTCCGCATTCCTTTCAAGCATTCTCGCAAGCGCGTCAAAAGGACCTGGCTGGCTTTCTCCAGAACCGCTGCTGTCCGATGAGCCTTGGTTATTTATCTGTTCTTGCAAAAGCTGGCGTTGTTCCGAAGTTAAGCTTATTACGTTGCCATTTTCATCATAAGCGATAAGAGTACCGCCGGAATTATCATAATTTTTAACCTCGGCTAATATTTTTTCATTTTCTATGGCTTTAAGATACTCTTGAACCGCTACAGAGTTTACATCATGATATTCCGTAGCTCCGGCAACAATCTGTCCGCCTAAAGCGACAAGCATCGTACTTTCCATGCCGGAAACTAAACCGTTTGCAAAACGAACGGAGCTAAACGCCCCGCCGTTTTCTTCATAAGTCATAATCATTTCGTCATTCAACCAAAGACTTCCGCCGATAATCTTATTGCCTTCGCTGTCAACAGTATATTTTCTATTCTCCGTGATTATATCGCCTTTGGAACCTTGCAGCCTGTAGCCGTCGTCATAATCCTGATGGAATATCGTTTCATATCTGTATATGTCTACGCCGTCGGATGTAGTTTCATAGCCTAGCGCGGTCATCGTGTATATTTCAACGCCTTGCGCATCGCTAAGCTTCTGGCTGCCGAGCATTCCGCTGAATTCAAGTTCTCTGTTGGCAAAAGCAATGCCGCGGCTTATTAAATTTTCCATATAGTCTTCGCCCAGCACCCCGCCGGCAATGGCTGTTACTTCAAGAGAATTCCATTCACCGTCTGCATTGCGTGAATGTGTTGTCGAGGTTGTGCCGTCAGCGCTGATAACGGTATGGGCACCTAAACGGCTTACAACTTGATTGCCGTCAATTTCATGCACATATCCCTGTGCGCCTTCCTGTCTTTCATATATTGCTGCAAACGCTAACGCGGCTTCCCTGTCCGAATGGTGAAGCCTGTCTTGATTTTCAAAGTCCAAATAATCTTTGCGAACAGCTTCTTCATAATATAGCTTTTGGGCTTGCGCAAGCTGTTCCGGCGTTAAGTCTTCTATAGATTCTATATCTTCCAACCCCAATCCGGTACGGGCAAACCATAATAGATTACCCTCCATTCTCTCTTCAACAGATTTACCTCCGAACAAGCTGAGATTTTCCATGAAAAATTTGTTTTCAGCAGTGTTTTCTATGAAACCGTTTTCTGCAAACTGTTTAAATACTTCGGCATAGTAAGCTTCATAACCTCCTGCAACTTCTATATCTTTGAGAATTTTTGCCGAAATGTCCACGCTATCCTTGAAATCTTCAAGCCCCAAAAGTGTGCCTATGCCTGTAATTATAGTGTCCACAAAAGCAGACGTTATACCTCCTATAACATCAAACGCCGCAGAAATTGATTCCGCCACGCTGTTTACAATACCACCCAAAAAGACTGTAAATTTATTAAACAGGCTTTGATCCAATACAGTGGTATTGCCTTCATTGTCAATGCCTATACCGGTAACAATTGCCCGCTGTTCAGTTATTTGTCCTTCTATTGCCGCCTTTTGTTCATCGCCGATAACATTAACACCCAAACTCATATTCCAGACCGATATATTTGCAAACGCTTGCAACGCGTCTTGATCTCCGCCTATCCCAATCAAGCCTATAGCTTTGTCCACATCATTAAAACCGTTAAAAGAACCGTTGTTTGTCGCAAAATTAACAAATTTGTCGGCATCGGTTACTACAACTTGAGAGCCGTTCAATCCGTTTTGGAAACCAACATCCCCGGCAGCAGAATTCCAGCCGTCAGCAGCAGACTGCTGCAACTGCGTATTGCCCGTTTGTGCCGCAATGTTATTGGCATTGGCGTAGCTTGTCAACGCCAAAGAGGTATAATTAGATGAAATATTTTGGAACGCAGGGTTTTGCTGCGTAGCGGATGCCGCCGCCGTATAAGCGTTGCCGGCAGTTATATAACTTTCGGCAAAACTGTTGAATTGCTGAGGCGTAGGCTGCGAAACGCCGGTGCTGACGCCTTGCGCATTGTAGTTTGTTACGTTGCCGGTTGTAGGGCTGTAAACGCTTCTGCTTGTTACGTTGCCCGTTAGCGGATTATAAGTTGTATTCGTTACACTGCCGTTTGACGCAGTAACTACCGAACTGTTCGTTACCTGTCCGAATATGTTATATGTTGAGCTTGTAACATTTCCGCTGGAACCGCTGGCCACAGAAGAATTTGTTACCCTGCCGGAGCTGTCATAGTTCCACGTTGTAACATTTCCGGTATTATTATTTGTGACAACTGCCGTTGATGTTCCGTTGCTGTTCTGGGACGTGCTTGTCGTAGTTGACGCTGTTGTTCTTGAAGATGAACTTGAAGATGACGCCGCCGGCAAAGATATTTTTTGGCTTCCGTCTACCCCTCCGCTATATCCGCCTTGTTCCGCTCTGACCGCTTCCGCTTTTGCGTGAGCCGCGTCCCTGCCTGCTTGCGTAGTTGCCGCTCCGTATTCCGCTTTTGCGTTGGCTATTTCCCGCTGCGCCGACGCAGACAATTGCGCGTCCGCTCCGCTCAACCCGTAAAGCGCTCCGTAAACATTTCTCATTTCTCCTTCAGACAGTCTGCTTCCCAAAGCGTCGCCGTCCG
>JGI24702J35022_10000404_pt1 | contig 25728 bp, 20 predicted proteins | sample TergutTh196P4_FD_35022 | JGI IMG/M metagenome (IMG submission 35022)
AGTTTCGAGTTCAAAATCAAATATTGAAAAATAATCACTACAAATCATGAATTTCAAAAAAAATAAATTCACGTTTTCAACGATTCTGTTGACAGTTCTATTTTTCACACAGCCCCTCAATTCACAAGTAAAAATTGGAGAGTTAAGCGACCCCAATGAATTCTCTCTTTTGGAAATTAAAGCAAAACCGGAAAATTTGGGCGGTCTTCGCTTGCCTCAACTGACAACCGAAGAGCGTGATGAATTACTAACGGGAAGCCTTTTGACCTCTCCTGAAGCTGAAGGACTGATGATTTATAATATCACAACTAACTGTATTGAGTTTTGGAACAGCGACATTTGGGTGTCGTTATGTATTCCTCCTCCTGCAGAAAAATGGGCGAATACGCCTTGGGTAGGCACTTTCCACCGCCATAATGAAACAGGCGAACGGATTATTTATTCGAGACATATAGGCGCATGGAAAGCTGAGGTCGTAGAAGGCGACTTCGTGATCTTAGATAATGGAGACGCCGGAATCGAGGAAAGACTTATTAATATGTTTGTTAATAACATACTTGATGATCCTGAAGATTATCAGGTATCGGGCAATGCAACATCCGTCAATGGAAAAGGAAACATCCTTTTCAGGGTTGGACTGACAAGCAAAATCGCTATTGATTCCAAGCCGCGATATGCAAAGATAAAAGTTTCATGGAAAGAAGGAACAAGCGATATGGTAAGTTATATGTATGTCCGTCAAGGAGAAACGCCGGATAATATCTCCTCAGTAGCCGGAAGCGACGCCAAATGGAGTCCTTATAATCTTGGAAATTATAATGACAGGAGTCAATATAATAACGGAGGTTTCGTAACATACCCCACACAAGCCGGTTTCATCTACCAATGGGGTTATGGATCAACCGCTCCCAACCATACAATCCCTATCCCTTATACTCCCCAAGATCCGCGCGTTCCATCAGCATGGTCTATTACAGTTGATGATGCTATTTACAGTCTAAACAGCGCTTGTCCGGATGGTTACAGGCTTCCCACCGGAAATACAAATGGCAGTTCCGAGTTGGAATTTTATAAGCAAACCGATGTAGGAACAGGTAGTAATATTTGGGGCTATTATGCCGACGGTTTCTTTGATCGCAAGGCAATCGTTTCAAGCATTAACGGAGTTGCAAATAATATTCCAAACACATCAGTTTCGCCGGGAAACGATTATGTTGCCTATATTGGTATGTTGTTCTATAATCCGACTACCAACGCTTCACTGTTCCTGCCCGGAGCCGGCAACCGCTTGCCCGGCAACGGAGCGTTAAATGAGGCCGGACACTCAGGAATCTACCATACTAATACTCCTTCTAACAACACAATAAGTTCTTATGCCTTCAATTTCTATAAAGAATATTTGAATGCGGGGGCCTTCCAAAGATCCTATGGCGGCAGCGTCCGTTGTGTAGTAGAAACATCAGCGTCGGTAGCGCTTGACGTCAGCCCGGACAAGCATACTTTTTCTTATACATCCGGAGAAAGTAAGAGCTTTGTTGTTACTACCAACTGTCCGAGTAATTGGACTGTAACAGACATTCCGTCGTGGCTGACCATTGACTCATCAAGCGGAACAGGCGACGGTTCGTTTACCCTTACAACCAACGACGCTAACACAGGAACCGAACGTTCGGCAACTATTACCATCACCGCCTGCAGCGAAAGCAGGACTGTTACCGTTACGCAACTCCCGGCGCCCGATCTCAGCGGTAATTATACTTTACGCGGCAAGGTATGCTTCGATGTGAAACAGGAAAACGATGATGACGAATGTATGCCATTGGATTCACGCAAAGATGATTTTGAAGGTGGAAGCAATTTATCATTCCCCTATACCTTTAGCAGTATAACAGCCAGCACTTGGGATAATTTGACTTATGAAATTCTTGATCCCAATGGACTGGTAGACGGTTATACTTCATCTGGAGCTGATAATGAGTTCCTTACCTTAACATTTAAGAGCAGTGTTTCGACTGCTGCAGCAGGAAAAGATAAAGAAAATGCTCTGAAAGTGGTTATTATAGCTCGGTATAGTGATAATACAAGCGTGGAACAATATGTTCAGCTTGAGCTTTCGATACAGGACTGCTCCTGCGGATGTGCGGTTAGATCCACCTTGCCTGCCGGATGGCTTACTTTTATGTGTTACAATGTGGGCGCCGACCCGACGATGAGCATAAGTGACTTCATCTGGAGCTGATAATGAGTTCCTTACCTTAACATTTAAGAGCAGTGTTTCGACTGCTGCAGTAGGAAAAGATAAAGAAAATGCTCTGAAAGTGGTTATTATAGCTCGGTATAGTGATAATACAAGCGTGGAACAATATGTTCAGCTTGAACTTTCGATACAGGACTGCTCCTGCGGATGTGCGGTTAGATCCACCTTGCCTGCCGGATGGCTTACTTTCATGTGTTATAATGTGGGCGCCGACCCGACGATGAGCATAAGTGATCAGATGGATTACACGGCCGAAGCGTATGACGACGAAAGGGTTTACGGATGGCTTTACCAATGGGGACGCCAGGACGACGGGCATCAAAAGCGTAATTCCACCGCTGTGCTCGGTGGCGGTTATGACCCCTTTGGCAATCCTATTGATATTCCTTACGATGAAAACAGTCAAATTCCAGCAGGTTTTATTCATAACGGCCTGTTATGGTTTGGTAATTTCGTTTATTTTACGGGTTTTCCTATGGACTGGCATGGTAACGCATTAAGCAGTCTGAATGACGATCTTTGGAATTTGAATGTTTATCCCGACAACAACACATGTCCTGTGGGCTGGCACGTTCCTACCGAAGTGGAATGGCACAGTATCGTAGATGGCGGTAGCGGCCAAATAAGTAAAGTGGTAGATGATAGTGGTGATAATATGACGCTTTCCGGTAATATTTGGCGTTTTTATACAGGAAATACCAAAGGATGGGAAGTTATACCTAACGGAGGCAGAACAACGCTCTTCCTGCCCGCCGCCGGTATTCGTTTCGATAGTGGCGAAGTGCTCAACACCAATTCCGACGGAAACTATTGGAGCAACACTCCGATTAATTACTCCGCTTTTAATTTTAACATCACATACGGGACGCTGTCCACCTACGAATTTAACAGGGCAAATGGCTTAAGTGTCCGGTGTGTCGCAGATTATTAACAAGCACAGCCGACGTCATTTACTTAACTAAATGAAAAAAGTATATTATTTAACTAAATAAATTATTTCCAAATGAATACAAGTATGAATAAAAAAGGTTTTTCAAAGGCAATTTTTCGTTTTTATAAAAAGCTAAAATGGCATTATGAAACTCTGATAATGGGTTCGATTCGTATTCCTGTTGATTTCGGGAGAAAAAGTTGATTAATGCAAATGAACAGGATTATTACTACAAACGCATAGCGTTAGCAAAAAGATGGTTAGGTTAAATTTGGAGGATAGGGCGCTTGAATTTCGGGCGCCCTATTTTTGCTTGTATACTTATTTCAGGACGGGTTAATTCATAGTTCAAAGAATCAACCCGATCGAAAGCATTCCACCGAAAATCAATACGTTTCTTGCCGTTTTTTCCAATGTTCCGACTAATGCTTTCCCTTGATTAATGGTGATCAATTCTTTCCAAGTCAGGACATGAAAAATCAGATAAACGATAGGAAGTAAGGATGCCCAAACAGTCTTTTCCATCCAGAAATATTGGCAACCCGCGACGGCAATAATTCCATTGAGTAGATAGAACCACCGGCCGAATTTTTCTCCAAATAAAACTATAGACGTTTTTTTATTTGTTTTCGCATCCGAAAACCGGTCGCGGTAATTGTTTGCTACCAGAATATTAATAACCGTTAAGCCTACGCTCATTCCACAAATAGTAACAGGTAAGTTCCATTGTAAAGTTTGTACATAATAAGTAAATCCTACCGGAATAATACCAAAGAAAAAAAATACGCATATATCTCCTAAACCATGATACGCCAAAGGGAAAGGACCTCCTGAATAAGCAAAGGCAAAACCTGCTACGAATAGTCCTACAAAAATTAATTTCCACCCGCCGTAATACAAAAGCAACAATCCAAGCGCTAAATCTAATACAAGCAACGCAAGAGTCACCTTCAGCATGATTTCCGGAGCAATCCATCCTTCGGCGACAGCCCGTTTGGGACCTAAACGTTCTTCATTGTCAATGCCTTTTTTAAAATCGAAATAATCATTGGCAAAATTAGCGATGATTTGGGCTATTATAGCAAAGAAGAGGCAAATAAGCGCCGGTTTCCATTGAAAACTTTGATCATGGTAAGCCAAAGCGCAAGCAACAACGACCGGAGTGGCAGAGGCAGTTAATGTTCTTGGCCGTGTTGCTAAAAACCAGGCTTGAGGAGAATTTTTCTTGACCATAATTACCGGAATGATTGATTTTAATTAAATAATACGCAAAGATAAAAAATCTATTCTAATTTTGCAGCATCAACCTATACTCCAACTCATGGTTTACAAAGCTGAAAAATTAGTTCCTTATCAATCGAACAATGCACCTAAAAGCGTTCAGATAGAAAATATGTTCGACGAAATCGCAGGTCAATACGATTTCTTGAATCATACGCTTTCTATAGGTATTGATAAATATTGGCGCAAGAAAGGAATAGTAGCTTTGAAAGCATCTGCTCCGAAAAGCATATTAGATGTAGCTACCGGAACAGGCGACTTAGCATTAGACGCCTATCGTCGGTTAAAACCTGAAAAAATAGTAGGCATAGATATTTCTGAAAAAATGATGGCTATCGGACGGGAAAAAGCGGCTAAGTACGGATTATCCGGAATCATTGTTTTTGAAAGGCAGAATTGCACGTGCTTACAAATGGATTCGGATATGTTCGATGCCGCAATTGTCGCTTTCGGCATTCGCAACTTTGAAAATTTAGATAAAGGCTTACAAGAAATTCACCGCGTCTTGCATCCGGGAGGAAAATTGATGATACTGGAACTTTCTTCTCCTGAACGATTTCCAATGAAACAAGCCTACCGGATATATTCCCGTTTGATACCGAAAATCGGTCAATTGATCTCGGGTAATAAAGCGGCTTACAAGTATTTACCGGAATCCATTTCGGCATTTCCACAAAATGCTGCAATGGCGGTTATATTGGAAAAAAACGGATTTTCCGAAGTTACCTACAGGAAATTGACGGGAGGAATTTGCACCATGTATTTGGCTCGCAAATAAACGAAATAGTTTTTTCTTTGATAATTCTGATAATTCTGTAAAATGGTATTTTAGATCCTTATCCATTTAATAATTTGTTTCAGCAGAATAGAAAGTAATACTCCTTTTTTCCCTTTGAGAAAAAAAGGAGCTATTTCTGCAATACCGATGACAATACCTTGAGTAATCATACCTATAGATGAATTTGAAACATTGGTTTTTTTTTCTTTTTGGAAAAAAGTACCTGCAAAATTCTGTAATTGAAGCGGTATTTTGGAAACGGCAGATTCCATTAAACTGTTACGAAGAAGAGGGGCAAAATGTTGCTGTAAATACTTGGCATGATTTTCTATTGCATCGGTAAGTTCTTCTGATTTTATCTGCAAAGCGATTTTTTGTTTTTGCAAAATCTCCAAATGAGTTAATTTTTTCGGTTTCATCGTATTTTCTTATTTATCAGACGATTCGACTTCCGATTCGGAATTCAATTCATTTAAAAATGAATTCTGCAAGCTATTAAATATAGTTTTGCGAAAAATCAACAGCAAAACCAAAATCAATAGATAAAAAAAGCTGACAATAGCAAATCCGCCGGCTGCACTGTTTATCCATTTTCCTAAAAGAAAACCCAAGGCAATAAATGCAAACAAAAAAGCAAAAAACAAGAGATTAATGATAATTAAGCCGTAAATCAAAAAAGAACCTACAATCGCAGTTTTTTCAAAAACATGCAATTGCAATAGTTTCAATCGGATTTCGACCCAATCTTTTATCTCTGTTTTTAATACTGATAAAAGCTCGTTTAAATTGTATCCTGAATCCATACTCATTAAGCGGATTCGAGTTCGGGTTCGGATTCGGATTTAAAACCCATTTTTGAAATCGTATCCTGTGCAGTCTGATTAACGATTTCTACCGCTTTATCCAATTCATCCAAACCTTGTTTCACAACTTTTCCGATACTTTTTTTAGCATCGTCGGCTTTACTCTTGATTTCATCCATAAATTCGGCTTTCTGTTCATCACTGGAAGCAATGTACAAACCGATTGCGGCGCCAATCAACAAGCCGACGCCTAATCCGATAAATAAACCTGAATTTTTCATACGTCTAAATTATTATTAAATTAAATCTCGTACAAATATACGATTTTTTATTTGTATAGTTCAAAAAAAATTGTAATTTTGCACTCGCTTTTTTATTTAATAAGCAGGTCCTATAGCTCAGTTGGTTAGAGCATCTGACTCATAATCAGGGGGTCACAGGTTCAAGCCCTGTTGGGACCACAAAGATACAGAGAGAGTTACGAGAGATTGTGGCTCTCTTTTGTATTTTATCAATACCTCTACCTGCCGTATTTATATTTTGCGGAAGGAACAAATATCACATTGAGTTCGGGATCGGGCATATCGGGATCAAGCGGATACATAGGCCTGACGATGCGTTTATAAGGAAGGTTCACCAAATCCTGGTCAACGCCTCCCCGCGTATGTGCCATCATCCAGCCGGCTTGCATATTGTACCAATCAGGTACAAGATAACCCTGTTTGACAATTACAATATCCGCTTCACGAGGATTCAATCCGATGGCTTTCATCCCGCTTTCGTAATGATATGCTGCACGTTCTTGCGTTACAATGACTTGGATGCTTCCCGTTTTGATCACTGCTTCCCTGTCGCTTGTGTACAAAACTGTTCCCGACAATTTCACAGGACCTTCAAAACGGTTATCTTCAATAGCTCCTACCATTGCCTCGACACGACCGCCAACGCCGGCGTTTTTTGCTGTAGCGATCATATCCGGTCCGGGAATAGAGGCATATATTACGGTTTTTCCGTTAGAGGTTTTAAATTCGGGGCGTTTCAAAAGTCTTGCCAATGTCCAGGTTACGTCGCCGGCACCACCACCGGTTGGGTTGTCACCCATATCGCTGATGAAAAACGGCTTTTTTTTGCTGATAACGGCTGAATCTAAACATTCTTCAAGCGAGCAAGTCGGCGCTTCGAAATCAAATTGCCGGCGAACCGACCAGAATTTTTCTGCGAGTTTCTTCGCTGAATTTCCTACTTGATCCTTATCATCGCCGACAACCATGACTATGCCTTGATTACGAGGTTCGTCTGCCCAAGCGTATGAAATCCATATAGCGGCATCAATAACGCCCGGAAGCGCTTCAATGCCGGGAATCATGGCATAGAGCGATTTACCGGGCTCTACGCGTGTACTCGTACGTTCTCCTGGAAGCAGTATGGGAACCGCAACCCAAGCCTTAAATGCAGGACGTCCTTTACCTGAAGTAACACGATCGTAAAGATTAGCAACAGCACGACGGGTTGATATCGCATTATCTTCGTGTGGCGCCATACGAAAGCAGGTGATCAGATCGGAATATTCCGCAAGCCGCAAAGAAACATTTCCATGAAGATCCATTGAGGTTGAGACAATAGGGTCGTTCCCGATGATTCCACGAATTCTTTCTAAAAAATCGCCTTCAGGATCATCCAAACCCACAACACTCATCGCACCGTGTATGTGGTAGAAAAATGCGTCATAAGGCATATTTGCCTTAATAAGGTCAAGGGTTTTACCGACTAATAATTCGTATGTTTCACGTGTAACGATTCCTCCCGGAGTGGCGGAAGAGAGCATAGCAGGTAGCCATACCGCTCCTTTNCCCATAGCGGAATCAGGACTTAGGTAAGGATAACTGCGCAATAGCGCTTCACCTTCACGTTGANTGAAAGCACTCAAAGGAGTAACTGCCGGAGAGAAAGTGCTGCATTCGATTGATATNCCTGCAATACCTATACGCGGGATAGGTTTCGATTGCGCAACAGATTCATTGACAAACAAAATTACCGAGATGCAGAACATCAAAAACGGAAAAAGTTTTTTCATATGTACATAATTTGTTTTTTAAAGATCATATGGAACCCACAATGTGTTCATGCTCCTGGATGTAACTTTTCATGCGGGTTTCATAATCATAAAAATTCTGTTTTGGAGCAAAGGTATGAAAAAAATTATGAATTATAAATTATGAATTATGAATTATGAATTATGAATTATGAATTATGAATTATGAAATAGGTATTACATACGTTTTCCCGGGTTCGGTAGGTAATTTTGTTGTTTTGTTATCATAGCGGATGTTGCATGTCCCGCCGGCCCGTGAGTATACGGAGGCAGAAGTTAATTTTCCGTTTTTCCATTCGAAATCGAAAACAAATCCGCCTCTTGCACAAAATCCCTTCACTTTTCCGTTTTTCCATTTAGCAGGTAATGCGGGTAATAGTTCGATAGTACCGGTATGGCTTTGTATAAGCAGTTCGATTATTGCCAACGAAGTACCCATCATATCGCCTACTTGAACCTGATTATGCGCATCAACAAACATGTTGGGATAAGCTTTATTAAAATATTGATGAGACATCAAATCAAGTGCGCGGTCTCCTTCTTTCAACCGGGATAAAAGGCAAGTAACCCATCCCAGACTCCATCCTTGTGCATTGTAATCATGTGTTAGACGGTAATTGAGTGAGTTTCTGACAGCCCGAGCAAGTTCCGATGTTTCTTCAAGACTGATGCGATCTCCCGGCATCATTCCCCATAGATGGGAAACGTGCCGATGACCGGGTTCCGTCTCTTTGTATTCTCCCGGCCATTCCATTAAACGTCCGTCTGAAGCGATCTCAGGTAAAGCAAGATTATCGAAGGCGGCTTTCACCTCAATCGTTTCGAAGTTTTCAATACCCAATATTTTACAGGCATCAAGGTAATCACGAAAAGTACTCCATATCATTTCTTGATCCTGGGCAGGTCCCATTGAAATACTGCATTGTTCACCGTTAGGCGCTATGAAAGCATTTTCCGATGAAGCAGTAGGTCCCGAAACAAGTTTCCCTGTCTTTGGATCAGCGACAAGCCAATCAACAAAAAATAACGCTGTTTCTCGAATGACGGGAAATGCACGATTTTTTAGAAATTCCCGGTCTTGTGTGAATCGGTAGTGTTCCATCAAATGCTGGACACACCAAGCACCGCCTATAACATACATTCCCCATCTTGGATTGCGATCCGTCAACGTAGTATAAAACCATACATCCGTACGGTGACCTGCTGCGAATCCGCGTTTGATCCCCAACATTTTTTGCGCAGTAATCTTACCGTTAGGGACAAGTTTTTCGGTTAATGTAAAAAACGGCTCATGGCATTCGGAAAGATTGGATTGTTCGGCGAACCAATAAGCCTCCTGAAAATTAATATTGAGGTGAAAATTACTTCTCCATGGCGCCGCCATGAGCGGATTCCATATACCTTGCAGATTCATTGGCAAGTTTCCCTTTCGTGAAGCGGAAATGAAGACATAACGGCAATAACGATAATATGTTAAAAGCAATTCGGGATCTTCGGCGCCGTTTGCCACAGCGGCAATCCGTTGGTCAATAGGGATTGTGATTTTTGAGGTAGATTCATCGGGGAAGTCAATTTCAAGTGAGGATCGGTTATACAAAGCAATATAATCTGCCGTGTGATTTGCTTTAATTTCAGCATAGCTTTTAGCGGTAGCTGCAATTATCTGTTGTTCGCAAACCTTGAAACGATCCTGTGATAAAGGGTTTGCAGGTTGGTCAAGATTGTAATCAGTAGCAATGGCTATATAAATAGTAACAGTGTTCGCTTTAACTACTTCAATACCAGTTCCGGTTTTTTTTATTTGACCGCCCTCTGCAATAAAGTGTACAATTCCGTCAAACTTAACCCCTTTGTATTCTTCTTTAGAATTGTATGCCTGTCCGAAAATATGCAAACGGTTATTATCGGTTATTTGAGCGGTTGCACCAAAAGGACGGTCAAATGAAGCGGAGAAGGATATCTGTTCCGGTTTATCGGCGGTAATACGCATCACAAGTACTTGATCGGGGGCGCTTACAAACGCTTCACGGGTAAATTTTACTCCATTTTGTTCATAAGAAACGGAAGTAATGGCCTGCTCGTAATCAAGTGTGCGCCGGTAATTTACCGGATCGTCCATCCCTGCATAACGTAATCGCAAAAAACCAAACGGTTGATAGCATTGGTTATCGCTTTGATTATATAAGATAAATTCACTGGCGCAAAGGGCTTCTGCTTCGGCATATTTCCCATCAAATAATAAACGGCGCATTTGGGAAATCAATTCCGGACCACGTGGATTGTCAACATGTAGAGGAGGCCCGCACCATATCGTATTTTCGTTTAGAAGAATTTGGTCTTCAACAACTCCGCCGAAAACCATTCCTCCAATGCGGCCATTACCAATAGGAAGCGCCGATTTCCAGTCTTTTGCCGGTTCGTTATACCAAATGGGAAACTTTTCTTGGGTTTGCGCTGTTAATCCCCAATGAATCAATATAAATAAAAAAGAAAAGATATTTGTTTTCATAATGTATAATATGTTTTTCAATGATTGAATGAAATTTGTAACTTACTCATGCTTTTTTGTGTAATTATTTGCATACGGATTTTATTTGTTGTTGTTTCAAAATAAATGACAAAAGTAATAAAAAATTATGAATTCTTATCAACGGCAACCAATCAACAGTACATTTCAAATTGTCGCATCTCCTCTTTGCGAGGAACGAAGTGACGAAGCAATTCAGAAAAATGCGCTACAAAAGAAAGGAAATGGATTGCTTTGCTCCGCTCGCAAAGACGGTACAATATAAAAGCGACTGAATTATGGCGAAATCTTTGTTTATATATGGATAAAAAAGTACTATCTGAGTAACAATATTTGAAACCATTTAAAAAAGTGATGATTGAGAGAGGAGAATAAAAGAGGTTCCTGGCGGATTCGAACCGCCGTCGACGGTTTTGCAGACCGGCGCCTAACCACTCGGCCAAGGAACCCTTTCATTTTTGAGAGTGCAAAGTAAATACTTTTCTCCCAGCTATGCAAATAAATGATTCTTTTTTTTGAAATTTTAACGGGACAAAAAAGACAAGATGTCCTGTTTCTATCCTAAAACGGATAACCCACTGCGAAGTGCCAAGCCCAGTTATTTTTGAAATTCGGATGAAGGATCGCCCAGCTTTCTTTTCCACTCCGGGCCGGATCGTAGGCTTTCCATCCTGAATCAAGACGAAGCAGGAAGAAGTCCATGTCCAAACGCAAGCCCAATCCGTAGCCCAATGCAATCTGACTGTAAAAAGAATCGAATTTGAAGGCGCCGCCTTCCTGACCCGGATAATCTTTTATCGTCCAGATATTGCCGGCATCAACGAATACGGCCGCTTCTAATTTCCAGAAGAAACGCGTGCGGTATTCAATGTTCATATTCAATTTAATATCTCCCGACTGAAAATAAAAATTTGCAGAATCGCTGTTGAAATTTCCGGGACCTAATTCGCGAACCGGCCATGCCCGAACACTATTCGCTCCTCCGGAATAGTATCGTTTTTCAAAAGGTAGTATATCCGAATTGCCATACGGAAACCCAATTCCGCCACCGATTCGCCAAGCAACAGAATTTTGATGATCAATAATAAATGTCCGCGCATAATCAATATCTCCTTTTGCAAACTGAGCGAAGTAAGTACCGAATAGTTTATAAGACCCCTGTTCATTTTTTTGATTTTGAAGTAAAGTATTTATTCCGTAAAGTACATTCCCCGCCGATTCGAGGGAAAGACGCAAAGAATGTGCATTTCTTTGTTTCCGCATCGGATCGAACGTGGTTTGGGTATAAGAATATCCCATGCCCACAATGAATTGATTGGAATATCCGAAATATTTGGCGTTAGCCGGCAATCTGCTCAGAAACAAGGAGTCAATGCGAGGAATGTAAACATAATCAATATCTAAAAAATCATATTGATGCCGGCTGTTCGTGCGTGTTCGTTGTTGCCAGATATACCGGATTCCTCCTGAAAATAAAGTTCGATCATACTCGGGACGAGCTTGTTGATTGTAACTGAGAGCAAATTCCGTTGAAGATCGCATTCGTCTTGAAAAAGAATTACTTATAAATGGAAATACAAATTTAGGAATATGGATGGAAATTTCGCCGCCGATTTCTAAATACGGATTTTTAAAATCGGATATGGCTTCGTATGCGCCGCGAACCTTGAAATTAAACGTTTCTGCGCCGCGAAAAATATTGCGATGCGTATAATTAACGGAAGTAGCAACCCCTAAATTACCGGTCGTATTCGTTCCTTCTATCGAATAACTGATGGATTGCTTTTTTGCCGGCATGGTTAATATGTGAGCATTTAAACGAGCAGTATCATCCTGCATAAATTCTTCATACTGAATATGAATATTATTTAATGCGTTTAGCGCTGAATAAGCCGAGTAAGTGAGGTCTTCCCGTACTTGCGAATAAGGCCTTTGAGGCGTTAGAAAACTATTATTCAACAGTGTTCCGGGACGAATTGCCGGTTGCTTTCCTTGATAATAAATTGTATATCTATCGGAGACGATGCTGTCGGAAATTTGGTAATCACTTAGTTTGCTTATTTTAAGCGGATCATAATCCAAATAAATAAACACACGATCAAAATAATAAGGTTTATGCAAAGTTTCAATATATTCTCCGGTAGGTTGTAATTCCCGGAAAAGATCCAATTTCAGACAAACATCTACTTGATTTTCAATAAGGGCGCTATCGGTAGCATCATACGAAATATAGAATTTATTAAAAGTATAAAGCCCCCTGTTTCGAACTAGATTGGTAATACGATCCCGTTCTTGGTCTAAAATATTTTTATCATACAACATACCCTCCTTAATTAAGGAAACCCGCTCGGACGCCGGCTCTCCCGGAGCGCGCAGTAATGATTCTCCTTCAGCTAATAAACTACGAATACTATCATCTTCAATGACGGATGAAAATTGACGGATACGGTAGGGTTCATTCCCTTTGATTCGATAGGCAATCCGGGCTTTTTTATCTTTAAAGGCTATGTCGGATGAAACATCAACATTGAGATAGCCCATATTAATAAAAAGTTTTTGTAATTCCCCATTGGTTTTAGTAACTAAGGTAGAATCGAAAATCACCGGTTCTTCTCCGATTTTTTTTAAGAAACGGTTCATCCATTTGCTACTGTCTTTTCCTGACAGATTATAGATCTGAAACATGGTTTTATTTATTCCGAACATTTTAAAATTAGGGAGTTGACGTATATACGGTTTCAACTCAAGCGTTTTATAATCCGGAATGTCCGATTCGATTCTGACTTTATCTAAAAGGTATTCCCCATCGGCGACATATTTAGTGGAACTGCACGAATAGAAAGTCCATAAAATGGGAAAAAATAACCAATAAGATCGGATGAAAATTTTCATTCGTGCATTTTTTTATAAATTTGTTTGCAAAGATAAGCGTATTACGAAATAGTTTCTTAGTTTTGTTGTAAAAAAGAATAAAAAAATGCTAAGTAAGAATAAAATTAAATTTATCCGTTCGTTGGAAAAGAAAAAATACCGGAATGAGACTGCTTGTTTTTTGGCGGAAGGAAACAAATTAGTATCGGATATCTTCCCTTTTTTCAAATGTGAATGTTTGATAGCCAAAACTTCTTGGTTGGCGACACAAGGCGATGTATTTGCAAATGAACTGATTATTGCAGAAGAAAATGAAATAGAGAAAGCCAGCCTGCTGAAAACGCCTCAAGATGTTTTGGCGGTCTTTCGCCAACCGCATTATGATTTGGATAAAGAATCGTTGAAAAATGAGTTGAGCTTGGTCTTAGACGGGATACAAGACCCTGGTAATTTGGGGACAATTATCCGTTTAGCGGATTGGTTCGGCATCCGCAGGGTTGTTTGTTCGGAAAATTCGGCGGATGTGTATAATCCTAAAACCGTTCAAGCGACGATGGGGGCGATTGCCCGCGTTCAAGTGTTCTACGTATCACTTCCCGATTGGTTAAACGATATAACCGGTATTCCCGTTTACGGCGCTTTCTTGGAAGGGAATAATATTTATACGGAAAAGTTATCATCTTCAGGATTAATTATCATGGGAAATGAAGGGAAAGGAATCAGTTCTTTCGTCGAGAAAAGAATTACTAAAAAACTGTATATTCCCAATTATCCTCCGGAGACCGAATCGTCCGAATCGTTGAATGTAGCAATGGCTACAGCAATTATCTGTTCGGAATTTCGACGAAGGCAGATGAATTTCTGACTGTAATCTACCAACTATAATTAAATCCGAAACTTAACAATTCATTGATTTGGAAATAACCCAATGATTTGTCTTTCACTACATTTTTATTATCGTCGTAACGGACAAATAAATAAAGAGTCGTGGAAAAATACCGGTTAATAGGCATATTCAGCGTGCTTTCCGATTCGGCAGTAATAGTTTCGTAATTGGTAAAATAATAAAAACGAGAAGTAAAATTAACGTATCTATTAAAATTAACTACCAATTTGGCGTTCACGGTTGCTCCGAAATTAGTGAGATGCCGGGACCCCTCTTCAATACCAAATCGTTTAGGATCAATATCATTGTTAAATACAGCAATATATTTAATGGATAAAGGAGAAATATCCGTATTGAAATTGACTTTTTTCCCTCTTACTTTTGGAAATGCTTTTTCTATCTGATAACGCATCCCCAGAAAGCCGACATTGATATAAAGGGGAGCAAAACCGGAAGAAATCGCTTGGGCGGAATTTTCCTTGAAATTTTTTAATAGTTGAGTTTTAATTTCAATATTTGACGAATAATACCAATTATTAATTGCTTGAATTCCAAAATCACTGTAAGATCGAATTAAATCCTCTCCAATACTTCCGTAACGAATCGTATCATTCGGATTAGTATAGAGATATAGTTTCCACTCGGCAAAATTATTAAACCGATATTTATCTTTCGAATAATTAAAAGATAAGTCGTGTTTATTAAGCAAATTAAAATTTCTCACTCCACCTTTATACCAATTATCTGAAATATAATTTTGCGAAAGTTGAACTTTATGATTACCATTGTATGTCCAATACCTTCTTTTGGGATTTAACCGTTCCGGTTTAGATACATTGTCAAGATCAATTTCGTCATCAACTTTAAATAAAAATTGAAAAAAATTCGGTTTAATTTTTTCTATCGGAACAGTTTTACCGTTAAAATCGGCAGTAGTATACTTTGTATCCCTTAAATGATTTTTTTTCAGGTAATTGTAGGTATATTTAATAATATCGTTTTTATGGTATACATCAGCAAACAACTTATGTTTAGATACTTGTAAAGGAGGAAATAAAGGTTTCGTCAACGAACATTCCGGGATCAGTGTTTGCTCTGTATCTAATATATTTGTATCAATAATAATAGATAAAAACGGTGAATACAGAATAACCGTATCTTGATATACGATTAAATCATGTTTCTGCTCCTGAGAATAGATTTTAATTGAAATTGTGAACAGAAATAAAAAAAACAAAGCAGTATGAATGGGCGTTTTTTTGAATAATGCCATAACCTATTTTTTATTTTGCGAAATTAATTATTAATTTTGTTATCACAATGGATTCTTGTACATTTGCACCCAAATTTATAAAAAATTTAAATTTCGAGCATTGAAAATAAACAAACTGCTTATCTGAATATCAAACGATGTCTGCCGAATTCTTTTTTGCTAAACGGATATACAAAGACAGAGGAGGAAACCGTAATGTTTCTCCTCCTGCAATTCAAGTTGCTACAGGCAGTATGGCAGTTGGACTAACGATAATGATTCTTACTGTTGCGGTTGTAATCGGATTCAAGAAAGAAATTAGGGAGAAAGTAATCGGATTCGGTTCGCATATTCAAATCAGTAGTTTCGAGAATAATCCTTCCTTCGAAATGAAACCGGTTGCCGTAAGTGATACATTTACGGATTATTTGAAAAATCGCTTCAATATTCTCCGGGTCGAACGATTTGCAACTAAACCGGGAATCATTAAAACCTCAGAAGATTTTCAAGGCGTTATTTTCAAAGGGGTTGATGAACAATACAATTGGGATTTTTTCAGGTCGAATTTGATTGAAGGAACGGTTTTGAATATTAATTCCGACTCAATCATTCCGGATGTAATTATTTCTCAAACGATTGCCGATAAATTAGATTTAAAATTAGGCGATTCGTTTTTGTCTTATTTTGTCCAAGACCCGCCACGTTATCGAAAATTTAATATATCGGGAATTTATCAAACCTATTTTTCGGAGTACGATAAATTTTTTATTTTATCGGATATAAAACAGATTCGTCAAATAAACCAATGGGATGATGATATGGTTAGCGGCTTGGAAGTATATGTGAAAGATTTTAATCGTTTGGATGCAATAGCAGATTCGATGTATTTCGAACTCCAAATGCAAAAAGACCGTTTGGATAACACTTATCTTACCCAATCCATCAAACAAAAAAAGCCGGAAATTTTCGATTGGTTAAGTATTTTGGATACAAATGTAATTGTGATTCTTGTTTTGATGCTTATTGTAGCCGGATTCTCCATGATTTCCGGCTTATTGATTATCATTTTGGAAAGGACTAATATGATTGGCGTATTGAAAGCATTGGGTCAAAACAATACAAGTATCAGGAAAATATTTCTATATCTTTCCGCTTTTTTGATTGGAAAAGGATTACTGTTAGGAAACATTTTAGCCTTGGGTTTATGTTTGATTCAACGTCATTTCGGAATATTGAAACTCAATCCCGATGTATATTATTTAACGAAAGTCCCGATTGATATTTCGATTATGGCTGTTGTATTACTAAATCTGGGTACGCTTATTGTAACAATGGCTGTGTTAATAGGCCCGTCTTATTTGGTTGCCGGTATTTCCCCTGCAAAAACCATTCGATTTGAGTAATTAAAAAATTTCTAAAAAAATTTTGATATTGAAAAGAATAATTATCTTTGTCGGTACATTTACAATAAGAATGTCAAAAAAAGTTGTCATCGCGGGCTTAACCAGCAATCTCCTGATAGTTAACTATTTTTTAGGGGATACCGCATCAATCGTAGAATGACGGTTAACTTATAAAATTTTGAATATTAATATATTATAATAATAATGAATATTGAATTAAACAAAACGGATTCGGTAAATGCTGTAATAACAATAGAAATAGCAAAAGCCGATTATGAAAATGAAGTAGATATTGCTTTGAAAGATTTACGGAAAAATGTTGTCATTGACGGGTTTCGTAAGGGCATGGCGCCCCCGTCTTTCCTTCGTCAAAAATACGGCAAGTCCATACTTGTTGACGAGATCAATAAGTTGGTATCCAAAAGTCTTTCCGATTATATTCAGGAAAATAAGCTGAGTATTTTAGGTGAACCCTTACCTGCCGAAGGGCAAGCGCCGATTGATTTTGATAAGCAGGAAGATTTTATGTTTACTTTTGATATAGGATTATCCCCAACAATAGATATTCGATTGACTAAAGAAGACTCCATGCCGTATTTCCGGATTCAAATAACCGAAGAAATGATTGATAAACAAATCGAAAACTTCAAATCGCGGTTTGGTAATTTTGAATCGGTGGAAAGTATAGAAGATAAAGATATGGCTTATGGCCGGCTGATCGAATGGGACGAAAACGGCGAACCGAAAGCAAACGGTATTAACCTTGAGGATACTATCATTATGCCTGAGTATATAAAAAACGAGGATGAAAAAATAAAATTTCAAAATGCAAAACTCCAATCAACGATAATTTTCAATCCTTATTCGGCCTANGCGGGAAGCGANGTGGAATTAGCTTCTTTATTAAAAATTAAGAAAGAAGAATTGAATAATCATACCGGCGATTTTTCTTTTGAAATAAATGAAATCAAACGTTTTAAAGAAGCTGAAATAAACCAGGAATTATTTGATCAAGTTTTTGAACCCGGCACCGTTGATTCGGAAGAAATGTTTCGTGAAAAAATGAAAGAAGATTTGACAAAACAATTGGCTCCGCAAAGCGATTACAAATTTAATATAGATGCACGAAAATTGTTGGAAGAAAAAGCGTCCGGCGTACAACTTCCCGATGCTTTTCTGAAACGTTGGCTACTGACTTCCGATCCGAAACGAACCCCGGAGTCTGTAGAAGAAGAATATCCGAAATTTCTTAATGATTTGAAATTCCACTTGATTAAGGAAAATCTGATCGAAGAAAACGAAATCACTATTGATGAAAGCGATTTACTGGAATATGCCCGGCGGGCAACGCGCACGCAATTTGCGCAATACGGCTATAATATTCCCGATGATTTAGTGGATAAATATGCTCAGGAAATGCTGAAAAAGAAAGGAATGTACCGGTCGTTGGGAGACAAAATTTTTGAAGATAAACTAATAAAAATATTAAAAGAACAAGTAACTTTGGAGCCTCAGGAAATAACCGAAGAGGAATTTCAAAAGTTATTTGATGAAAATGAAAATTAACTTAACAGTACAAAAATGAACGATTTCAGAAAATATGCAGTAAAACATGTTGGAATAAACAGCTTAGTATTCGACGATGTTATTCGATCGCAAAGAGAATATTTAAATCCCTACATACTTGAAGAACGCCAGTTGAATGTTACTCAATTGGATGTATTTTCCCGCCTGATGGCCGACAGAATTATTTTTTTAGGAACGCAGGTTGACGACTATTCGGCAAATGTCGTTCAAGCTCAATTATTATATCTTGATTCGGCTGATCCCGGTAAAGATATTTCGCTCTATATAAATTCTCCGGGTGGATCCGTGTATGCAGGTTACGGAATTTACGATACTATGCAATACATTGGCTGTGATATTAATACCATTTGCACAGGTATTGCAGCTTCATTCTCCGCCGTTTTGTTGGTAGCCGGTACTAAGGGTAAACGTTCGGCATTAAAACATTCGCGGGTGATGATTCATCAACCCTTAGGCGGAGCGCAAGGTCAAGCTTCCGATATTGAAATCACAGCGCGGGAAATTTTAAAGATTAAAAAAGAGATTTACACGATCATTTCCGATCATTCGGGTCAATCCTACGAAAAAGTTTTGCAGGATGGCGACCGTGATTTCTGGATGACAGCGGAAGAAGCGAAAGAATACGGCATGGTTGATCAAGTGTTAATCAAGAAGAAATTATAGGTACGATGGCTAAATACCAACAATACTGTAGTTTTTGCGGTCGTCCCGAGAAAGAACTGAAGATGTTGCTCACCGGTGTCAACGGATATATCTGCGACGAATGTGTCGAACGAGCGTATGAAATGGTCAAAGATTCTTCAAAATCTCAAAGTAAAGGAAGTAAATTTTCCGTTTCAAAAGATGAATTGCCTCATCCGAAAGAAATCAAAGACTTTTTAGATCAGTACGTTATCGGACAGGAAGAAGCCAAACGCTACCTGTCGGTTTCGGTTTATAATCATTATAAACGCTTAATGCAAAAATCTGCCAGCGACGATGTTGAAATTGAAAAATCCAATATCATTATGGTCGGTCAAACCGGAACCGGAAAAACCTTATTAGCGAAAACTATCGCCCGTTTACTGAAAGTTCCTTTTACGATTGTTGATGCAACTGTCTTGACGGAAGCCGGTTATGTTGGCGAAGACATTGAAAGTATTCTTACCCGTTTGCTTCAGGTTTCCGATTACGATGTAAAAGCAGCCGAGAGAGGAATTGTTTTTATTGATGAAATTGATAAAATAGCGAGAAAAAGCGATAATCCGTCCATCACTCGTGACGTCAGCGGAGAAGGCGTGCAACAAGGTTTGCTTAAACTGCTGGAAGGGTCGGTCGTGAATGTTCCGCCGCAAGGAGGTAGAAAACATCCCGAACAAAAGCTGATTCCTGTGGATACAAAAGATATTTTGTTTGTCTGTGGTGGGGCTTTTGACGGAATTGAAAAAAAAATTGCCCAACGCATGAATACTCAAGTAATCGGATATACTTCCATTCAACAAACAGCGCATATTGATCGCAACAATCTGATGCAGTATATTGCTCCTCAAGATTTGAAAGCGTTCGGACTAATTCCGGAAATCATAGGGCGTTTGCCTATTCTCACTTATCTTGAACCATTAGACCGGATAGCCTTGCGGGCAATTCTTACCGAACCCAAGAATGCCATTATTAAACAGTATCAAAAAATGTTTTCAATGGATGATATAAGTTTAACTTTTGACGATGACGTTCTTGACTATATTGTAGATAAAGCAATTGAATATAAATTGGGTGCTCGTGGTTTGCGGTCTATAACAGAGGATATTATGATTGATGCTATGTTTGAATTTCCTTCTTCCGGAGTGAAACGGTTGTTCGTGGATTTGGAATATGCAAAATCAAAAATTGAAACTTCATCCAAGTTACGTTCAGCATAAATATAATATCTAAATGTTATTTTTCATTAAGTGATAAAAAAAAACTGGAAATTATTTGCATTATTACATAACAATACTATAACTTTGTTTCTATAAAGAATCCGGTTTATATGGCAAAGAAAGATTATTTGGCGGAACAACTTAAGAAACATTTTGGTTTTGACACTTTTAAAGGAAACCAGGAAGATGTTATCCGTAGCATTATGGAAGGGAGAGATACTTTCGTTCTAATGCCTACCGGAGGAGGAAAATCACTTTGTTATCAATTACCTTCACTTTTGATGGAAGGTACGGCCTTGGTAATTTCTCCGCTTATTGCGCTGATGAAAAATCAAGTGGATGCCATGCGGAATTTCAGCGAAGACAACGGCGTCGCCCATTTTATTAATTCATCATTAAATAAAACAGCCATAGATAAAGTAAAAGATGATATACGATCGGGGAAAACCAAATTATTATATGTAGCTCCCGAATCGTTAACCAAAGAAGAGAATATTGAATTCCTCAGGCAAGTACCGGTTTCGTTTTATGCAATAGACGAAGCCCATTGTATTTCGGAATGGGGTCATGATTTTCGCCCCGAATACAGGCGCATTCGACCGATAATTAATGAAATCATTCGTCGTCCGCTGATTGCGCTCACGGCAACGGCTACGCCTAAAGTTCAACACGATATTCAGAAAAATTTAGGCATGATGGATGCGGCTGTTTTTAAATCTTCTTTCAATCGTCCGAATTTATACTACGAAGTGCGCCAGAAAGGCAAAGATATTGATAAAGAAATTGTCAAATTTATAAAAGCCAATCCGGGAAAATCAGGAATCATTTATTGTTTATCTCGGAAAAAAGTGGAAGATTTCACTGAAATATTGAAAGCAAACGGAATCAATGCCTTGGCTTATCATGCGGGAATGGATTCCCAAACTCGCACGGATAATCAAGATGCGTTTCTCATGGAAGAAGCTGAAGTGATTGTAGCAACCATTGCATTTGGAATGGGGATTGACAAACCGGATGTGCGTTATGTTATTCATTATGATATTCCTAAAAGTTTAGAAGGCTATTATCAAGAAACCGGGCGAGCCGGACGGGACGGAGGAGAAGGAAAATGTATCGTTTTTTATGCTCATGCGGATTTACAAAAATTGGAGAAATTTATGCAAGGAAAACCTGTTGCCGAACAGGAAATCGGTAAACAATTATTGGAAGAAACAAAAGCATACGCCGAAACGTCCGTTTGCCGGAGAAAAGTGATACTGCATTATTTTGGCGAAGAACATTTGGAAGATAACTGCGGNAGTTGCGATAATTGTTTAAATCCNAAAAAACAGGTAGAAGCAAAAGAATTGTTAATATCAATCTTAGAAACCGTTGACCTCCTGAAAGATAANTTTAAGGCTGATCATATCATCAATATTCTTCAAGGAAAAACTACTTCAGAGATATTATCCTACGAACATAACGAATTGGATATTTTCGGCATGGGGAAGGATGAAGATGAAAAAACATGGAATGCCGTTATCCGGCAGGCTATGATTGCCGGTTTTTTAGATAAAGATATCGAAAATTACGGCCTGTTGAAATTAACGGCGAATGGTCGTAGATATTTAGCCAATCCCACTTCGTTTACAATAACCAAAGATAATGATTTTGATGAAGATGATTCATCGGAAGAAACTCCCTTACGCGGAGGAGCATCTTGCGCTGTTGATCCGGTTTTATATTCAATGATGAAAGATTTGCGGAAAAAATTAGCAAAGAAATTAGAAGTTCCTCCCTACGTTATTTTCCAAGATCCTTCCCTTGAAGCGATGGCGACAACCTATCCGGTTACTCTCGAAGAACTACAAAACATTCCGGGGGTAGGCTCCGGAAAAGCCAAACGCTACGGTCAGGAATTTATCACATTAATTAAATGTCATGTATCTGAAAATGAAATCGAACGGCCTGAAGATTTGCGGGTACGTACGGTTGCCAATAAATCGAAACTTAAAATATCAATCGTTCAGAGCATTGACCGTAAAGTGGCTTTAGACGATATCGCTTTAACTACCGGCTTGGAATTTTCGGAATTACTCGATGAAATAGAGGCTATTGTTTATTCCGGAACTAAAATTAATATTGACTATTTTCTTAATGAAGTGATGGACGAAGATCATATTGAAGATATGTATCTATATTTCAAAGAATCGGAAACAGACGGTTTGGAAGAAGCGATTGAAGAATTGGGTGGCGACTATACCGAAGAAGAAATTCGGCTTGTCAGAATTAAATTTATTTCCGAATTAGCGAATTAATCAAAAAAAATAATTACATTTGCACGCAATAAATTTAAAACCTTTTCCCATGTCATTTATTGCAGAAAAAATAGTTATGGACGGATTAACATTCGACGATGTATTGTTAATCCCGGCCTATTCGGAAGTATTACCGCGTGAAGTTGATCTTTCGACGCAATTTTCCAAAAATATACGGTTAAATATTCCTATGGTTTCCGCTGCTATGGATACGGTAACGGAAGCAAAAATGGCGATTGCGATAGCGCGCGAAGGAGGCATCGGTGTGATTCATAAAAACATGAATATCGAAGAACAAGCCAAACAAGTACGCTCGGTGAAACGGGCCGAAAACGGAATGATTTCCAATCCCGTCAGCATAATAAAAGGAAAAACGGTGGGCGACGCTATCGCTTTAATGGCGGAATACAAAATTGGAGGCATCCCTGTGGTAGACGATGCGAATCATTTGGTAGGTATCGTAACCAACCGCGACTTACGTTTTCAACGTAACCTGTATTTACTGGTAGATGATGTGATGACTAAAGATAATTTAGTTACAACGAATCAATCTACCAATCTGGAAGCAGCTTCCGAAATTCTTCAGCAATATAAAATAGAAAAATTGCCGGTCGTTGATAACGATAACAAACTGATTGGTTTAATTACGTATAAAGACATTACAAAAGCGAAAGATAAACCTTTTGCCTGTAAGGATACCAATGGACGGTTGCGGGTTGCCGCCGGAGTAGGAGTAGCATCCGACACTTTGACTCGCGTAGAAGCTTTAGTAAATGCGGAAGCGGATGCAATTGTAATTGATACGGCGCACGCCCATTCGTTTCGCGTCATAGAAATGCTTAAAAAAGTGAAAACTTCTTTCCCTGGCATTGATGTGGTGGTAGGAAATATAGCCACGGCGGAAGCCGCCCGTCTGCTGGCTGAAGCAGGAGTTGACGCTATTAAAGTCGGCATCGGTCCCGGTTCGATTTGCACTACCCGGGTGATTGCCGGCGTTGGCGTTCCACAACTTTCGGCTATCTTTGAAGTTTCCGGAGCCTTGAAAGGAACCGGTATACCCTTAATAGCCGACGGCGGTCTGCGTTATTCGGGCGATATTGTGAAAGCTTTAGCCGCAGGAGGTTATTCGGTAATGATGGGTTCGTTGTTGGCGGGAGTGGAAGAGTCGCCGGGCGAAACCATTATTTATAACGGAAGAAAATTCAAATCCTATCGGGGAATGGGTTCTTTGGAGGCCATGCAAAAAGGATCGAATGATCGCTATTTTCAAGATGTAGAAGACGATGTGAAAAAATTAGTTCCGGAAGGAATTACTGCCCGCGTACCGTTTAAGGGATCGTTATATGAAGTTATCTATCAGATGGTAGGAGGACTAAGAGCCGGAATGGGTTATTGCGGGGCAGCGAATATACAAGCGCTTCATGAAGCGAAATTCACGCGTATTACGAATGCCGGAGTGGAAGAAAGTCATCCGCATGATGTTACTATCACGCAGGAAGCTCCGAATTATAGTTACACCAGAGGTTGATGTTTAGTACAATAAATCGTTTTTTTTCTCGTTAAATTGAGAATGATAAAACGATAAAACGATAAAATGATAAAATGATAAATGATAAAATGAGAGCGCGTTTTTTTTCTTTGGCTTTACTTATGTCGTCGGTGGGGATTATTGCTCAAACCAACGACCCTGTAATCATGACAATCAATGGTAAAAGTTTCAAAAAATCGGAATTTGAATATTTTTATAACAAATACAATAACGAAGATGTCATTGATAAACGATCGTTGAAAGAATATGTTGATTTATTTAAAAATTTGAAATTAAAGGTAGCCGAAGCAGAAACGCAAGGCATGGATACAACGGCGTCTTTCTTAGCCGAATTATCAGGATACCGTTCCACGGAAGCCAAACCTTATTTAGAAAATCTGGAAGTGAATGACGACATAGTAAGAAAAGAATATAACCGGATGAAAGACCTGATTGAAATCAGTCAGATAACAGTTGCCTTTCCGAAAGTTATAAAAAATGATCTGAAATTATTTCCTTCCGATACGCTTGAAACTTATAATAGAGCAATTCAAATTAAAAATCGCCTCCTGAAAGGAGAGAATTTTGAAAAAATAGCTGAAGAAATTTCGGAAGAAATCGGAGCTCCGAAATCGGAGCGACCGGGTTACTTGGGATGGTTCACCGGCTTAGCGCTTAATCTCTCTTTTGAAGAAGTTGCCTTCAATACACCGGCAGAAACGATCGGAGAATTGGTGCGTTCCAATTTCGGATACCACATCATTAAGATTCATGCAAAAAAAGAAAACCCCGGTCAAATCAATGCCGCCCATATTCTGATTCCTTGCCCGCCGGATGCGGATTTGGTGCAAGTAGATGACGCACGAAAAATGATAAATGAAATTTATGAAAAATTAATGACCGGAGCCGATTTTTCAGAATTGGCAAAAGAACACTCTAAAGATCCGGGAAGCGCTCCTAATGGAGGTGATTTGGGATGGTTCGGTTACGGTCAAATGGTTAAAGAATTTCAAGATACCGCCTATGGACTAAAAGAAATAGGAGAAATTTCCAAACCATTTAAAACCCAATTTGGCTATCATATTGTTAAATTGTTGGAAAAAAGACCTTTAGAACCGTTTGATGAAAAACGACCGGAAATTGAAAACAAACTGACCTCCGGCGGCTATTTTATTCAATTACATCAACCGGCAATTGAGAATATGAAAAAAGAATTCGGGTTCCAAAAAGATAATACGGTTTATCAAATGCTTTATTCAAAGGCAAACACCCTATATCCAACCGATAGTCTGTTTTACGCCTCTTTTGAAAATCCTGATATTCCTTTATTTACTATC